>Ga0302325_10009861_pt1 | contig 20783 bp, 23 predicted proteins | sample Palsa_T0_2_FD_201948 | JGI IMG/M metagenome (GOLD analysis project Ga0302325, IMG submission 201948) | Peat permafrost microbial communities from Stordalen Mire near Abisko, Sweden - Palsa_T0_2 | ecosystem: Environmental > Terrestrial > Soil > Palsa > Peat permafrost | place: Sweden: Abisko...
AAGTGGCCCTCAGGGGCAAGCCCCTCGATCAGGCATTGCGGCAGGTGCAGGATTCTGATCAGGAGATCAGCAAGATCAACGAGCGGGCGATTGTGCTGCTTCAACGAGGGCAGGTGTTTGAAGCCAGGAACCTGCTGCAATCAGCTCTGCCGCGCCATCCTCGCGATCCGTTTCTACTCAACAATCTCGGTTATGCGCTCGAGGCCGTGGGAGATATCGGGGGGGCGCTCCGATGTTACTCCGCGGCCGCCAGCCTGCATTCGACGCAGCGGGTTGTCGTGACTCCGCGCGTGAAGTGGCGCGGCCGGCCGATCAGCGAAGTAGCGGCGGGAAACGCAGCGGCCGTCAGCGAGCAGATCGCCCGGGGCGAGGGGGCTGAGGCAGCAACCGCTCGCCTCAATCTGCGCGGAGTGGCGGCGCTCAACGACAACCACCCGTTGGTCGCACGGGAGTTTTTCCTGGAAGCATATCAACGGGACGCGCGGAATGCGTTCACCCTTAACAATCTGGGCTACGTTTCCGAACTGGCGGGTGATCGGGAGAGCGCCGAAATGTATTACGAGGCAGCGCGTTCTGGGCGCGATGCGAAGGCCCGAGTGAGCTATGCCACGCGCCGTGATGCTGAGGGACAGAAGATCGACAACCTGGCCGACGCTAACCAGTTGGATGTGGAAGCCACACTGAAGGCGATTCAAGAGACGAAGCGCCGTGCACAAAGACCCATCGAATTGAAGCATCGCGACGCGGTTTCTGCGAGCCGCGAGCAGGATGCAACGCCCGTGCCTCCGATTGGGGTTCGATCCCCGGCTCTCCCAGCCCTGCCGCTTCCGAATTCCGGACCCGACCGGAATGCGATGCCCAGACCGCAGCCGATGGATTCCTCCCTGCCGCCGAACTCCCAGCTCCAGGATCCGGATAAGAAATAGATTAGGACCATCGCCGACCGATCGAAGCGGCTATCGGTCACGGTTGACTGAGTTCGAAATGACCAGATCGAGTGCGGCAGGGCTACGCAGAGGAACTGACAAGCTGGTCTTCATCCTGCCATTTTTGAATTTTCTCGCCCACGGTGCGAGCAAGCTGGTCCGACCTGTCGAATTGACCGGTGCGACGCAGGCCGGCCGCCGATTGCAGGATCTTGATGCGCTCGTGCTGGCGGAAAGACCGGATGTATTCCCGCACTATGAGCGGCATGCTCATGGCCACCCCGGCTGCGTAACTCCGCCAAGCCATCTCCTTCAGCTCAACCGGAGAATTCAAGGCAAGGAGCAGTTCCTCGACTAGGCTGTTCACGTCGCCTGGCGTGAAGAACCGCATGGCAATTCCCTCATGCTCGGCAAGCTCGCGAAAGTCCTGGATGCCGGAGGCGATGACCGGGACAGCGTATTGGGCCGCGAGGTGAGCCACGCCGCTCGATCCGGCGGACGACGTGTACGGCATCACCGCCACGCTTGCTTCACGAAACAGGTCGGCAATCGACTCCTCAGATACATAGCCGAGAAAGCGAATATGATCGTTAGCATGGCGCTGCGCCATCGAGGCCACATAGCCAGGAGTTCTTGGATGATCGCCGCCACCGATTACCAGCTGTACATTGGAGACCCTTGTACCTACCCGATTGAACGCCTCAATCAGTAGATCGAGACGCTTATACGTCCCCCACTTTCCAAAGGCAAGAATGCGGTGAATCGGGTTTCCCCGCCGTGTAAAGTCTGGAGGGTCCGGCCTCCCGGCAAAGATCCCATGCGACCGCACACTGACCCGGCCGCGCCGGTACTTCTCCTCCAAAGTTCGACGATAGGCGGGTAGGAGCACGGAGAGCGAGTTCGCGCTCAGGAGTAGATGCGTTGCCAGCCAGCCTCCCGCTCGGTACAGTCGGGGCGAGGTAACAGCGGCGTCTTCCAAATCGACCGTCTCGAATAACTGGTGCAGCGTAACGTGCGAGTACACTCCATTCACTCGGGCTGCAGCCGGGGTCATGAGACCGAGCAAAGCCGAAAGGGGACGGGCGCCGAAGCTGGCGAAACCCAGATTGAACCAGGCCACGTCAGGCTTTGCGCTTCGGATGGCGCGCAACAGGCTGGCTAGGTTCCCAGGCCTTCCGAAACCCCAACAGCGAGTGACGTTAAAGCCGGGGAGTTCATCGCCGGGTGTGGAAAGATAATCTCCCAACACCGTCAGATCAATGCATCGCTCTTGCCGAAGTTGCTCCGCCATGTGGAAGCCATATTCATTGAGGGCATGGCGACTCGGCGGAAACGAGGTGATGAGCGCGATCTTCACTGCTCGCTCGAGCGCAGCACCAGATCCCGCGAGAGCCGGCCCAGGAGGTGCAAATAGTGGAAGGCGACGGTAGCGTTGGCCTTGCTTCGGCCTGCCCGGCGAAGACCGAAGTGATACGGGATCTCTTGTGCTGTCCGGATGCGCCCGCGGACCAGGATTTCAAGCAAGAGTTTGAAGCCGGTGGTCTGGAAGGTTAGCCCCTCGATGCAGCGGCGATGGATCACGAAGAAACCAGACATCGGGTCAGTCACTCCAAGGTTCTTCTTGGAGATCAGAGGCGCGGCCACGAGCGTGCTTAGCCGGGAGACGGCCGCACGCAGCGGATTCCAACCCTTGGTTCCGTGATTCCGAGCGTAGCGGCTGGCGATGGCTATATCGGCTTGTTCGGTTGCCTTCAACAGTTCCGGCAACAACTCCGGGGGATGCTGCAAGTCACCGTCGATCACGCCGAGCAGGTTCGCTCGGGATTGACTCCAGCCGTACAGCACCGCCCCTGCCAGGCCCCGTTCTCCGGCGCGTGAGATGAGGCGAATTCGCGGATCTCGCTTTGTCCACTCACGAACCTGTTCCACCGTTCCGTCGGTGCTTCCGTCATCCACGACCACGATCTCGTATTCATATTGGGTCTCGCTCAATGCAGCGGTGAGTTCGCTGAGTACGATGTCGATATTTCCCGTTTCATCGAGCGTCGGTATCACTACGGCAAGGCGATTCTCTGAACTCCCCGGTATCATTCAAGGCCCCGCTTTCAGTAACGCGTGAGCCTTCGATGGAACCTAGACACTCGCCGTTGGGTCGTTTCGCACGCTACGGGAACTCTGATACCGGACTAATACGCTGCCCACTGGACTTCAGTCTTTTCCTCAGGCAAACTGTCCTTTGCCAGCCTCGATCGGTTGATGTGACCATAAATTTCACTTCTCACGTCCTCCGTTTTCGCGTCAGAAATAACGATCAGTCGCGGAACAAGTTCCCGGAGAAGCAGAAAATTCTGACGATTCTTATGCATGAATTCGAGAGGGTATTCCGGCTTCCGTGCAAAGGCTGCGGTGGGTGACGCGTCGAGGACGAAAGCCAGGTCGGGAGCGGGCGCTCGCTTCACGAGTACTTTGGCATAGCCGCGAGCTGCACGTGACTGGGAATAGATATTCGCGATTTGGTCGTAAATATACCGGTCAAAGATAACGACGTCGGAGCGCTTTGTATGTCGCTTGACCAGCAAGCGGCGCAATCGCGCAACATCCAGCATGTACAGTCCCGACCGTGCTGCGCTCAAATACCACTTCCGAACGTGTTTATTGTTTCTGGGGGTGAATGAATGCTCAGCCATCCGATCGGGGGGCTGGAAGTTCACTGCCTGGCCGACTCCGGCGCGCATTTTCGACCAGACCGCAACGTCGTCCCAGAAGCTGAGTCGTAACACGCGAAGGCCCCGTCTCTGCAAGCATGCCGAGAGGTGCTCGATTTGTGTGGTCTTTCCCGCTCCGTCGATTCCCGAGAAGGTAATCAGGAACGGGCGAGTGGCATCGGTTTGGGTGGCGTTGTCAACCGACATGTGTGCGATAACTCCCTGATTCATGGCCGTGTGGATGACGCAACTGATGAAGCGCCAGGCGGCCGCGCTGGACTTCTCTCCGCCAAAGCGACCGCGGAACCGACGGCTATTCCAGCTCCCGCCAGAAGCCCCAGCTTGATCAGGAGTGAGCGATGACCGCGCTGGCGGGCGGGCGCCACTGCTGCGCCCGCTGGCTGGGCCGCCGGAGCCCCTTTTACATTGGCGGCCTTCGCTCCCGCAGTTCCTGAGGGAGCGGGTGCGGCCTGCTGGCTCGGGAGCGTCTGTGCCGACTGAGGTAGCGGCGCATCCGGCAACGAACCGTTTTCCTTCTGGTCGGCGGTGTTGGACTGGCTAGACTGGGGAGGGCTCGCCAAAAGAGGCATCTCGCTCGAGATCAGAAATGCGCCCGCCAATATGGCAATCGGGAAGCATTTTGAATATTTCCAACCTGTTGGGTTCATTTACACCTCCAATGTGCTTGAGCTCAGCTCGCACGTCGATCTTCAGCATCGTTCTCTGCCGCAATCTGTGGATAGGCAAGGGCTTCTTTTACCGAATTGAAGACGGGCACGAGCGAAGAAATGCGGGTCACTTCGAGGAGCACCCGGTTGACTCGGGAGCCCGCGACGAAGAGCACCTGCGTATCTCGGCCCGCCACTTCAGCCACGCACTCTAATAGCAAGTCAATATCTTCATGATTCAACGTGCGACAGCCCGAGAAATCCACAATCACGGGTGACCCGGAAACGCGCAGAGCCTTAAGCAACTCTTTCCGCAGCGCACGGCGGCCCGCAGAACTCGACCCGCAAGGAAAGGGTAGGACGGTCCAGGCAACGGTCTTCACAGCTGCACCTGGAGCCACGGCTGCGACGCGGCGGAGGAGGGAGCAAAGTCCCACGCGGTGGTCCTCCCCGGTGGCGAGAAAACATCGATCTCGCTGAATGCTTGTCTACGCGATTCATGCTGCTGGATCCTGCCTCCCAAACCTGCTGGCTGCAGATCTGCAACTGTCCCCCAGTCCAGATCTTCCAACTGTCCGCCGTCCACGATCCCGTGCCGAATGAGAATGCCCGGCCCCAAATAGGTATGCGGCAGAACTGTGGATCGCTGCACCGTAGTTCCGCAATCCACCACACAATCGTGCTCCACCGAGGCGAAAGGACCGATGATCGCGCCCGCACGGACGATGGTGCGCGCTCCGATGTAGGTTGGACCGATGACCCGCACCGAACTCGCGAGATCCGCGCCGTCCCCGATCCACACCTGCTCGCGAATCTGGGTCCCCAATGGTCGCAGGGCGCAAGCCCCAGTCAGCGCATCTCCAACCAACTCCTGCCGTTCCCGCGCTGACAAAATGCGCTTGGCATATCCTCGAAATTGATAAGGGGTTCGCCCGCTGTCGGTTGGAGCGCAGGAGAATTGGTATTTCTCCCCGGTTGCTTGCAGCGCGAGGTGATCGAGCAGGCAAACTCCCAACTGACCTCGGGCATCCTGGGCTTCGGTCACCGGGTTTCGGCTCTCGCAATGAAAGCGAAGTAAATCGGCCAGATCCATCTCCGCATACGACTTGAGCTTAATCACGAGAAGTCGCTCGATTCCCTGGCGCGCAAACCTAGCCAGGGCAGAATGGGCCACATTCGTATCGCGAGAACCGGAAGTAAGCCACAGACTTTGCAATCCCAGCTTGCGGATGCACTCCATCCACGGACGCAAGGCGTCATTGCCCAGTATCGGCATCCGCGAGGAATAAAGCGGTCGCCGATTTTCCGAAGCCGCCAGGGCGTGGGGTTGAGCCTCAAGCATCGCCGTCGTGAGGTCTTCCCTGGCCGGAACCACTACCACCGCACCCAACTCCACGCGTCCTTCCTTTCCGAGAGTGCCAATCCCGGAAGGATAAGGGCGTCTCCCGGACTCTTCACCGCGACTGTTTGCCCAGTCTGATTGAGGCCTGGTTGAGATGTGAAAGAGATGGCCCTAAGATGTGCAAGGTATTGAAAATGCGGTATCGCGGTGCGATATATCAGTGAAAACCCTAGCCTAAGCGGACTCGGGAACTAAATTTCAGGGTCACAATCACGGGCAGATGTACCTTCGATTGGTTTTCCCGCACGATTCCTCTTGAGCGGAACAGATGATCTACGTAGAATCCGGGGTAATCCATCCTTAAAACCCAGTAGATACCGTTTCTGTACGCGACCACCGGAGTCCTCCTATGAGAAAGTTGGCCCTTCTGCTGATACTTAGTTCGGGAACCCTGGCCTTAGCCAGCGTCTCCGTTTCCACACCGGCCAACGGAAGCACCGTGAGCACGACGGTGCGGTATGTGGCATCGGCGAGTTCCTCTTGCTCAAAAGGCGTCTCCGCCATGGGAATCTATACGGCGCCCTATCAACTCGCGTACACAACACCAGGCGCCAAGCTCGATACGGCGCTTACCCTCAACCCCGGCGTGTACAACACGGTAGTGGAGGAATGGGATAACTGCGGCGGAGCTTCGGTGATTCCGATCACCATCACGGTAGGAAGCGGCGGGTCAGGAGGCAGTGGGCAAGTAACCGTCACCACACCGAAGACCAACAGCACAGTCGCTTCTACGGTGCAGTATGAGGCATCGGCGACTTCTCCTTGCTCAAAAGGCGTCTCCGCCATGGGAATCTATACGGCGTCCGGTCAGCTCGCGTACACAACACCAGGTGCCCAGCTCAATACAACGCTTACCCTTAACGCTGGCGTGTATGACACGGTGGTCGAGGAGTGGGATAACTGCGGCGGAGCTGCAACGACCCCGATCACGATCACGGTGGGAGGCGGCTCGACTTCGGGTGTCTTCACCAACCTTCATCAAAAGCCGGGATGGACCGGATATGCCCTTCTGCCTCCGGCATACGCTATCTGCAGTTCCTGCAAGCCGACGGGCCCGCAGGCCACCTGGTCGATGACCCAGAATATTTCGTCGCCATCGCTCAGCGGAGACTCAACGCTCATGGATATTGGCGGAGAGACCGATTACTCAGATATCCTCTGGAACAACCATCTGATCGGGAACTTCTCCTCTCAGGGTATGCCCGACAACAACCATACGATCATCCCCAACCTCTACAATTTTACCTACGATGTCCATTTTTACGTGGAAGATCCCAGCGTCTCTCAGGCGCTGGAGTTCGATATCAACGAGTTCGTTAACGGCTACTCCTTTATTTGGGGGCATGAGTGCCGGATCGCTGGTGGCAATGAGTGGGACGTCTGGGACGATCAGAGCCAAGCCTGGCACCCGACCGGCGTAGCCTGCTATCCGTTGGCCAATGCCTGGAACCATCTTGTCCTCCAGGTGCAGCGCACTTCGGACAATCAACTCCTATTCCAATCGATCACGCTCAACGGAGTGACTTCGACTCTCAACTACTACGGCAGTCCCACGCCGACGACGTGGTATGGCGTGACGATCAACTATCAGCAGGACGGGAACTACGAGCAGAAGCCTTACTCGGTCTGGCTCGACGAGTTGAATTTCAGCTACTGGTAAGAGCACCTGAGCCCTAGTCCACGCGCGGCCCTCTCCTTGAAAGGGCCGCGCTTTTCTTTTAGCGGAGCCGGCCTTCCTTGTCACCTGTTTCGGCTATTCCGGTCTAGCCACTTCACAATTCCAACCAACTGTCTGTCTCTGAAATTCATCTAGTCCATAGAAATCCGGAGCGATGCGGGAAGGGGCCAACGACTTGCGATTCACGATATTCGGAGGAGCGGAGATGTGCGCGGGTCGATGCGGCAGTGGTCTTGTAGGGGTCGCGCGATTCTTGGTTTGCCTGTTGACACTTGCCAGCGCAGGTTCGGCCCAGAGCACAAGCCCTCCCTCTGGGCCCACGGCGTCGACCAGTGCCCCAGCGGCCGATGCGGTCTCGTCCCAGGTTGATGAATCCGGCGGCTTCGTCTTTAAGAAGGAAGTGGAAGAGGTTATGCTGCACGCAATTGTTGTAAATGATCAGAATCGGCTGATCACCGGTCTGACCCGAGACAACTTCAAAGTGCTCGAGGATGGCACACTGCAACAACTGACGTCCTTCCACAAGGAGCGCGTCCCCGTCGCGCTGGGAATTTTGATCGATAACTCGGGCTCGATGTTGCCGAAGCGGGCGAAGGTCAATGAAGCGGCCTTGCAACTCGTGGATGCAAGCCAGCAGGAGGATCGGGTGTTCGTCGTCAATTTCGGGGAAGATGCGTTTCTTGACCAGGACTACACCCAAGACGTCAGCAAACTGCGGGCAGCTCTGCAGCGGGTAGAGACGCGGGGCAGCACTGCTCTCTACGATGCGCTCATTGCAGCCGTCGATCACCTGAACCAGACTTCCCCGCTGCAAAAGAAAGTTCTCTTGGTTGTGACCGACGGGTGGGACAATGCAAGCCAGGCGACGTTTCAGGAGGTTCTCCACAAGTTGCAATCGAAGAACGGACCGGTCCTCTACACCATCGCACTCGAACCGAACGAGCGGCGAGACGACGGTCATCGGAAATCCCTACGTACCCTCTCCGAGCAAACTGGAGGCATGGCCTTCTTTCCATCTAGTCTCGACGAAATCCAATCGATGACCGGTGCGATCGCGCGAGACATCCGGAGTCAGTACGCAATCGGCTACCGCTCTTCGAATCCGCACACGTCGGGCACTTATCACTCGATTCAGGTTCAGGCGCTCGACGGATCCGATCGACTGCGCGTCACAACCCGCACCGGATATTACTCGGGAAACGCAGGTAGTGCCGAATCGCACTGAAGGGACGTTCATATCCTGAAATCCCACAGATGAAGTCGCGCACGAGCAATCTCCCACACCCCAACTCGCCGGACCGATTCTTTCATCTAGATTCCGACATCATTTTACCTTTCTGTCATCCTGTCATCCTCCGCTGGTGAAACAGCCCTTCTAGTCTTCCGCGTGCCCACAAATCAGGCATTTCGCAGATCTGCTTAGTTGGAATGCCCGATGCTCAGGGCCGTCAATCCGCTTTATAGTTGGTTCTGGATTCAAGAAATGGACGTCAATCAATCATGGCTAACTCGCCCGCACTCATGCATCTCATCCGGTGTGCACAAGCCGGTGATAGTGAAGCATTCTCTTCGTTATATGAGACTCATCGACGCAAGGTGTACTCCATCTGCCTCCGCATCACTGGCGAACCATCAGAAGCGGAAGATTGCATGCAGGAAGCATTTCTACAATGTTTTCTGCAGCTCTCCACGTTTCGCGGGGACGCGGCTCTGTCTACTTGGTTGCACCGCTTGACGGTGAACGTGGTTTTGATGCGCTTGCGTACCAACCATCATCGCCCCATGTCGGTTGAACTGGGGCCGAGCGCCGAGCGTGATGGAGAAACCTCGCTTCTGAATCTGCTCCCGGTGGAGGATTTGCAGCTTGCCGGAACCATCGATCGCATTGCCATCGGGCGCGCCGTCGGAAAGCTGCCAACAGGTTATCGCACAGTCTTCTTGCTGCACGACGTGCAAGGCTTGGCGCATGCCGAAATCGCCCGGAACCTGGGTTGCACGATCGGCACTTCCAAGTCGCAGCTTCACCAAGCTCGCTTGCAGTTACGTCATTTCTTACGGCACTCAACCGGTACCAGGCATCGTAAACACACCAAAGCCGCCGCTCTCCGCCTCCGGCCACGCAAGCCCGGCGGAGTCCCGCCACTCAACAACGTGCCCTGGATCCCACCCGTCGAGGTTCCAGTGCAACCTATGGCGCAAGGCTACTGAAAAATCACTCCTAACCCACAAGGGTGACTTGTTGCCAGTTGCGAAACGCGAGGGGACGATCCGCAGCAGGATGGATGTTCGGCTCGTCCCGCCCGACAAATAGAGTCCGGCAGAATTCGAACTTGCTAAACCGCTAAAGTGGGGACAGTTCGTCTTCTTTTCCAATGCGGGATGCGCAAGGCAAGTTCCTCGAACAGTTGACGGGGGACAGAATTCACCTGCTCACGGAGCGAGTTCAGTGAGAATCGTGGGTTGGAAATTTCGGCTCTCGGCCGCCAAGTTCTTTAGAATGATGGTGGCCAGGGACGGAGTTGAACCGCCGACGCCCGCGCCGGTGGCTAGAGCACAACAAGAGTTCGATAAACGTCTCGCTGACGTGCTGGATGGTATGGCCAATCGGATGTCGGGGAAAACCTCGGATAGACATAATGGTTTCAGAATCTCGGTTGAGGATCTAGAAAAAACAATTCAGACCTACGATTCGGGAAAGTCGCAAGAGCCGCTTACGGCACAGATTGGTGGATTTCTCTCGTTGTCCCGGAAAATCGCAAGTCTGACGATTTCGCTCGATAACGAGATGTCAGTACACGGACAGACTTTGTAGTCTGAAATGGTCGCGCCAAGAATATTGCGGAGAGGCCTGTCGGGATGCGGGCAGAGAAGAAATCGAGGTGGCGCGGATGCGGCCACGCCGTTTGCACCGTATCGAACCTTTTCAAACCCACGGAACAGAGCTACAGCGCTAAATATCTAAACACTTCTCTGTACCCGGCAAAACGAAGCCTCGGAGAAGTAGTCCTCACTGCTGCAATACCCAACCTTAATGCTAATGGCAGACGCCAAGCCCATCTGGTCTGCTCTCTACCACTCCCTAACCCTAACGTACAGAGAGGATTATGAATATTGAAGCGGATCGATTTGCACGAATATCAGCGCGATGTATCGGATTAAGTATGGTGTGTAAATTATTGAAGGCGAATGATCTTGGTGGCCAGGGAGGGAGTTGAACCCCCGACGCCAGCCTTTTCAGGGCCAAAATTAACAGTGATTACAACAACTTCGTAGCACGGGTGGCGCTAGAAGTTGTTGATAGTTCCTGGTGGAAACAGCAACTGCGGGTAAAAAGTGCGGGCAGCGGAAACCTGCAAAATAATCGGTCTTCACTCCCGAATTGCCGAAAGTCTAGGGTGAGCCGGGCATCGGGAAGAGTTGGACGCTCACTCGTGAGGTGTCTCTGATAAGACAACTGGGCGCGGCGCGAAATCGATCCGCTTAAGAAGTGCAAGCCAAGGGATCCCTTCGAGCCGTGCGAAAGGCATCAAATTTGGATGGAGTTGCTTCCCGTACTCGCCTTCTGGGTCGACGAGAAAACCGCTTTTCGCGAGAGAACGTAGGTCCCTTCCCTCGAACACCAGAACTGCTTCCATGTGTAATCCCGGCTCATACGTTAACGCAATCGGTAATCGGACTCGAATTTAACCGTCTCTTCATTAGGCAGATCCGTCATCAGTAATGGCACTACCATCAAGGGGACGGAATCTCGCGCGTCTCAAATCGTCCCAGACCAGCAATCTCAATGAGCTTGTTGAGCAAGAAGTCTTTATCTCCCGCATTCTTCACATACTCGACTACAGGCTGGATGCGCCTCCACTGTTCGTCGCGGCTCAATCCACTCTCGCGCAAGACGATCAACCCTGGATGCACATCCACATCGAGGAGTTCGATGAAGTCTCGCGCATTTGTCGTAACAACTGCAAAATCCTGATCAAGCGCATATTGCCATATCTCATGATCCGCCCGACCAGCCAAGCCGACGTGCGGTACGGATTGAGCATATATGCCAACCTCGGCCAATCTGGCGACCAACGCCGGCGAGATATGCTCATCTAGGAGCAGGCGCATGACTACGTCGCCCTACGCTTCCTGTGAATGGCCAGCTGCTTTCTGGGGCGTCCCGGCTTTTCACCAAAGCGAGAAAATAGGCGAGCGTATGCTAGGTCTCGCTCACTGAGGCTGGGAAAATCTTCCACGATCTCTTGTTCGGGAGCACCCTTTCGAAAGAGCGACGCGACATGCTGTACTGGGATTCGAGTTCCACGAAAAACGGGTTCTCCCCCCAAAACTTCGGGCGAGGAGACGATACGCCGCCTGCCCCAGCGGAAGGCTGCCAAATTCTTGGCAACCGTTTGCCGGAATGACTTGCACTCAACCAGTAGCTGGATCTTCCCGGAGCGGTACACAATATCAGCGCCTTCTTTAGACCAGTGTGATGCTTTCGTGTCTCCACGCGCCAAGATTTGTGCTAGAGATTCTTTGTCCTGCCGGCTCAAGGGGAAAGGGAATTCAACCAACAGCTTCACAAGAAGTACATCACCAACGGAGAACTGATGCCGCACCGCCTTGCCGGTTTTTCGTTTGTGCGACGGCTTCACTGATTTCTTTTCCAGTGCCGTCCGAATCGTTTCGGGCGAAACTTCCGCAATGGCCGCCGCCTCATTCACAGAAAACAGTTCAGTCATAACGATCTCCTCAACAAAATATACCACCACAGGTGGTATCATATCAAGAGAGTGTTTTCCCGACGGCATTCTCGCATTCAGCCAAGAACCCGCGCCAGCGAGGAGGCCAGCGCGGGCTAACGCTTGCTCAATACTCGCTTGGCAAGCGGACTTAAAATCTTGCGAGTCGAATTAAAGTTCTTCACCGAGAATGGATCTTCATTTATGGGGATGTCCAGACGGTCAAAACCGGACGCTTACCAATAAACGGCCTCACCCTAGCGAGGATCGAATGGCTGCGGCAAGGGCAATGCTGAATGCGATTTTCAGCCACGCCGCAAACAGAAGCGGACTGAGCGAGGAGCAATTCGAGTTTAAGTCCTTCACCATCATCGTAGTCAGGGACCGAACCGGATCTCGCCGACAAATAGCGGACTGAGAGCGGACTGGGAGGGCAAGGCGCGATTTCGCTAAGTTCTTTAGAATGTGGTGGCCAGGGACGGAGTTGAACCGCCGACGCCAGCCTTTTCAGGGCTGCGTAACGCCAGCGTATTCCCCTTGTACTTCAACAACTTAACTTTGCAGAGTGGCCCCAGTTTTGTGACCACTCTGTGACCAGCGCCGATGTTCGCCTAAGCGTCGGCCCAAATCTCAGCCGTGCTGCTTGCCAGCGACCCGTTGATTCCTTCTCTCTTGCTAAATCCAGGAATGTTGGTCCTAGCCCGACTCGTCGTGGAGCTTAGCTATTCGGAGAATGGCGCTCCAGCGACGAGGTCTGCGAAATTCGGAGGAGTGAACCCCTCTACGTAGCGAATGCCAAAATCCCGAAGAATGTTGTCAATCGCCGTCATCGGTTTCTGACGAACGACATTGCAAAGGCATCCTTTAAATTCGTCCTTAAATGCCAGCCGAGGAAATGCGGTTAGGTTCGCCCGCTGTTTCTTCTGCGGGATGCGATCAAGACCAGCGCCGAGAACATCCACCGCGATTCCTGAATGGGTCATCACTACCTCGGGCTCTTTGTGGAGAGCGAGCGTTGGGGTCGTGTGGAGTGCAATGGCGTCCCAAACGACCTGCGTCTTTTGAGCCGAGATGCCGCGATCTTTCATAAATTCTCGGGCCGCATTAGCACCGTCTACCTCGAAGCGATTCTCCGCGGTGTAGCGCTCGGTCAAACCAAGATCGTGCAAGATCGCAGCTACAGCCAAAAGTTCAGCGTCCGGCGTTACCTCAGCGGCCTCTGAAAGCGAGATCCCGAACAACCAAGAGCGCATCACGTGGTTGAAAAGGAATGGCTCTAACAAACTGCGCGACAGGTCAATCGCGTCGCGGACCAGCGCTGTGTCAGGTACTTTGATCCCTGCGAAATCCATGTTCGTCCTTTCTCACCGTCCACACCGTTGGGACGTGGACTGCGAGGTCTACTCAGCCGCGGCATCATTGAGCAATTTCTCTACCTTGGCGTCCAATTCCCGAGCGACCTTCAAGGCATCCAGGTTTTCGTATGGCTCCAGAAAGCTGGCCATTCTGTCGTAGGACAAATGCACGCCATCGGTCCGCTCATCCACGAGAACGGTGACAGGCGCGTATGACCCCGCGTCCGGAACATGCTTGGCCATCTCCTTCATGACGAGTGGATTGCCAATAACAAGCCTCACGATCTTCGGTTTTTCGAGACCTGTCTCCTTGCGGACCACCGCGCCATGATCAAATTCCAAGAACAACATGAGCCCGGTTTTACCCATGTTGCGATTGATTACCTGTTCCAACTCGGCGAAGGTGCCCTGCGACTTGGACGCATTCGCAAACGCGGCAAGATCCAGTCGGCCAACACCAGCTTTCAATGAAGCTACGACTGCCTCGAATGATCGTGACGTTGTCAGGCTGAAGCGTTTTACTTCAATTGTTTGAATTGCCATTCCATTCTTCCTTTCGTGCGAATTCTTGAAGGGGCTATACCTGTGCGAAGCCTCCATCGACGAACAGCTCGGCCCCTGTGACATAACTCGCATCCTCGGATGCGAGGAACACGACGGCATTTGCGATCTCATCTGGGCTCCCGAGCCTGCCGAGCGGAACGATGTTGGAGATCATCTTCAAGCGTTGGCGTCCCGTCTCTGAGGAACCCAGAAGTTCGCTAAGCCCCGGAGTATCGGTGGAACCTGGGCTCACGGCGTTCACGCGAATGCGGCGACTCCGCAAATCCGTCGCCCACGTGCGGGCGAATGAGCGCACGGCGGCCTTGGTAGCGCTGTAGACGCTATTCGACGGCAGTCCCTTGTCGATAAATTCCTCGATGTTAGCGCGCAAGTGATCGAGATCGCGATACTGGTTCGCATAGATTTCTTCCCGCTTCAAAGTCTTCACAAAGCTTTCGCAATTTGCATTGTCGTACGGATTTGCCGGACGGCTCATACTTGGAATCATCCCCTGCTTTTCCAGAACTGCCACATATTCCTCGCTGGCATATTGCACGCCACGATCGGAATGATGGACGAGTCCGGGCGGAGGTTTTCGCGTTGCGATCGCTTCTTGCAATGCGGCCACCGCCAAGCAGCTGGCCAGGGTCCGCTCCCGCGACCAACCCACCACCTTGCGAGAAAACCCCTCGAGGATCACCGCCAAGTAGACGAACTCGGTTTTCAGTCGAATGTAGGTGATGTCGGCCACCCACAGCTGATCCACTCCCGTTAACTTCATACGCCGGGCCAGGTTCAAATACACCTCCAGCTTGTGATCCGACTTCGTCGTCACTACAAACTGTCGCGGCTGCACGGCTAACAGGTTATCCTCCCGCATGATCCGCGCTACCCGCTTGTGATTCACTGCTATGCCGCGGCGGCGCAGTTCCGCACAGATCCGTCGATATCCATAGCGCCGCCGATGTTCGATCGCGATCTGCTGAATCACCGACCGCACTTCCATTTCCTCTTCCACGGACTCCGGTTCCTGTAACCAGCGATAGAAGCCCGCCCCGACTCACCGGCGCGAGTTCGCACATACGCTCGACGCTCAAGCTACCTTGCAACGGCATCATCTCTTGGATTTGCTTGTAGATGCCTTCTCGCCAGACCTGCTGCTCTCCTGGCGTCGAGCCTCGACTTTTTGCAAGGCACTTCTGAAAAAATCCACCTCCAGGGTCTTTTCCGCCAAGACCCGCTTCCAATGGTTCACCTCTTTGCGCAGCGTGGAGGTGCGTGCCTCCTGCCCGGGTGCTTCCATCCCGGGTATCTCGGGATCCAGTTCGTCGCGCCACCGGTAAAGTTGCCGGCGTGAGACCTGCAGCTCTCTCGCCAGTGCCACGATGTTTTCGCAGCCTCGCAGTCGCTCCACCGCAAACTCACGGAACTCTTTCGTATATCGTCTCTTTGCCACTCGCAGTTTCCCTTTCCTGCAAGTGTGCCATTTCCGTCTGTCTCAAAATAGGGGTTCAGTCCAATTTTTGGATCAACTGGAGTTCAGAAGGCATAAAGCAGAGATCTTCCAGAAGACTCAAAGAACACAGACTTGGCAATTGAGCGACATCTGGAGTCATGGGAGGCCTAGGGCGACTGGCCAGTTCTTGTTCTGGGTTGGGCGACCGGTTAGCCGCGTATTCGGCCGCAGACCCCCTACGTCTTCGACGTAGACACGTAGAATCTCGGCTACGCTCCAGGCCTGAGCAATGCATCCGCAAGGGCGATGGGGCGCGTCCCCTTCGAAGATCTCCGAGATATGACCTAGCCCGGCTTCCGCGAGGTGAGACTCTAGTGGAGACAACCAGGCTTGCGCTTGGCGCCTGGCCTCCTCGGCTCCTCCATTCACCTTTATATACGCGGAAATGAACGGCCCCAGCAGCCATGGCCAAACAGTTCCCCGGTGGTAAGCTCCGTCGCGATCTGGAGGGCCGCCGGTGTAGCGTCCGCGGTATTGCGGGTCGCTTGGTGCAAGAGTGCGAAGTCCGAAAGGGGTCAGGAGGTGCTCTTCAACTTTCTCCACCACGCTTCTGGCACGGTCCTGGCGCAACATGCTGTGGGGCAAGCTCACTGCGAAGATCTGGTTGGGACGGATGGATGGATCTGGCGGACCACCGTTTACCAGGTCGTACAAGCAACCGAGCTTTTCGTTCCAAAAAAGCCGGTTGAAACTCCACTGCGCGACCGCTGCCATATGGCGATAGCGCTTTTGTGCAGCTTCATCTCCGAACCTATTGGCCAAGTCTTCCATAATGCAGAGCGCGTTGTACCAGAGAGCCTGGATTTCAACAGGTTTGCCCTGACGCGGAGTTACCACCCAGTCGCCGAGCTTGGCGTCCATCCACGTGAGCTGGACTCCCAGTTCGCCGGAAGCCAGCAACCCACTGGAATCTACTTTGATTCCATAGCGCGTGCCGCGAGTGTGCCAGGAGATAATGTCGGCAAACACGGGGTAGAGTTCATCTCGGACGAACTCCAGGTCGCTCGTGTACGCAAGGTATGCGCGAGCCGCCTCGAAAAACCAGAGCGTGGCGTCGACCGTGTTGTATTCCGGCGTTTCGCCCACGTCAGGGAAACGGTTCGGCAACATGCCCTGATCCACGTGGGTTGTGAAGGTGCGCAGGATACTGCGCGCGACATCATACTTGCCGGTCGGTAACGTCAGGCCAGGCAGCGCGATCATCGTGTCGCGACCCCAGTCGCCGAACCAGTAATAGCCAGCGATCACAGTGTTCTGATCGCCCCGCGAAACAAGGTATTGGTCTGAGGCAGCGGCGAGGCTTTGGGCAAAGGTATCCTCGATCGGGGATGCCACAAGCGCTTTTCGGCGACGTGTTATCTCCGTCCTCCTACATTCGACCGCTTGGGTAACATCACGCTGCTCAGTAGCGGCGATGATCGATGCCTGACGGCGCAAGCGCAGATCGAAACACAGCGTAAAGGGATTGAAGAGATCTTCGGAACAATCGAGCCCGCGTTCGCGCTCCGCGTCATATTCAACATTGCGATACCAATCGCCGGTTTTCCGTAGCTCGATGGCGTTGTGCGCCAAGTGCAGGCTTGGCAACCCTTGATAAGGACTGACACTTGCCAATCCGGAGCGTTCTTGCACCGCTGGGTTAATGCCGCTGTTTTCGTGAGTCGTGCCGTGGTAGTCGCGGAATGCAATCAACGGACGAATTTCTAGCCGCAAGTTCTTCGGCACGTCCGGACGGTTGTTCTTTCTCAGCTCATATTGAATGACCGTACTGTTTTCGCCCTGAATCATGAACACGGACTTCTCGAACTCGATGCCTTCTACTTCATACGTAAACACTGGAAATGGGTCGAGGCGAAACTGTTTGAGATAGTTGAATCCTTGCGGATGAATAACACCTGGATAGCGGTTGGCCGATAGATCGAAACGCCTCCCATCGATCAACAGCGTCTCTTCGAGCTTGGAGAGGAGAACCAAGCGGCCCACAGGTGGCTTGGTGGCAGCGACGAGAAGCCCGTGGTAGCGGCGGGTGTTCAAACCAACGATTGTTGACGAAGCAAAACCGCCGAGGCCATTGGTTTCCAGCCACTCTCGCCGAAGAGCAACTTCCAGATCACTCCATGTCTCCCGTTCGAACTGAATCATCACCGCTCCTTACAAATTTAGTCTCCGCGCCCACCGTGGCAACCGTTGGCTGAGTTTTCCTGGCTTCGCGAAATTCGCCGCTCTGTTGAATTAACTTGGTGACCACCCCGGTCCATCCGGTTTGATGGCTGGCACCGACGCCAGAACCGGTGTCGCCGTGGAAGTACTCGTGAAAAAGAAGCAAGTCGCGCCAATGAGGATCGGTCTGAAACTTCTTCAAGTTGGCGAATACCGGTCGGTGGCCCGTTTTGTCACGAAGAAAGATGTTGGTCATCCGGCGCGACAGCTCACCCGCCACATCCCACAACGTCTTCATGTTTCCCGATCCAGTCGGGAACTCAACTTTGTAATCGTTCCCTAGATAGTGGTGGAATTTCTGCAAGGACTCGACCAGGAGAAAATTCAACGGGAACCAGATCGGTCCCCGCCAGTTAGAATTTCCTCCGAATATTCCGGTCGTCGATTCGCCCGGTTCATAATCCACTCGGTGCTCAGTTCCGTTGACGTGGAGTGAGTAAGGGTTCTCCCGATGGAACTGAGACAGAGCGCGGATTCCATACGGCGATAGAAACTCACGCTCATCCAGCATGTAGTTGAGAATGCGGCGAAGCTGATCTTCATTCGCGATGGACAACAACCGGCGTTCACCCGCCCCTGTGCTGCGCATGCTGGCGAAATTTTCCGTGAGATCGGGACGGTTAGCGATAAACCATTCCAGACGTCGCTTGAAGTCGGGCAGCCGATCGAGCACTTCCGGCTCCAGAGTCTCCACCGCAAACAGCGGGATCAATCCCACCATGGAGCGTATCTTCATTGGAAATTGTGAGCCGTCAGGGGGCTTCAGCACGTCATAGAAAAACCCGTCTTCTTCGTCCCAGAGTCCCATACGGTTGCGGCCGCGATGGCTCATGGCATGCGCAATGTAGATAAAATGCTCCCAGAATTTGCTGGCCATGTCTTCATAGCAGGGTTCTTCTTTGGCCAGTTCCAGTGCGATAGCCAGCAAATTCAGGGTGTACATGGCCATCCAACTGGTTCCGTCGGACTGTTCGATATAGCCCCCGGTAGGCAGGGGAGCGCTGCGATCGAACACCCCGATGTTGTCCAGCCCGAGAAATCCGCCCTGGAAGATATTCATGCCCTCGGCATCCTTGCGGTTCACCCACCAGGTGAAGTTCAACATCAACTTTTGGAAGATGCGTTTCAGAAATTCGCGGTCCCCTCTGCCTGTGCGCTTCTTGTCGATCTTGTACACGCGCCATGCGGCCCATGCATGCACTGGCGGATTAACGTCCCCCAAAGCCCATTCATAAGCAGGTATCTGCCCGTTGGGGTGCATGTACCACTCGCGGAGCATCAGCGTAAGCTGCTCTTTGGCGAAGTCGGGGTCGACCAGTGCGAGCGGAATGCAGTGGAACGCCAGGTCCCAAGCCGCATACCACGGATACTCCCACTTATCTGGCATGGAAATCACGTCGGCGTTGTACAAGTGAGTCCATTGATGGTTGCGCCCCTTCGTTCGTTCCTCGGGTGGACGTGGGCTGTCCGGGTCGCCGCGCAGCCAATCCTTGACGACGTAGTGATAGAACTGCTTCGACCAGAGCATTCCCGCAAAACCCTGGCGCATTACGTTCTGGGCGTCTGCCGAAAGATCCCGAGGAATGACCGTTGCGTAAAATTCATCGGCCTCACGTCGCCGGAGCGCGAACGTTCTGTCGAAGGCGTCAAACGCGTTCTTTCCTTTGAAGTTCGAATCGGCAAGTCGCATCCTTATTACAACCGTCTCACCTGAACCGAGTGACAATTTGTAATGTGCGGCTGCTTTCGAGCCAACGTGTTCGGGATTGACCGCTTCCTTGACACCGTGCACGATATAGTCGTTGATCCCGTCTTTGACGAAGAAAGTCAGATTCTCAATTCCAAATAGCCTTCGAGCATTCGTCTCGTTCTCGGTAAAGAGAAGTTCGGGAGAGCCTTCACAATGGAGCCAGCGGGTATTGGACTGAGTTTGCTTCACTGGATAAAGGTTCAGTTCGATGACGGGATTGGGAGCCGGCCACGCTTCGCGCAGTTTCGGACGTCGGGCGCCGTTTCCCCAGGACCACGTATTGCGAAACCAAGTGGAGGGTAGAACTCGAAGATTGGCGGCTTCCGGACCATGGTTTGTGACCGTGACCTTGATCAGGATGTCCTCGACATCGGCCTTGGCATATTCCACGAACACGTCGAAGTAGCGATCGTCGTCGAATACACCGGTATCGAGCAACTCGAACTCCGGTTGGCTTCTGTCACGCCGTCGGTTTTCCTCCACCAGCTTCGCGTAAGGAAACTCCGCGTGCGCGTATTTGTAGAGATACTTCATGTAGGAGTGCGAAGGCGTGCTGTCGAGATAGAAATAGTATTCCTTGACGTCCTCGCCGTGATTGCCTTCGTTTCCTGTTAGACCGAAAATCCGTTCTTTCAGAATCGGATCACGTTCGTTCCACAGAGCGAGCGCAAAGCAAATCATTTGCCGGCGATCACTGATTCCGGCCAAGCCGTCTTCGTTCCAGCGATAGGCGCGTGAACGCGCATGGTCGTGTGGCAAGTATTCCCACGCGTTCCCGTGCGGGCTGTAGTCTTCACGTACGGTGCCCCATGCACGTTCGCTGAGGTAGGGGCCCCAGCGCTTCCAGTGCTTTTTGCGCGTGCCGGATTCGACCAGTCGAATTTCTTCTTTTGTCATGGAGGTTTTCGTATTTCAAATCAGGCTTAGCTGACAACCAATTCACCCGAAACTTGCAAATCGCCGCACCGCCGGCCGAGTCCGGTATCGTTTACCGGGTCGTCGATGCTTGGATCGTCCTGTAGACGCTGGGATGGTAAATCGTGGATAAGATCAGGGTGCCAGTCGTTTCTGGATGGCGCGGTGTGGGCGTTGCTACTCATATCTCCTCCGTAAGTTTCACGATTCCACCTGACCTTCACAAGTTCATGGCTGGCGCTGGTCGCTCTTATTCCCTGCTCCGCGTTACTTTTTCATATCAGGCTTAAGAGGCATGTAAACTAAGCCCAAATAATCGCCATGCGTGTTGAAGTTGTGTAGGAGCTGGATTTCCCTTGCTGAGAACCAGATTAAGCC
>Ga0302325_10009863_pt1 | contig 20783 bp, 19 predicted proteins | sample Palsa_T0_2_FD_201948 | JGI IMG/M metagenome (GOLD analysis project Ga0302325, IMG submission 201948) | Peat permafrost microbial communities from Stordalen Mire near Abisko, Sweden - Palsa_T0_2 | ecosystem: Environmental > Terrestrial > Soil > Palsa > Peat permafrost | place: Sweden: Abisko...
CGCGGGTACATCGAGATCGCGCTCACGCTCAGGGACCTCGGCTTCCGGCTGGAGGAGGTCAAGCCGCTGACCAGGCTCGCGCTCGGCAGATCGGTCAGCGCCGGCCAGCGGGAAACGGCGGCGAGCCTCGTGCAGGACCGGATCGACTCGCTCGCCCGGCAGGTGACGGTCCTGCGCCGGCTGCACGACAGCGTCCGCACGCCCGATGCGGTGGCTGCCGTTCCCGCGATCCTGGGGTCGGCGGCGCTGACCGCTGGGCCGATGCGCGACGACGGAGCGGCAGAGCCTGACGGCAGAGTGGCAGTGCCTGACGGCAGAGCGGCAGTGCCTGACGACGGGGCAGCCTGAAGCTGACCGCGGGTAGCTGACCGATTGCGCCGGCGGCTCCTGCCCTTATGCTCGAAAGTAAGCGACCTCGTGGAGGCGGACATGGCTCAGGGCCTGATCCTGCTCGGGCTGCTCGCCGCCCTCTTCGCGTTCCTCACCGCACGGGTACGGCGCCGGATGGGCATGCCGGTCAGCGGCAAGATATTTCTGGCCGCGATCACCGGCTTCGTGCTGGTCGTGCTCGCGCTCTGGGCCGGGTCGCACCGGTAAGCCGCACCAGCGACCGGTCCGCTCGCCGGCGCCTCGCTCGCCGGTACCTTGCTAGCCGGCGCCTCGCTCGCCGATGCCCCGCTAGCCGATGCCTCGCTCGCCGGTGCCCCGCTCGCCCCTGATCGGCATCTCGAACCAGACGGACTTGCCGTCCTTGGTCGGCCGCGAGCCCCACCGCGTCGCGAGCTGATCGACCAGATAGAGGCCGCGGCCGCCCTCGTCGTTCTCCCCGGCGCTATGGATTCTGGGCAGTCGAAGGTCACCGTCGAACACCTCGACCCAGACCGATTCCTGGCCGCGCCGCAGCCGGAGCGTGAACTCCTTGTCAGCGTCGTCGGCGGGCTCGCCGCCGAACGGCGAGCCGTCCCAGTCCTCGACTGCTCCCGGCCACTCGGGCCCGGCAGGCGCCAGGGCGAACTCATGCCGGGGCCTGGGCGACACCGCCGCGTGCAGCACCACGTTGGTTACCACCTCGGACACCAGCAGGCAGGCCATGTCGGTCTGCTCCGGCTCCATGCCCCACTGCCGGAAGGTCTCGCGTACCAGCCGCCGGGCCTCCGACACCCTGATCGGCTCCGCCGGGAACGTTCCCTCCCAGGACGCCAGATCGACCGCCGATGTTCGTACGACGACCACGGCCATGTCGTCGTCGATCTCGCCGGGCACCGCATGCTCGACCGCCTGCGCGATGTCCTCCACGCTGCCGCGCGCCGCGATCCCGACGGCCTCGCGGAGCATTTCCTGCACCTCGGCGTCGGAATAGTGCCCGGCACCGTCGTCACGATGCCGGCGGTCGGTCAGGCCGTCGGTGTAGAAAACCAGCGTGGAGCCGGGGAGCAGGTATCGCGACTCCTCACGGTAGGACGGGAGCCCGGTCATCCCCTTGCCCCGCGCGCCCAGCAGCACGCCCTGGTACTGGATGTCCAGCTGGCCCACGCCGCGCTCGGTGACCAGCATCGGGGCGGCGTGGCCGGCGTTGGCGAACGACAGCATCCGCGACCACGCGTCGTAGATCAGGTAGGTGCAGCTCACGGTCGGCGGGTCGGCAGCCGCGAAGCCATGCGCCTCGGCCTGCGAGGGACCCAGCGTGCGGCACCAGTCGTCCAGCCTGCGCAGGATCTCGGCCGGCGGTTTGTCGTCCTGGGCGAATGCCCGCAGGGCGGCCCTGAGCTGGCCCATCACCGCAGCGGCCCGGGCACCGCGGCCCTCGACGTCGCCGATGACGATGCCGACGCGGCCCGCCGATAGCGGGATGATGTCGTACCAGTCGCCGCCCACCTGAGTCTGGATGCCCTGGCCGTGCGTCTCCAGCGGCTTGGCGGGGACGTACTTGTAGGCAACCTCAAGGCCGTCCAGCGGTGGCGGATCGCGCGGCAGCAGGCTGGTCTGGAAGGCCAGTGCCGTGCGGCGCTCCTCCTCGAACAGCATCGAGTTGTCGATCGCGACAGCGATCCGGCTGGCTATCGCGCCGAGGAAGTCGCGGTCCTCGGCGGCATAATGCCGCTCCCCCCGCTGGGTCAGGCTGGACAGCGCCAGGCTCATGACGCCGAGCAACTCGCCGCGGGCGATGAGCGGCGAGGCGATGACGGAAGTGATCCCGACCTCTTCGGACACCCGGCGGCTCTCCGGGCTCGGCGCCGTAACAGCCTCCGTGCCCACGTCCTCCACCAGCACGGTCTCCATCCGCGCCATGGCACGCTGGCAGAAATGCCCAGCGGGGTACCTGACCTGCTCCCCCACCATCGCCCAGGAACCGGGCTGCGGAGTCCAGCCGCGCGCGTGCAACTGGGCGCGGCGCACCAGCTTGTAGCCGTGGAACAGGTCGATGACGCAGTGATCGGCGAACTGCGGGACCAGCGTCTCGGCAACCTGGCGCAGCGTGACGCTCAGCTCGAGCGAGCCCGCCAGCCGCTCGCCGATGCGCTCCAGCAGCCCGATCCGCTCACCGGCCCGGTAGGTGCCGCGCCCTGTCGCCTCCCGCGCCAGGATGACCACGCCGCTGATCTCGCCGCCCGGAGCGCGCAGTGGTGCCGCGTTCGCCCGGACGAAGATCCTGGACCCGTCGGTCCGCCTGTTGGCGAATGTCCCGTCCCACGGCCGTCCGTGCAGCACCTGATCGGTCAGGTACTGCGCCTTGCGCGCGTCGCCTTCCTCGAACCCCAGCGCGACCAGCGACCGGCCAGCCAGCTGCGCGGCGCCAGCAGGAAAGCCGAAGAGCGCGACAGCGAAGTCGTTCGCGTACAGCAGGCAGCCCTGGCGGTCGATCACCACTACGCCGATCTCGGCCTGGCGGAGCACGGCATCCCCGTCCAGCATGCCCCGCGGCGTGACCTCGGCCGGCGGTTTCACCAGGCTGCTCCCCGGCCGTCAATCGGGCCAGGCACGCGACCGCAAGTCACGCGATCGCCGCAGCGGCGATCACGATTTGGTGACGAAAAGGTGCGCTGCGACGTCGAGCGGCAGTTCTGTCGTGAGACCACCGACCCTGTCCTCACCTGTAACCTGCACACCGTTATCACTGACTGCGAGCGTAACCTCACGTCCGGGTTGTATTCCTATACTTTTGAGTTTAAGCATCAGAACGGGATCACTTTGGACCTGTTCGCTGATTCGGCGTATCACAACAGGTTCCGCGCGTAGTGACGCGATTTTCGTCATCGCCACGTCGTCCTCGTTCCCGGCCGCCGTCGCGCGCATGCTCGCGTCCGGAGGGACGCCGAGTTCGGCAAGGCCGGGAATGATATTCCCGTGCGGGCACCGGACTGGATACTCCAGCAGCTCGACAAGCCGCCGCTCGACGCTGTCGGAGATCACGTGCTCCCAGCGGCAGGCCTCCACGTGGACGTCCTCCCAGGGCAGCCCGATCACGCTGACCAGCAGGCACTCGGCGAGCCTGTGCTTGCGCATGACGCGCATCGCCAGCGTGCGGCCAGCGGACGTCAGCGACAGCTGCCGGTCGCCCTCGACCCGCATCAGGCCGTCGCGCTCCATCCGGGCCACCGTCTGGCTCACCGTCGGGCCGCTCTGCGACAGCCGCTCGGCGATGCGCGCACGCAGCGGGACGATGCCCTCTTCCTCGAGCTCGAAGACCGTGCGAAGGTACATCTCGGTCGTGTCGATTAGCCCGTGCGCTGTCAAGCGTCCTCCCTTGCATTGATGCTATGCGGCAGGACCACAGTGGCAAATGACGCAGGAAAATCACCCGGCGCCATGCGAGGTCAGGGCGAGGTCAGGGCGAGGTCAGGGCGCGAGCCGCTCGATCACCCAGCTGCCATCCTGGCTGCGGTACCTGAGCCGGTCATGCATCCTGTTCACGCGGCCGTGCCAGAATTCGAAAATCTCCGGCACGACCCGGTATCCGCCCCAGAACTCCGGCATCGGGATCTGCGCCGTGTCCGGCCACCGCGCGGCGAGCTGCTCGTGCCTGCTCTCCAGCTCGGCCCGGGAGGAGATGACACTGGACTGCCGGCTGGCCCAGGCCGCGAGCTGGGAGCCGCGCGGCCGGGACCGGAAATAGGGCTCGCTCTGCGCGGTGGTCAGCGGGGTCACCGTCCCCTCGATGATCACCTGCCGGTAGATCGCGTGCCAGCCGAACAGCAGGCAGGCCCTCGGCACCTGCGCGAGGTCAGTCCCCTTGCGCGAGGTCCGGTTGGTGTAGAAGGTGAACCCGGCACTGTCGTAGCTCTTCAGCAGGACGGTCCTGGCCCGCGGCCGGCCGCTGGCCGAGACCGTGGCCAGCACCATGGCCGTCGGCTCCGGCAGCCCCGCCGCGACGACGTCGGCCATCCAGGTGCCGAACTGCTCCAGCGGGTCGGCCGACGCGCTGGCCTCGTCCAGGCCGCTGCTCAGCGGATCTGGCTGCTGTCTTTCTTGGTCAGCACTCACGGGTACAGATCCTCACACACGATGCCCGCGAGCTCGCCGGCCGGCCGGATCGGCGGGCCGGGTTACCTGCCCGTAGGCTTCGCGCGATTGAATAGACATGCTGGCCAGCACAGGCCCCCGGCCCGACCGCCGCGCGACCGCGCCGCGATCTCGCTAGCCAGCCCGCGGCCCGCCGCCGATCATGGAGGCGGCCGACAAGGAGACGGAGGAATCGCTGATGTCCGACTTTACGCCCGGCCTCGAGGGCATCGTCGCGTTCGAGACGGAGATCGCTGAACCCGACAAGGAGGGCGGCTCACTCCGCTACCGGGGTGTGGACATCGAGGAACTCGTCGGGCATGTCTCCTATGGGCATGTCTGGGGACTGCTGGTGGACGACAAGTTCGCACCCGGCCTCCCCCCTGCCGAGCCGTACCCGATACCGGTGCACTCAGGCGATATCCGGGTCGACGTGCAGAGCGCGCTGGCGATGCTCGCGCCCGCGTGGGGCATGCGCCAGCTACTCGATATCAGCGACGAGCAGGCCCGCGACGACCTGGCGCGTGCCTCGGTGATGGCGCTGTCGTTCGTCGCGCAGGCGGCCCGCGGGCTGGGGGTGGCCATGGTCCCGCAGTACCGCGTGGACGAGGCGAAGACCATCACCGAGCGGTTCATGATCCGCTGGCGCGGCGAGCCGGACCCGCGGCACGTCCGGGCGATCGACGCCTACTGGACCTCGGCGGCCGAGCACGGCATGAACGCCTCGACGTTCACCGCCCGGGTCATCGCCTCCACCGGGGCCGACGTGGCCGCGGCGCTGTCGGGTGCCGTGGGCGCCATGTCGGGCCCGCTGCACGGAGGTGCCCCGGCGCGGGTGCTGGGCATGATCGAGGAAGTCGAGCGGACCGGCGACGCCGACGCCTACGTCAAGCAGGCGCTGGACAGCGGTGATCGGCTGATGGGCTTCGGCCACCGGGTGTACCGGGCGGAGGACCCGCGGGCGCGGGTACTGCGCCGGACCGCCAAGGAGCTGGACGCGCCCCGGTATGAGGTGGCGGCCGCGCTGGAGACCGCGGCCCTCGCCGAGCTGCATGCCCGCAGGCCCGACCGCGTCCTGGCCACCAACGTGGAGTTCTGGGCAGCGATCATCCTGGACTTCGCGGGGGTACCAGCACACATGTTCACTTCGATGTTCACCTGCGCGCGGACGGCCGGCTGGGCCGCGCACATCCTGGAGCAGAAGCGCACCGCGCGGCTGGTGCGGCCGAGCGCGCGCTACATCGGCCCCAAGGCCCGTTCTGTCCGGGAGGTGCCCGGCGCGGCCGAGGTACTGGATCACCATGTCTGAGCAGGCGCAGATCGTCATCCCGGCCAGCCTGCTGCCCGCCGACGGCAGGTTCGGCTGCGGACCGTCGAAGATCCGGCCGGAGCAGCTCGCTGCCCTGGCCGGCTCCGGCGCCGCGCTGCTGGGAACCTCGCACCGGCAGGCCCCGGTCCGCGGGCTTGTGCAGCGGATCCGGGAGGGCCTGGACGGGCTTTTTTCCCTGCCAAACGGATTCTGCGTGGTAATCGGCAACGGCGGCACCACGGCGTTCTGGGAAGTCGCAGCCTTCGGCCTGGTGGATCACAAGGCACAGCACCTGTCGTTCGGGGAGTTCTCGGCGAAGTTCGCCAAAGCCACGGCAGCCGCGCCGTGGCTGGACGAGCCGACCGTTATCGAGTCGCCGCCCGGCACGCACCCGCAGCCGCACGCGGAGGCGGGTGCTGATTGTTATGCGCTGACGCACAACGAGACCTCGACCGGGGTAGCCATGCCCGTCCGCCGGATTGCCGGCGCGGACGACGGCGCGCTCGTGCTGGTCGATGCAACCAGCGGCGCCGGCGGCCTGCCGGTGGAGGCGGCTGAGTTCGATGTGTACTATTTTGCGCCGCAGAAATGCTTTGCCTCAGACGGCGGCCTCTGGATCGCGCTGATGTCCCCCGCGGCGCTGGAGCGGGCGGAGCGGATCGCGGCGAGCGGCCGCTACATTCCCGAGTTCCTGTCCCTGCAGGTGGCGATCGACAACTCCCGCCAGCAGCAGACCTACAACACTCCGGCGGTAGCCACGCTGATCCTGCTGGCCGAGCAGGTGGACTGGATGCTCGGCCAGGGCGGGCTGACCTGGACGACAGCGCGGACGGCTGACTCGTCCAGGGCGCTGTACAGCTGGGCGGAGAAGGCACCCTATGCCACCCCGTTCGTGGCCGATCCGGCGCAGCGCTCGCAGGTCGTCGGGACGATCGACTTCGACGAGCGGATCGATGCCACCGCGCTCGCCCGTGCCCTGCGGGCCAATGGCGTCGTGGACACCGAGTCCTACCGCAAGCTCGGCCGCAACCAGCTGCGAATCGGGATGTTCCCCGCCATCGACCCGGCCGACGTGGAGGCGCTCACCGCCTGCATCGATTACCTGGTCGAGCGGCTGGGGTGAGTCGAGCGGCTGGGGTGACTTGCTGACCGCACTGGGGTGACTGCTGACCCCGGCGGGGTGACTGCTGCCCGCAACGGCCAGCCGCCCAGGGTCTCGTAGCGGGGCCGCTCGCCCGGCTGGCCGCCGGGAAGGTGGCTGCGGATGAGGTGAATCTGCCCGGCCGTCCAGGCAGATCCGGCGAACCGGCTCAGTTCCTCGACCAGATGGCCGGCGTCCGCTGGCCGCTGCCACCGCGCGAGCGTCAGGTGCGGCCGGTAGCGCCTGCCCTCTGCAGCGACCGGAGCGCCGGCCCGGCGAGCACCGGCTGCTACCGAGGTGGCCAGCGCGGCCAGCGCCGCCTGGCCAGACCCTTCGGCCGCAATCCCGGCCCACAGCACCAGGGCCCGGGCAGCGCCGGGAAAGGCCCCGGCACCGCTGATCGACAGGGTCATCGGCCGGTGCCGGTGGGCCGCGCGCTCCAGGCGGGTGCACAGCTCAGGGACGGTGCCCTCGGGCACCTCGCCGAAGAAGGCCAGCGTGACGTGCCAGCCCTGGCGGTCGGCCCAGCGAAGGCCCGGCCAGGATGACCGCAGCGGCGCGACCACCGCTTCCAGCTCGGCCAGCGCGTCGGACGGCGGGACGATGGCGGCAAACAGCCTCATCGCCGGGCTCACTCCCCGACGGACCCGTCGATCCGCTCGCGCAGCAGGTCGGCGTGCCCGTTGTGCCGGGCGTACTCCTCGATCATGTGGGTCAGGATCCAGCGCAGCGAGTACCGCCTGGTCCGCCCTGATCCGGTCACCGCAAGGGACGGGGCAGCCGCGACGATTGCCCGGGCCCGGTCGCACTCGGCTTTCCAGGTGGCGAACGCTTCGCTGACGCTCGATGTGTCGACGTCGCGGAAATCGGCATCGCGATCTTCTGGCGTGCAGTAGATGTCCGGCAGGTCTTCGGCCGCCAGCACGCTGCGAAACCACCCGCGCTCGACCTCCGCCAGGTGCCGGACCAGTCCGAGCAGCGACATCCCCGACGGCGGCACCGAGCGCTCCCTTAGCTGCCCGTCGGTCAGCCCGGCGCATTTCCAGGCCAGCGTGGCGCGCTGCCAGTCCAGAAAGCCGGCCAGCGTCGCGCGCTCGTCGGCCTCGAGCGGGGGCTCTGGCCGGCCTTCGGCATCCCAGCTGGCCTGTACCGTCCCCTCGCTACCGGCCGCAGCTGCTTTTGCCGAAAGGCTTTCTGCCATCGGGTTTTCTGCCATGGAACTGTCTGCCATAGGGCTCAGGCTAGTAGGGCGCGGGTGATCTGGGCGGGGCGAAGGTAGGACCGCACCCGCGCACCGCTGCCGTGCGCCAGCATCAGGCCCACCACGACCGTGGCCACTGCCGAGATCAGGCCGCCGGAGATGATCGCGACGCGGGGCCCGAACTCCTGGGCGACCCAGCCGGCCAGCGGCGAGCCGAGCGGCGCGCCGCCCAGGAACACCAGCATGTACAGGCCCATGACCCGGCCGCGCATCTCGGGCGTGGTACCCAGCTGGGTGGTGGAATTCGCCGCTGTCGTGAACGTCAGCAGCGTCAGCCCGGTGGGTACCAGCATGACCAGGAACATCCAGAAGGATGGCATGAGCCCGGTCAGTACCTCAAACACGCTGAACGCGAACGAGGTCACCAGCACCAGCCGCAGCGTCGGCCGGCTGCGCCGGGCGGCAACCAGGGCACCGCCGAGCGCTCCCAGCGCGAAGACCGCCGAGGCCAGGCCGAACATTCCGGCGCCGGTGTGGAACACCCCGCGTGACATCAGCGCGGTAGTCACCTGGAAATTCATGCCGAACGTAGCAACGAAGAAGATCAGCACGAACGGCATCCACAGCCGCCGGCGCTCGCGCACGAACACCAGTCCCGCCCGCAGCTGCCCCTTCGCCCTGGCTAGCGGCACCGCCGGGTGCAGCTCGGCGGGCCGCATCAGCTTGAGGCTGATCAGCACCGCCGCGTAGGACGCCGCATTGACCAGGAACGCGGCCGGAGTGCCCACCGCGGCGATGACCAGGCCGGCGACGGCGGGCCCGGCGATCCTGGCGAGATTGAAGACGGCGCTGTTGAGCGCGATCGCGTTCGCCATGCTGCTGCGGCCGACCATCTCGACGGCGAAGGCCTGCCGGGTCGGGTTGTCCACCACGGTGACCATGCCGAGGGCGAAGGCCAGCGCGTAAACCTGCCAGATCCGCACGGCGCCGGTAAGCGCGAGGATGCCCAGGACCAGCGCCAGCCCGCCCATCAGCGCCTGCGTGACGATCAAGATACTCCGCTTGGAGTAACGGTCGGCGATCACGCCGCCCCAGAGGCTGAACAGCAGCAGCGGCAGGAACTGGAGCCCGGTGGTCACGCCGAGCGCCCACCCGCTGCCGTGGGTCAGCTGGAGGACCAGCCAGTCCTGGGCCACCCGCTGCATCCAGCTGCCGGTGTTGGAGATCACCTGGCCGGTGGCGAAGAGCCGGTAGTTGCGGGTCTTCAGCGAGCTGAAGGTACCGCTCAGGACTGGCTGAGCTTCTCCAGGATCGGTGCGGCTGCCTGCAGCGTCGCCCGGTCCTTCGGGCTCAGCTCGCGCAGTCGCCGGTCCAGCCAGGCGTCCCGCAGCCGCCGTGACTGCTGGACCAGCTCCCGGCCCTGATCGGTCACGGTCATCATGACCTGTCGCCGGTCTGTCGGATGGGGAGCCCGCATCACCAGGCTGCGGGCCTCGAGGACCGCCATGACGCGCGTCATGGAGGGCGGCTGTACCTTCTCGTGCTCGGCGAGCTCGCCCGGAGTCATCGCGCCGTGCCTCTCCAGGGCGGCCAGGGCGGCCAGCTGGGTGTCGGAGAGTTCGGGCTCCAGCCCGCCCGCCAGTCGCTCGGCGCGCAGCCGCCGGGCGAGACGGCTCACCGAAATCCGGAGCGCTGAAGCCAGGCCTGCGTCTGACCTGGTCTGATTTGGAGTCATTTTCGTTAGCCTGAGTCATTACTTTCGCTAACTATAGACGGCTGGATGCTATTCCGTCAAAGACCAGCTAGCGAAGCGGAGGCGGCCCGGCCGGGCACCTGACAAGTACATCACGTACATCACGCCAGCAGGCCGCGGCGGCTACATCACGCCAGCAGGCCTGCGGCGGCCGGCATCGCCGCTGCGCTAGCCTCATTTTTGTGACAGGTCCCACCCGCCCGGTCCCGCCGCCGCTTGAGGGCTCGGACCAGCTCATCACCGGCATTATCACCGCCGGCTGGGCGGTCGCCTTCCTGGTTGTGCTCGCGCTGCACGCCAGCATCCCTGCCGCCGACCACTGGTGGCTGTGGACCTGCGCGGCAGGCACGGGAATCGGGCTGTTCGGGCTGGCCTACGTACCGCGGCTGAAGCATTCGCGGGAGCGAGCGGCGCAGCGCCGGGCGAAGGCGGAATCAGCGGAGACCGGCTCAGCATAGGCACTGGAAGGTGCCGGGTCGGACTTCCGCCACGGGGCTGGATGGTGCGGCGAACGGACTGAAATGAGCGCGGCAGCGAGCTAACCCGCGGGGCGCCTGCTGGCACTATAAGACGTGGCTGTGCGCTCAGGATCGGAGAAGTCAGACGCTGATCTGGTGCGGGACGCTCTGGATGGCGCCAAGGAGCCGCTTGCTGAACTGGTGAGCCGTCACTGGGACGCGGCCGTTTCTCTCACCGGGCGGATGCTGGGATCGCCGGACCTGGCCCGCGACGCCGCGCAGGAAGCAGCGGTTGCGGTGATGACTGATCTGGGGCGGCTGCGGTCGCCTGACCGGTTCGGGGCCTGGTTCTGCGGGATCGCCCTGAACGTGGCCCGGCGATGGCTGCGCCAGATGGGTGCCGAGATCCCCGGCACGCAGGCCGATCAGGCTTCATCGTGGCCCGGACCAGCCGAGGCCGCGGAAAGCGCCGATACCGCCCGGCGCGTCCGGGCCGCCGTCGCGGGCTTGCCCCGCGGCCAGCAGAGCGCGGTGCTGCTCTTCTATCTGCAGGGGCTGAGCCACCGTGAGGTGGCAGACCAGCTGAACATTTCCGTGGGGGCAGTCAAGTCCCGGCTGCACCAGGCGCGGGCGGCTCTCGCTCCCGCGCTCATCCAGATGATCGACACCCCGGAGGGAACCACGATGGCGTCAGGCGTGCAGGAGTGGATCGACGTGTCCGTGGCTGAGGTCCGGCGGGCCGACACCGACGATGATCCCAAGGCGAAGTACATCATGATCTTGGAGGAAAATGGCGGCGAGCGCTGGCTGCCGATCTGGATCGGCCCGGCCGAGGCTACCGCCCTGGCCCTGACCCTGGAATCCGTCGAGTTCCCGCGGCCCTTCACCTATAAGCTAGCCGCCAGCCTGCTCCAAGCGGCCGGTTCCCGCCTCGCCGAAGTCCGGATCACCCGCCTGACCAACGCCGTGTTCTACGCGGCAGCGCTCGTGCATAGCCCCAGCGGGCTCCAGGAAGTCGACGCCCGTCCCAGCGACGCCGTGAACCTTGCCCTGGCCGCGAACGCGCCGATCCGGGTCGACAGCCAGCTATTCGGCGACAGAGCCGACCTCGCGGAAAAGCTGCTGTCAACCCAGATCGCCACAGCCCAGATCGCAGCCAAAGCACAAGCGGAGATGAACGAGCTACTCCGCGAAATCGGCCAGCGGATGGACGCAAGGCCGATGTGACTGTCTATCGTGAACCAGGTCCGCACAGATGTGTGGTTATAAGTTGCACAGCGGACTATGTCGAGATTGACAGACTGCGGGAAACTGGTAGTCAAGCAAGTGGGAGATAGGTACTATCCCACGCGGGAAACAGGATCCTCGGCGAGGTGAGCGACCCGTACGTGCCCAGGATCGTTGATGGCCTGCTCGATGAGCTGCTCGGTTCCTTTTCGGCTATTTCATTGGCAGGGCCGCGGGCAGCAGGGAAAACCACCACGGCAGTCCGGCGCGGTGGCACGATCTTGCGCCTGGACCGACCAGAGGTTCGCCAGTCGGTGGCGGCCTCGCCCGACGCGATGCTCGAGGGCCTGCGCCCGCCGGTCATCCTGGACGAGTGGCAGGAGGTACCGGAACTACTCGGTGCCGTCAAACGCTCCGTAGATGAGGATCCTGCCCCAGGCCGCTACATCCTGACCGGTTCTGTCCGCGCCGAACTTGAGAACCAGGTCTGGCCAGGCACCGGCCGCCTTCTGCAGGTACCCATGTACGGGATGTCGGTCCGCGAGCTCCTGGGGCGCGCCGCCCTGGCACCGTTCATCGACCGGGTCATAGCCAACGGCCCGGATGCGGTCACGGCACCAGACGACGAGCTCAACGTCCGTGACTATCTGGACCTGATGCTCGCCGGGAGTTTCCCCGAGCCATCGCTGCGGATTCCGGTGACCGCGCGGCGGCGGTGGTTCGCCGGCTACGTCGAGCAGATGATCACCCGCGACCTGCCTGCGGTGGCACCCCGCCGAGACCCGGAACTGCTGCGCCGCTACCTATCCGTCCTGGCGGTCAACACCGCCGGCATCGTGGCCGAGTCAACGCTGTGGTCCGCTGCCGGGATCAACGCCAAGACCGCGCAGGCCTATCAGGCACTCTTCCAGCGGATGTTCGTCCTCGACGTGGTCCCCGCCTGGTTCTCCAACAGGATCAAGAGGCTCGTCAAGGCACCCAAGCGCTACCTGGTCGACCCGGCGCTCGTCGCGGTCGTCCTCGGACTTGGCAGGGATGCCATCCTGTACAGCCCCGACATGCTGGGCCGCCTCCTTGACACCTTCGTCGCCGCGCAGCTGCGCGGCGAGCTCGCCGCGAGCAGCAACGATCCGCGCCTGTACCACCTGCGCGAAGAGCAAGGCCGCAGGGAGGTAGACCTGCTCATCGAGACCGCAGGCGGGAAGCTGATCGGGATCGAGATCAAGGCAGCCGCCACCGTCACTGCTTCCGACGCCCGCTACCTGGCCTGGCTCCGCGACGAGACAGGCGACGCGTTCGCTGCCGGAATCATCCTGCACACCGGCCCGCGCGTCTTCCCTGTCAGCGACCGCATCGTCGCCGCGCCGGTCTCAACACTGTGGTCGTAACCAGCAAAAAGTCGTAACCAGCAAAAACAGGTGGCGAATGCCCAGGGAGACAGTATGACCACGACCACGGCCGCCACTTGGCCGGACGACGGCTCGCAGACCGAGATCCCGCTGCTCGGTGGTGATGTGACCGAGGGCATCGTGCGGGTGGGGGACACTGTCCGCCGCCCGCTGAACCCGAACTCGCCGCTCATCCACGCACTGCTCAGGCACCTTGAGGCGGCCGGCTTTACCGGAGCGCCGAGGTTCCTCGGCATCGACGCGGCCGGACGCGAGGTGCTCAGCTACATCGAGGGTGAGGTAGCCGGGCGTCCCCGCCCGCTGTGGATCGGCGACGAGGACAGAATGGTATCCGTCGCGCGTCTGGTCCGGGCGTACGACGACGCTGCGGCGACGTTCGTTCCTCCTGAGGGGATCAATCCGGTCGATGGGTTCCCGGAGGTCGCAGAAATCCCGCCGGCGCCGCCCTACGAGCCCGAGCTGATCGGGCACGTCGATATCACGCCGGAGAACGTGGTGTTCCGCGACGCGAAGGCGTTCGCGCTGATCGACTTCGATCTGGCCAAGCCGGCTACCCGCGCCGACGAGATGTTCAACGTAATGCTCTGGTGGGCGCCGCTCTTTGACCCGCGGGATGTCGAGCCGCTGCTGCGGGGGCTGAACGTGCCGCGCAGGTGCCGGATGCTGGCCGATGCCTACGGGATGTCAGGCACCGACCGGGCCAGGGTGATCGAGGTGGCCATCATGCGAACCCGCCGTGCCTGGTACCTGATGAGGCGGCGCGCCGAGCGCGACGGCGGCGGCTGGCAGCGAATGTGGGACGAGGGCGTCGGCGACGTTATCAAGCGGCGTGAGGCGTGGCTCGACAAGAACGCCGCCGCGCTTGAGGCGGCGCTCACCGTGGTAAGCGCCTAGTTCGGAGCGGCGCTACAACCTGCCGGCTCTGCGGAAGCTGGCTCAGCCGGCCGCTGACGCTAGCTGTTGTGGGTGTCGGGTTGGGTTTGGTAGGTCAGGCCGGCGGGGGTGGTCCACTGGAAGGTGCCGGGTCGGGTCTGGCTGAGTGTCCATCCTTGGAGCTGCTTGAGCTGGTGGTGGGTTCTGCACAAACCGCCGAGGTTGCAGCGGCAGGTTCGGCCGCCGCGGTGGTAGGCGATGGTGTGGTCGAGGTCGCCGCGCCAGGCGGGTTGCCGGCAGGTGGGGAACCGGCAGGTCAGGTCTCTGGCGACGATGTATTCGTGGAGTCTGGGCGGGGGCCGGTAGGCGGGGGTCTGGGCCTGGTGGGCGCAGCCGCCCGCGGCGGCGTCGGCCTGGGCCTGGGCTGCGGCCCGCTGGGCGGCTGCGGTGGCTGCGAGCAGCGCGGCCGCCATGATGGCGCTGGCTGGCTCCTGGCCGGCCGGGTCGATGGCCGGGTCGATGGGCGGGGGGCTGGTCAGGGTGTCCTGGCTGATGATGAGGGTGATCCGGCCGGCCAGCCCGGGTCCGGCGCGGGGGCTGCCGCGAGGGCCGGGGCCGTCGCGGGGGCGGGGGATGGGCGCGACGGCGAGGGCCTGGCCGCCGGGGCTGGTGATGATGATCCGCCATGCGGCGGCGGGGTCGCGGGCGGCGTGCTGGGCCAGCTGGCGGGCCTGCGGGGCGGTGATGGGGCCCATGCGGCCCAGCAGTCCGGGCTCGGCGGAGGTCCCGGCCAGGGTGCTCCAGGGCAGCGTCAGGTCCAGCAGCCCCCCGGTGGGGGCCGGGCTCCTTCCTGGCCGGGGCGGCCCGGGAGGGGCCGCAGCGGCCGTGCAGGCGGCGGCCAGGCCGGCGAAGCCCGGGCGGAGCAGGCCGGCCGGGATCGCGCCGGGCAGGCCGGGCCAGGCCGGCACCGGCAGCGCACTATCGCGCCAGTCATCATCGCCGTCATCGTCGCGGTCGCCGGCCTGCGGGCTGCTGCCCGTGCCGTCGGCGGGGGGATCGTCCTGGCCGGCGGGCGCGTCCTGGTCACCAGGCGCGGGCGGGTCCTCCCAGGGACTGTCCGCGGTGCCGGGGGGGCCGTCGGGCTGGCCTGGCTCCAGGTGATCATCTGACCAGCCGCCGCCAGCGGGTGGCATGTCCGGCGGCGGGCCGGGGGGCATGTCCGGCGGCGGGCCGGGCGGCGGGATGTCGGGGGGGCCGTCTTGGGGCGGGGGGATGCAGGGCAGGGTTCCCAGCAGCAGGCCGAGGGCTACCTGGGCGCGGTGGAAGTCGATGCCGCCGGCCTGGCCGGCGGCTTTGCGGGCCCGGGCGAGCGCGGTGACGCGCGCGAACGCGGCCGCGGCCAGGATGGCGGGCAGGTTCTGCGCGGTCAGGGTGGCGGTGCCGTCGTCGTCGGGGTAGAGGCTGATCCGGGCGCGGCGCTCGGCTTCCTTGCGCCTGTGTTCGGCGCCCTGGGGGTCAGCGGTGATCACGGCCCGGCGCAGCGCCGCGCGGAGCTGCCCGGTCGTGGAGTCCCCGGCCGCGGGCAGCACCGTGTTCTCCACGGCGCGGGCCGCGTCCTCCGGCAGCACGCTGGTGGCCTCGGCGATCAGCCGTGCCCGGGGCAGGTCAATGTCGCCGGCTGCCAGGGCCGCGCCGGTCGCGGGGAGCCGCCAGGTCAGGGTGACGGCCAGGTCGGTCCACCAGTTCGCGCCGAACGGCGACATCGCCAGCGCCAGGCTGACCTGCGCCGTGGCGCCCGCGCTGATGCGCGCCGGCCGGCCATCCTGGTGTACCCCGATCTTGCTGTCGGCGGCGGCGGTACGGCAGGCGATCTGCGCGACGGCCGACAGCTCGGCTGCCTGCGCCCACGACGCCAGCCGCCCGAAGCCCGCCGCCACGGCCGGCAGGTCCCGGTCGGCGAGCGCGGCGACCGGGACGCCGCTCAGCAGCGCCGCCAGCCCCGGCCCCGGTGCCAGGTGCTCGGCGACCCGCCCGGCGACCTCCCCGGCCGGAACCACCCGGCCCGGGCCGCTGTCCCGCGCGGCAAGGATCGCATCCAGCACCGCTTCCTGATCCTCTTCCGGGCCGCCGCCGGCTTCTGGGCCGCCATCCGGCGCGGAGGTGCCGTCAGCGGCCAGGGCGCCGAGCACAGCATCGAGATCGATCTCCCACGACCACGCCAGGCCCCCCTGCGGTCCCGCTGAGCCCTCCGGCCCGGGCACTCCCTGCGGCCCCGCTGAACCGGCCGGGCCGGCCGGGCCGGCCGGGCTGGGAGGGCTGGCCGGGCTGGGAGGGCTGGCCGGCTGGTTTGCCTGCGTCGGGTTCTGGTCATCGGCGGGGTCTGCGGGCATCGATTCACCTCCTCAGACGGGACATAGTGTGTGGTGGAGAGCAGCTTTAGATAACACTATCGAGTACCACCGACAAAACACCGACTCGCGCGCAGGCACGGAGGGAAACCCCGGGAGAAATCTCCTGCCACCTGCCGGACGGGAGCGCCACGTGCGCGGCTGGGGGCTGGGGCTTGCGGTGGCCATAAGTGCCCACTGCACCGCTGGGCCGCGGGCCCGCGCGGCCGTGCGCCCATCTATGCCGTCGCTGCGCCCGTCTATTGGCTCCCGTCGGCGGCCGGATTAGTTGGACGGCAGCCGGGCGGCGCAGGGAGGCTTGGATTGGCGGCGGGATCGAGCACCTGGTGCTCTCCGGGCCGCTGCTGCTGGCGGTGCCGGTTGCCGCGGCCGCGGGGGCGGTCACGTTCCTGTCGCCCGCGTGCTGACCCTAGTCCCCGGTTACCTGTCCTGCGTCACCGGCATGTCCGCCGCGTCCGCCATCAGCCCTCCGGCGGGCAGGAACCCATGCCGCAACGAGCAGCGGCCGGTGCGGGCGCGGCGCGGCTGACCTCCCCGGCCGTCACATCCGCCCCCGCAGCCACCGCAGCAGCCAGTCGGCCCGCGGGCAGCGCAACGCTGGCCGCAGCGGCCGAACCGCTAGCTGCACCGGCCGGGACGCCGCTGACGGCGTCAGCCGCCCGCAGCGCGGCCGGGCGGGAGGCTGGCCCGGGGCGGGGCCGGGTGATGACCGGCACCGCGCTGTTCGTCCTGGGCTTCGCCGCGCTGTTCACCACCTACGGCGGCGCGTTCGGCAGCATCGGCCAGGCCGTCCAGACCCACAAGCAGGGCCTGGCCCAGGTGCTCGGCTGCCTGATCATCGCGATGGGCCTGGTCACCGGCGCCCTCGACAAGTTCAGCATCACCGGCCGGATCGCCAGACCGTCCTTCCGGCCGCGGGCAGGACTGGCCGGAGCGCCGCTGCTCGGTGTCCTGTTCGGCCTGGGCTGGACACCGTGCATCGGCCCCACCCTCACCGCCGTGCTCAGCCTCACCCTGACCACCGGCACCGCCACCCGCGGCGCGCTGCTCGCCTTCACCTACGCCCTCGGCCTGGGCATCCCGTTCCTGCTTGTCGCCTTCGCCGTCCAGCGCGGGATGACCATCTTCGGGTTCGCCCGGCGGCATGCCCGGCTCATCACCCGGATCGGCGGCGCGATGCTGATCGCGGTGGGCCTGCTCGAGGTGACAGGAGCCTGGGCTAGCACCTGGCTGCAAATCCACTGGTCCTGGTTCAGCAGCTACAACGCTCCGATCTGACCAAGCCCGGGCCGCTGCTGCTACTCGGCCGCTAGCTCGCGGTGTGGTCGAGCGACTCGAAGAGGGTATCGGCCATCGACACTCCCGCAGCGTCCACGAGGTCGTAGCCGAGCTCATCGACGGCCGGCCCGAGCACGCCGCGGCTGCCGACCGGTGTGACCGCCTCGGAGTGGGCGCCGCAGCCGTGATCCAGGGCCACGACCCGGCCGTCATCGGGGGCGAACTCATTCGCGCACACGCCGAATACCCGCCCGAGCGGCCCGCTCAGCGGGACCAGGAAGCCGCAGGTGGCACACGGGCCCGGGGCGGCGTTCGCCAGCGGCGTACCTGGCCCGTGCTCGCTCGCGTACCACCGTTCTGCAGCCGCGTCCCGCCCGATCGCGGACAGAACCCGGCCCCGGCGCGATGCTGGCCCCGAACCGGCGCCGGCCAGCGCGGCTATGCCCGGCAGCTCGCCGTCGGCAGGCAGACCGCCTGCTTCGGCCCAGGCGGCACTGTCATCCCAGTCCAGGACCCCGTCGTCGCCCTCGAGCACGGCCACCGGAACCAGCCGCTCGTCGTCCGAGCTGACCGGCAGCAGGTCACCGACCCCGAGGTCGCCGGGCCGAACCCGGTCGCTCCACGGCACCCAGGCGGGCGCCAGGAGGGAATCGGGACCGGGGAGCAGCAGGCTCTCATTGACGGTGACCGCTTTCGAGCGGGCGGCGCGGGCCACCGTCACCGCCCAGCGCCATCCCGCGTAGGCGGGATTCAGGCAGGCGAACAGATGGGTCACGATCCGGTCGCCTTCGGCCTCAGTTGCGACCAGGGCACCAACCTGATCGCGGCCGGCAACCTCCTCGGCTGCGGCCCGGGCAAGGTCGGAGGCCTGGGCGCAGATCTCATCAGGTTCTTTGGCACGTACCCGAATCTGGCTCACGTTCAGCAATTGAACCTCATCCATCGGCATGCACGCACCCCGGACAGCCGTTCAGCCCGGCCGCCGGGACTGCAGGTGTCCGGGCGCGTGCCTGCAGGTGCCCGGGCCCGGGACTGCCGACACCCGTACCCGGGACTGCCGACACCCGTAGCGGTGCACGGTGGTGACCAGTCCGCCGAGGCAGAATACTGGGGCTATGGGACACACCGGCCCTGGGGCGCGTGCCAGGCGGGCAAGCCGGTCATTCGTCTCTGCGTCACACTCTGCCGCGCGAGTTGGCGCCGCCGCCGCCACCGGGACCGGCCGGACTGTGCACCGCATCACGGGGGCTTCGGGGGCCGGCGATACGGGGCTGTCCCATCTCATCGAGCTGACCGGCGCGGGGAGCGCGGCCGACGCTTTCGTGGCAGTCGCACTGGCGGGGACGCTTTTCTTCAGTACCTCTCCGGAGCAGGCGCGCGGGCGCATCGCGCTGGCCCTGGTTGTCACAATGGCCCCGTACGCGGTACTCGCGCCGTTTATCGGCCCGCTGCTTGACCGGGCCCGGCAGGCCCGCCGCTACATCCTCATCGGCACGCTGCTGGCCCGGGGCCTGCTCTGCTGGGGGATGTCCGCAGCTGTGCAGTACAACGATGCCGTCACTCTGCTGCCGGCCGCACTGGGGGTGCTGGTCTTGCAGAAGGCCTACGGCGTCACCAGGGCCGCTGTCACGCCGCGGCTGCTGCCCAGCCAGATCACCCTGGTCACAGCCAATGCGCGGACGGCAATGGCTTCCCTCATCGCAACGTCGCTGGGGGCCGGGGTGGCCGCAGGCGTCGACAGGCTCGCCGGCGGGGGATCGGGCGGGGCGGCCTGGGTGCTGCGGATCGGCACGATCGTCTACCTCGTGGCGATCGTCCCCGGCTTCCGACTGCCTGGCGGGGTGGACGCCGTGGAGCCCGCCGACTCGCAGGTACCGCCGCAGCCGGCCGCCCAGGGCGCGGCGAGCGGAAACGGCACTGCGGCCAGCCCGGCGGCTGAACCGGGCTGGGCACGGGAACGACCGCCCGGTTCTGGCGCTGCGGCACAGCGGCAGGCTGGCTCGGCCGGCGGCGCGCAGCAGCAGGCTGGCTCGGCCGGCGGCACGCACCGGCAAGCAGGCTCGGCCGGCGCACACGGACGGCGGCGGGGCCTGCGGCTCATCACGCTGCCCACGGTCGGGCCCGCCGTCGGCGAGGCGATGCGGGCAAATGCGTCGCTGCGTGCCTACTACGGCTTCATGATCTTCTTCCTCGCGTTCCTGCTGCGGACCGAGCACTTCGGCACTGTGCCGGATACGGTCGCAGTCGGCGAGATGATCGGCGCTGCCGCCATCGGCGGATTCCTCGGGCTGGCGATCGGTGCCGCGCTGCGCTCCCGCGCGCCGCAGGTGATCATTTTCGGCATGCTGACGCTGACGATCATCAGCACCGTGGTCTGCGCGGTGTTCTTCGGCCTCTGGGCGGCGCTCGCGGTGGCGCTGGGAGCCGCGCTCAGCGCTACCCTCGTCAAGCTCGCGCTCGACTCGATCCTGCAGCGGGAGATCAGCGAAGAGGTCCGCTCGTCCACCTTTGCCGCATCGGAGACCCTGCACCAGCTTTCCCTGGTAGCAGGCGGTCTCGCAGGCCTCGCCATGTCGCTGACCAGGAACGGTGTCGCCGGGCTGGCAGTGGCCGCCGCCGGGCTGACGCTATCGCTGGTACTGCTGGTGCTACGGCGGCGGCACCGGATCCTGCGGGCCCGCCAGATGACCCGCAGCTCACTGTCAGACCGCGGCTGAGACCGGCGCCGGTCAGGTATCGATGTCGTCGGCCACTGCGCGCAGCACGGTGGCGATCTTCTTCGCATCGCGGCCTTCGGGATGCTTGCCCCGGCGGTAGGTGTTGGAGACGCCGTCGAGGAGCTTGATTAGATCCTCGACGAGCAGAGTCATCTGCTCCGGGTTCTTGCGGCTCGCCTTGGCGACCGTGGGCGGCGGCTCGATGGTCCGCACCTGCAGCGCCTGGGTGCCTCTGCGTCCTTCCGCCACGCCGAATTCGACGCGCTGCCCCGGCCGCAGGACCGTTCCCGGCGGCTCCAGAGCCTTGGAGTGAACGAAGACCTCGCCCCCGTCGTCACGAGTGAGAAAGCCAAAACCCTTGTCGGCGTCATACCACTTGACCTTGCCAGTGGGCACGAGCGGGACCCTTTACGCGAAGAGGAGCATACGGTTACGCCATTGCTGCGCGGATTAAGGCTATCGGTCCAGCGGCCAGTCTGGTTGCGGCGCAGCGAGCGACGGCAGCCGGC
>Ga0302325_10009865_pt1 | contig 20781 bp, 21 predicted proteins | sample Palsa_T0_2_FD_201948 | JGI IMG/M metagenome (GOLD analysis project Ga0302325, IMG submission 201948) | Peat permafrost microbial communities from Stordalen Mire near Abisko, Sweden - Palsa_T0_2 | ecosystem: Environmental > Terrestrial > Soil > Palsa > Peat permafrost | place: Sweden: Abisko...
GAGCAGCCAGCCTTGCCACAGGCCGGGTTGTACCAGTCGGTGTAGAAGCTGGACTGTCCACCGACCGGCAAGACGAGTGACAGGCCGGAGTTTGAATACCACTCGAAAGCCGGGGTGTTGATGTCCCAGCCGTTGTAGTCGTCCTGGGCGCGCAGGCCGTCCAGCAGGTACACCGCCGGCGAGTTGTTGCCGCCGCTCTGAAACTGGACTTTGATGGCGCGGCCCATCGACGCCGAGGGCACCTGTAGGTACTCCACGGGAAGACCGGGCCGGGAGAACGCCCCCGCCGTTGCCCCTCCACCGACGAGGCCGATCAAGCCCGGTAGCGCGGCGGCCGAAATCGTGGCGATCGTAAGTCGCCGCGCCCAACCACGTATCTTCTCGCTTACGTCTGCCATGATCTTGGGCTCCTTCGAGGGCGTCACGCGTTACCCCAAAACCTACCGCGCGGTAAACCTATATGTCGACGAAGACGCAAATCTGTCTCAACTGGCTATCGGTGGCCACAACCTGCGCGGAGTCCGCCTGAAAGGCGGCGAGCAGCTGTCCGTGGCAACTTCCTGCGGTGCAGATCTGCGCCGGTCGCGAGTTGCGGCCAGGACGTTCCGAGTCATGGTGCCGCCCGAAAAAGCTGTTGCCACCGGGTCGCTTTACGTCACGGTTAGCGCGTAGGCTCACCCCGGGTAGACCGACGAGACCACGTGGTCCCGGTCCTTCCGCCGCTGGCGAACACCGCATCGACGGTCTAGCAGCACGCTGCGGCGCACGGGCATTGGGCCGCGATTGAGGTGCAGATTTGGACACGGTAGTTGGACTGTCGCTGACATCGACGTCGGTCGGCTGGGTCCTGGTGGAGGGCCGAGACGCCGGCGGCACCATTCTCGACCACGATTATTTCGCGGTGCCGCCCGCGGCCGGAGTACAGGCCGTCTACACCTCGGAGCGGGCGAGCGCAGCGGTGCAGGACGCGCAGGGCGCCGCGGCCGAGCACGACCAGCGGCTGCACGTCGTCGGAGTGACCTGGAGCGACGAATCGGCCGCCGAAGCGGCGCTGCTGTTGGAGTCGCTGACCGACGCCGGTTTCGACAATGTGGTCCCGATCCGGCTGCACGACGCGTGCGACGTGTTGGCCCGGGCGATTGCGCCGGTGGTGGGCTACGACAAGGCCGCCGTCTGCGTCTTGGATGGCGAGTCGACGATCGTCGTGATGGTCGATACCGACGACGACGACGAGCCGAAGACGGCCGTCAAGCAGCTTTCCGGCGGCCCCGGTCATCTGATCCACTGGTTGACCGCTCTCTTTGACCGGAGCTCATGGCAGCCGGGCGGCATCGTGATCGTCGGTGCCGATGACGACCTAGACGCGTTGTCCCGCCGACTGGAGAAGGCCGTGCCGGTCCCGGTCATTATGCAGCCCGGCGCGGGGCTGGCCCTGGCGCGAGGGGCCGCGCTTGCGTCGGCTCAGAGCACGGAATTCACCGATACCGAGATGGTCGAGGCCTTAGACAGTGTGGGGCGAGACAGCCAAGCGTCCCGACAGCGCTCGTATGCCGGCGCTTTGACCATGCTTGCCGCGGGGGCGGTGACGTTCGTCGCGTCGCTGTCGCTCGCGGTTGGTCCGCATCTGGTGCCCAGCCGGGGACCTGGACCGGTAGCGCCGGTGGCCCGCCGGGCGGCGCCCGCAGCTGTCGCCATAGCCCCGGCCCCGCCGCGGGCTGCGATCAAACCGCCGGCCGCGCGACCGGCACCGAAGCCGACGCCAGCCGCGGAGCCGGCCCCCGCTCCGGTCGTTCAACCGCAGACCGTCGCTTCCCAGGGTCCGGCCGATGTCCCTGTCGCGCAACCGGTTCCGCCGCCCGCACCGCCACCGCCGGTGGCTCCTCCGCCGCCGCCGGAGCCGAATCCACATCCGCTACTGACCAAGCTGCTGGAACGCCTGCACGGACAGGCTCCCGATCAGCAGCCTCCGGTCCAAGCCCCGCCGCCGAATCCCGGGCCGCCTTCCCGGTAGCGTCGGCGCAGCGTTAAGCCGCGAAATCTCTAGCGATTTCGGCGGCGGTGGTCAGCGCGGCGAGATGCTCGTGGACCGATGTCAGCCCCGCGCCCATGGTGTTGACCGAGACGTGCGAGGCACCCGCCTGCGCCCACGACCGGATGCCCGCAGCCAGATCATCGGTGTTGCCGTTCCACGAAACCTGACCTTGCATGCCGATCTGGGCGGGGTCTCGGCCGGCGTCGGTGGCGGCCTGCTCCACCTGCTGGCGCGCGGCCTCGAGCTTCGGGCCCGGGCCCACCATGGGAAACCAACCGTCACCGAGCCGACCGGCGCGCCGGAGGGCGCGCGGCGAGGATGCGCCGAACCAGACCGGAATCGGTTGCTGTATCGGCAACGGCGCCAGTCCGGCTCCGGTCACCTGGTGGTAGGCGCCCCGATAGCTGACGCTTTCCTCGGTCCAGAGCTTGCGCATCAACTCCACTTGCTCGTCGCAGCGCTTGCCGCGGGTCGAAAAGTCTTCTCCCAGTGCCTCGTACTCGACCGCGTTCCACCCGAGGCCGACGCCCAAGCGCAGCCGGCCGCCGCTGAGCAGGTCTGCTTCTGCCGCCTGCTTGGCGACCAGAACTGTCTGTCGCTGCGGCAGGATCACCACGCCGGTGACCAGCTCAAGTGAGGTGGTGACCGCGGCGAGATAGCCGAACATCACCAGCGGCTCGTGGAAGGTGGTGTGCACGTCGTACGGGCCGTTCCAGCCGGCGTGTACGGCGGGGTCGGCGCCGACGACGTGGTCATAGGCGAGCAGGTGCGTGTACTGAAGGCCCTCGACGTGTTCGGCGTAGGCGCGCACCGCACCCACGTCGCCGCCGATCTCGGTCTGCGGGAACACCACTCCGATCCGCATCGTCACTCCATCCTTCAGACATCTTTGGCGCGCTGCCCGTTGAACGACACGGAGACGTCGTCAGCGACCTTCAACGAGCCCAGCAGTTGCGAGTACGGCTTCACGCCGAACTCGGATTGTTTAATGACGTTCTCGCTGGATATCCGCCAGCCGTCACCGAGGTCGTCGGTGTGCACGTCCACGGTCTGGGGCCGGGCCTTGCCGTGGATCGTCAAGGTCCCGGTCAACCGGTAGCCCGCGTCGAGCTTCTCGATGGTGTTAGCGGCGAACGTGATTCGGGGAAATCGCCGTGCGTTCAGTGCACGTAACGCGTTGCGGCGAACCAAGATCTTCTCAGGGCCGGACAACGGGGTGAGGCCGCCCTCGCCGCGAACCACTTCGAGGGAACCGACGTCGACCGTCAATTCCGCGCTCACCGGCTCGCCCGCTGACCACTGCGCAGTCACCTGCCAGCGCCTCATCGCGATCGTCAGTCGATGTCCGAGTTGTGCGGCACGACCGGCGACACCGGTGCGAATCAGCAGCTCACCGTCGGAGACCTCGAGGCTGCACGCCCCATGGTCGTCGCTAGTCACATGGTCAGCACAGTGCGGTAGTGCGCCCGCCCTTGCTCCAGCGCCGCATAGCCTTCCGCGGCCTGCGCCAGAGGCAGCTCTTCGATCCAGGCCCGCACGCCGGACAGCACGGCGAATTGCATGGTGTCTTCGATCTCTCTGGCCGTCCCCGACGCGTGGCCGGTAATGCTGAGCGACGAGTTGATCAGTTGCAGCGGACTGATGCCCAGCGGCTCGGGCGTGACTCCGACGGTGATGAGCTCACCCTGTGGCAGCAGGCCACCGACGGTTGCGGTCATCGCCTTAGAGGCGCCCGCAGTGGCGAGCACGACGGCAACCCCTCCCAGGTCTTTCAGCGACTCGGAGACGTCACCATCGCTGGCATCGACGTAGTGATGCGCGCCCAGTGTGAGCGCGTCCTCTTTCTTGGCGGTGCCGCGATTGATCGCGATGGTCTCGAAACCCATCGCACGGGAGAACTGCAGCCCGAGATGCCCAAGCCCGCCGACGCCGAGGATCGCCACCCGGTCACCGGGCAGCGCTTTGGTATGACGCAGCGCGTTGTACGTGGTGACACCCGCACAGCCCATCGGAGCGGCCTCGGCGTCGGACAATTCCGAGGGAATCCGAGCCAGCGCCGTCGCCGGCACGGTCGCCGATTCGGCGTAGCCGCCGGGATACTGCCAGCTGGGCACCTTCCCGTTGAGGCAGGTGATGAAGTTGCCTTTGCGACACTGATCGCAGTGGTTGCAGTTGCCGCCGAACCAGCCGACGGCGACGCGATCGCCGACCGCGAAGTCTTCGACGCCGTCGCCGATTTCGGCTATCTTCCCAGCGATTTCATGCCCGAGTGTCAACGGCCACGACAGGCCGGGAAAGTCACCGGCGACGAAGTGGGCGTCGGTGCCGCATATCCCGCACGCGCCCACACTGATGCGCACTTCGCCGCGCGCCGGCGGCCTGGTCTCGACCTCGGCGAGCTCCAACGGACCGCCAGCGGACTTTACCTGGACTGCTTTATGCGACGCCATGGCCGTAGCTTAATGCGCGACAGGGCATTTCGCCGCGGCGTCACTGTGGTAATCCACCTGCCAGTGTTTGATGCCGTTGAGCCAGCCTGACCGCAGACGTTCGGGCCTGCCGATGGATTCCAGATCGGGCATGGCGTCGGCGATGGCATTGAACATCAGATCGATCGTCATCCGAGCCAGGTTGGCCCCGATACAGTAGTGCGCTCCGGTGCCGCCGAATCCCACATGCGGGTTGGGGTCACGCAGGATGTTGAACTTGAACGGGTCGTCGAACACGTCTTCGTCGAAATTGGCTGAGCGATAGACCATGACGACCCGCTGACCCTTCTTGATCTGCACGCCGGACAGTTCGTAGTCCTCCAGAGCGGTCCGCTGGAACGACGTGACCGGAGTTGCCCACCGAACGATCTCGTCAGCGGTGGTGACCGGACGCTCCTTCTTGTACAGCTCCCACTGATCGGGGAAGTCGGTGAAGGCCATCATGCCCTGGGTGATGGAGTTGCGGGTGGTCTCGTTGCCGGCGACGGCCAGCAGGATGACGAAGAAGCCGAACTCGTCATCGGAAAGCTTGTGGCCATCGATGTCGGCCTCGACCAGCTTGGTGACGAGGTCTTCCCCAGGGTTTTCTGCCCTGTCGGCGGCCAGTTGCATGCCATACGTGATCAGTTCGACCGCGGCGCCCATTGAGTCATTTCTCACGAACTCGGGATCCTGGTCGCCCACCATCTGGTTCGACCAGTGGAACAGCTTCATGCGGTCCTCCTGGGGTACGCCCATCAGGCCGGCGATGGCTTGCAGCGGCAATTCGCAGGACACCTCCTCGACGAAGTCACCGGAACCCTTGGCCGCGGCGGCCTCGACGATGCGGCGGGCACGTTCGTTGAGGTCATCGCGAAGCCGCTCGACGGCTCGGGGTGTAAAGCCCCGGGAGATGATCTTGCGCAGCCGGGTGTGCTGCGGGGCGTCCATGTTGAGTAGGACAAACTTGCCCGTCTCGCGCTGCTCGCCGGCCGTGCCGTCTTTGTAGCGGGGCAGGGCGGTGTTCTGCAGGCTGGAGAACACATCGCTGCGCCGCGAGATCTCCTTGACGTCCGTGTGCTTAGACACCACCCAGAATCCGCCGTCGGCGAACCCGCCGGTGCCGATGGGCTGTTCATTCCACCAGATCGGCGCGGTTCGGCGCAGCTCGGCCAGCTCCTCGACGGGCAGTCGCTCGGCGTGGACGTCCGGGTCGGTGAAATCGAATCCGGGAGGGAGATTTGGAGTCGGCATCAGGGGCACTCCTCATGAATACGAGATTGGTCACGATGGGCTCTGGCCCAGTAAAGCATCGCGACACCAGAGATGGAACGTGTTCTCCACGGATTGCCCGAGATGGATTAGAACGTGTTCTTGCGGCCGATTCCGGCCGCCGCGCGAAACGGTCTTGTGACGCCGGCCGCACTGGCTATGCTTGCCTGCAGGTCACCGGGGCGCCGAATGGGACTGGTGAGGCAACACCGAAGGTGGGTCATGATTCGCGAATTGCTCATCGCCGCTGCGATCTCGGGTGCGGCTGTCGGCCTGGCGCCGGCCGCCGTCGCCGACCCTGGACATTATGACGGCGACGTGCCCGGGATCAACTACGACGCTTCGCTTGGCGCACCGTGCGACAACTACCAGCGATTCATCTTCGGACGGGGTCCGGGCGGTCAGGCCGAGGCGTGTCACTTCATCATCAACCAGTTCCCGGCCGCACAATCGGGATATTGGGTGATCACCTACCCGCTGTACGGGGTTCAGCAAGTCGGCGCCAAGTGCGGCAACCCGCGCGGGTCGTCAGCTCAGTCGCCCGACGGGCAGCCGATGCTGTGCACCGAACACGGCTGGCAGATTGGCCAGCTGACCGGTGGTGGAGCCCCGAACGGCGGTGGCGGAGGCTTTCCGTCCGACACGGGTGTCACCGGCTAACTTCTTCACCAACTGACGGGAAACCGCGATGGGCTTCAAGCCGAAAGACGTGATCGACGCCGCGAGAGACATCGTGACCAACGCCGTCGAGAGATCGTCGGACATCGTGGAAAGTGCCGGCCACATCATCAAAGGCGACATCGCCGGTGGCACCGGCGACATCGTCCATAACTCACTGGACATCGCCACCTACGCCGTCGAGAGAGCCAAAGAGGTTTTCACCGGCGACGACGCCGAGAACGAATAGCCCCGCGGGTAAATCAGACGGCGGCCGCGGCGTTCAGTTCGTCGAGCCGGTTCGTTGCTTCCAGATACTCCTGCACCCAGCGCTCGATGACCGTCGACGTCTTCTCGACTTTGGCGAACTGCCCGACGACCTGACCGACCGGGTTGAACGCGACGTCGACGGATTCATTCGGGTATCTGTTGGTGGCTCGCACCGCCATTCCGGAAACCATGTACTGCAACGGCATACCGAGCGGCTTCGGGTTGTCCGCCGCCTCCCACGCCTCGGTCCAGTCGTTGCGCAGCATCCGGGCCGGCTTGCCGGTGAACGAACGGCTGCGCACAGTGTCGCGACTACCGGCCTTGATGTAGGCGGCTTGCTGCACTGGGGTGTTGGAGGATTCCTCGACCATCAACCATTGCGAGCCGGTCCACGCGCCCTGCGCGCCCAGCGCCAACGCGGCGGCGATCTGCTGACCGCTGCCGATGCCGCCGGCTGCCAGCACCGGCACCGGCGCAACCTCCTTGACGACCTGCGGCCACAACACAATTGAGCCCACTTCGCCGCAGTGTCCACCGGCCTCGCCGCCTTGGGCGATGATGATGTCGACGCCCGCGTCGGCGTGCTTACGGGCCTGCGACGGCGACCCGCACAGCGCGGCGACCACGCGGCCCTCGTCGTGAATGTGTTTGATCATGTCGGCCGGGGGAGTGCCGAGCGCGTTGGCGATCATCTGCACCTTCGGGTGCGTGAGCGCCACCTCGACCTGGGGCGTGGCTGTCGCCTCGGTCCAGCCGAGCAACTGCAAGGTGTCGCCGTCGCTGTCATCGATCGGGACGCCATGATCGGCAAGGATTTTTTTGCCGAAGTCCAGGTGTTCTTGGGGCACCATCTTGCGCAGTGTGTCGCCAAGTTCGTCAGCGGCCAGGTGAGAATCCATGCCCTCGTATTTGTTGGGTATCACGATGTCGACCCCATACGGGTGGTCGCCGATGTTGTCGTCGATCCACTTCAGCTCGATCTCGAGTTCCTCCGGGGTGAAGCCGACCGCCCCCAGCACGCCGAAGCCGCCGGCCTTGCTCACCGCGACGACAACATCGCGGCAGTGCGTGAACGCGAAGATCGGAAACTCGATGCCGAGTTCGTCGCAGATCGGAGTGTGCATGCGGAGATTCCTTACTGGTTGCGTACTCGCGGCATAGCCTAACTGAAACGTGTTCTAGTTTAGTACGGATTTCTTCGGCTGTGACCACCGGGACCAAATGCGCGACTGCGAACGGCGCACGGGGGCGGCCGGGCCTCTGCGGTGGAACAAGTTCTAATTTCTAGATCGGCTGCGGTAGCGTGACCCGACATGGGACGCGTAGACGGAAAAGTAGCTTTGATCAGCGGTGGGGCCCGTGGGATGGGCGCTGCTGATGCCCGGGCATTGGTCGTCGAGGGCGCCAAGGTGGTGATCGGCGACATCCTCGACGACGAAGGCAAGGCGCTTGCCGACGAGATCGGCGAATCGGCGCGCTACGTCCATCTCGACGTCACCCAGCCCGCCGACTGGGAGGCCGCGGTGTCCACCGCGGTCAACGACTTCGGCAAGCTCAACGTATTGATCAACAACGCCGGCACCGTGGCGCTGGGTCAATTGGGACAGTTCAATTTGGACAAGTGGCACAAGGTCATCGACGTCAACCTGAACGGCACATTCCACGGCATCCAGGCCGCCGTCGAGCCGATGAAGGCCGCGGGCGGGGGGTCCATCATCAACGTTTCGTCCATCGAGGGCCTGCGCGGCGCAGTCATGGTGCACCCGTACGTCGCCTCCAAGTGGGCGGTGCGCGGCCTGACCAAATCAGCCGCCCTCGAGTTGGCCTCGCACAACATCCGGGTCAACTCCATCCACCCCGGATTCATCCGCACTCCGATGACCAAGCACTTCCCCGACGACATGGTCACCGTTCCGCTCGGTCGTCCCGGTGTCCCTGAAGAGGTCGCCAGCTTTGTGGTTTTCCTGGCCAGCGACGAATCCTCCTACTCGACCGGCGCCGAGTTCGTGATGGACGGCGGCCTGATCAACGACGTGCCGCACAAGTTCTAGTCCTTAGCGGCATTTCTCGATGACGGTCTCGGCGAACCGTTCTATGGACGAGCGGTAACGCTCGGACCGCTGCTCGCGCGAAACCGGGCTCTCCGACTGCACGTCCTGAGTGCCCGCCCACGGAGCGCACATCACCGCCGTGATGCCAAGGTCCTCGGCGCGCCGGTACAGATCGACCGACGGCACCTCGAGCAACGCCAGCATGATCTCGAAGGGTTCGCCGTCGCGCCCGTACTCGTGCCGCAACGCCGTCAGCTTCTGCACGAACCGGACCGCATCGTCCCAGCCATAGGCCGTGCCGACCCACCCGTCGCACAACCGTGCGGCCCGGCGCAGGGCCGCCTCCGATTCGCCGCCGCACAGGATCGGCACCGGTGTCGCCGGATGCGGCTCGAGCATGATCTCGGGCACCCGGTAGTAGTGGCCGCTCCAGGACACCCAGCCGCCCTGCCACAACGCACGCAACGCCGGGATCATCTCGTCGAGTCGCTTGCCACGATTGCCGAAATCCTGTCCGAGCAGCTCGAATTCCTCGCGCATCCAGCCGGCGCCGACGGCCAGCGATACCCGGCCCCCGGAAATGTCCGACGCGGTGGCGACCTGCTTGGCGACCTCCACCAGAGGACGGGCCGGCGCGATGTAGACGGCGTTCGAGAAACGCAACCGGTGGGTTATCGACGCCATCGCACCGATAAGGATCCACGAGTCGGGCCATGCGGTGTCGGGCGGCCACGGCGGCGCTCCGGCCGGCGACGGGTATGGCGACGTCAGGTCGCGCGGATAAATCAGATGGTCGGCGCAGATCACCCCGTCGAACCCGGCTTCGTCGAGCATCCGGGCAACCGCCAGGGCCTCGCTCGCCTCCATAAATGCTGTGCCAGACCAGAACTGCATAACACGTCTTTCCCGATCAACGACCTGACCCGGATGCGGTCACGGCACTTGACTTTAGGTTCCTTTTCGAAACTCCGCGCGAAAGTGGGTGCGGCGCGATAGGAAGTAACTGGTGGACTTCGAACTGGACGCTGCGCAGCACGCCTGGTTGACCGAGGTGCGCGATTTTCTGCGGGAGAACGTCACGCCTGCGTTGAATTCGGAGCTGGCTGAACATGGCCAGGACTTTCCCGGCGGTGAGGTCGCGTCGTTCCGCCGCAAAATCGGCGAACGGGGATGGTTCGGACTCAACTGGCCGACGGAATACGGCGGTTTGGGACTCGGCGCGATCCATCAGCACCTGTTGATGCGGGAGTTCGAATACTGGGGCGTCCCGGGTCCGGACCTCACGGTGACCTCGGTGGCGCCGATGATCATGCGCCACGGCACCGAACAGAACAAGCTCGAATTTCTTCCGCCGATCGCCCGCGGCGAGCTGACCTGCGCGGTGGGCTACTCGGAACCCGAAGCGGGCACCGACCTGGCCAGCCTACGCACTCGTGCGGTACGAGACGGCGACGAGTGGGTCATCACCGGATCCAAGATCTGGAACAGCGGCGCACAGCGAGCGACCCATGAATGGCTGTGTGTGCGTACTGATCCCGATGCGGCGCGGCATCGGGGCATTTCGGTGATCATGGTCCCCATCGCCCAGCCGGGGGTGGACATCAGGCCGCTGTACGCATGGTCGGGATACCGCACCAACGAGGTGTTCTTCGACGGGGTCCGGGTGCCCGTCGGCAACCTGATCGGTGAAGTGAACCGGGGTTGGACCTACATCACCGGAGCGCTCGACCTCGAGCGCGGCGCACTGACCAACGCGGGAGACATGCGGCGCGCACTCGACGAGCTGATCACGCTGGCCGGTCGTCCGCGCCGGAACGGCTCGGTGCCGCTGCGGACCTGCAGCTTTCGCCGCCGACTGGCCCAGGCCGAAGCGGATGTCGAAGCAGCGACGTTAATGGGATATCAGGCGGCGTCACTGCTGGACAGCGGCGTCATCCCCACCGTGGAGGTCAGTGTCGAGAAAGTCTTCGCCAGCGAACTGCGGCAGCGGATCGCCGATCTCGCCATCGACCTGCTCGGTCCCGACGGCCTGTTGGCATATCGCAGCCCCGGCGCACCCGAGGACGGGAAATTCGAACGGCTGTACCGGGTCGCCCCGCTGATGCGATTCGGGGGAGGTACCAACGAGGTGCTGCGCGACGTGATTGCCCAGCGAGGACACGGCATGCCGTCGTACGGACGTTGATGGTGGCGAAGTCATGAAACTGCTGCCCAGTCAAGACGAGCGAGATCTGGCGTCGATGCTGCGCGCACTCTTCTCCGCGGAGTGCCCGCCCGGCCTGGTCCGCGAACTCCGCGATACCGACCACCGTCGGATTCTCGATGGATTATGGAAGTCGTTGGCGGCCGCCGGTGTCTTCGGACTTGTGCTTCCGGAGGAGTATGGCGGTGCCAACGGGACGCTGTCGGACCTGGGCGTCTTCTGCGTCGAAGCGGGCCGCGTCTTGTGCCCGACGATCGTGCACGGCACCCTGCAGGCCGGACTCGCTATTCAGCTGCTCGGCGGTCCGGATCAGCACGGCGCGTGGCTGCCGTCGCTGGCTGCCGGAAACCTCAGTGCCACAACATGTTTATGGAGCGCTCAGGACGCCGCTATCACCGCTCCGGCAATGCAAGCCCGCTCGGAAGCCGCCGGTCGCTGGCGGCTCACCGGCACCGCCGACTTCGTCGCGGACGCTGACCTTGCCGATTACCTTGTCGTGTCAGCAGCCGACGCTACGAGCCGGCAGACGCTTGCCTTCGTCGTGCCGCTGGCAACGGATGGCGTGCGCTTCGAGGCACTCCAGCTGATGGGCGGGCACCGCGCATTCCAGATCCGTTTCGACGATGTCGATGTGGCGGATCGGCATGCGGTGCTGGCCGGGCCGGACGGCACGGGCGTGACCGAACAGGATCTCCGGCGGGTGGCCAACGCCGGGGTGGCGCTGTCATCGCTGGACTTGGTCGGTGTCAGCGAAGCCGTGCTGCAACGCACGGTCGATTACACGATGGCGCGCCGGCAGTTCGGCCGCCCGATCGCCTCGTTTCAGGCGGCGCAGCATGTGGTGGCGAATATGCATATCGCGCTGGCCGCGGCCCGGCTTGCCGCTCACTCGGCGGTGTTCTGGATCGGACGGGGTCAGATCGCTACCCGGGAGACCGCGATCGCCCGCATGCACGCCACGACCGCGGCAAAATCGATCACCCTCGACGCGCACCAATTGCACGGGGGCATGGGCTATGTCGTCGAGACCGACCTGCACTTGTTCTCCGAACGCGCACGGGTGCTGTCCACGTTGGGAGGCGGCGCGGACGTGGCCGCGACGTGGCTGGAGGAGGACACATGAGTGAGCAGAGTCTGATCGACGCGGCGTCGGCTTCGCGCGTGGGCACTGTGGCCGCCACTGCGACCGGTGAAATCAACCGGCGTGAGTGGCAGCGTTGGGCCGCCGCGGTCGGCGACCACAATCCGTTGTGGTTCGACCCCGAGTACGCTCGCGCCCAAGGTTTCCACGACATCATCTGCCCACCGCTCTACCTGCAGTACGCGATTCTTGGCGTCACCGCACTGGACGGCCTGCGGCCGGACGGTTCATCCGGGGCGGTGTCCGGCGGCCTCGCGTTTCCGCGTGCGCCGCGGCGCATGGCCGGCGGCGAGAGCACGTCGTTTCTCGGGCCGGCGTACCACCGCGATGAGATCGACATGGTCCGCACCATCGAGTCGATCGTCGAGAAGCAGGGCCGCTCGGGCAGCTTCGTACTGGTCACCTGGAAAACGGTGTACGGCAATCAGCGGGGCGAGTTAGTAGCCGAGGCAACAACATCGATGATCGCCCGACCCTGAGGGAGCGCCGTGGGCTCTGAAAAAGCACCAGTGCAGGTCTACTACGAGGACGTCCAGCCGGGCGACGCGTTGCCCACGCTGACAGTGACGGTCGACGAAAGGCAGTTGTTCTTCTTCAGCGCCGCGACCTACAACGGTCACCGTATCCATTACGACAAAGACTGGGCCCGAACGGTGGAGGGCTACGACGACGTCATCGTGCAGGGCCCGCTGCAGGCCGCGCTGCTGGCTCGTGTCATCACCGACTGGATCGGTGGACGCGGCCGGTTGGTCGAGTATTCCGTGCAGAACCGGGCCGTCGCTATGACTGGTGAAGAGCTGAGTTTCGGTGGATCGGTGACCGCAAAGCGGTTGTCGGACAACGTCGGTCTGGTCGACTTGGACATCGCCGGGCGCCGCGACGACACGGTGCTGATGCCAGGGACCGCCACGGTCGCGCTGCCGGTGCGCGGTGATCGGTCGTGACGGGCCTGCGGGGCGAGGCGGCGATCATCGGTATTGCCGAGCTGCCCGCTGAGCGCAAGCAGACCCGCCCGCCGTCGTTCACCCTGGACCAGTACGCGCTGCTGGCCAAGAGGGTCGTCGACGATGCCGGCGTGGATGCCGCGTCGGTCAACGGCCTGGTGTGCCACGGCCTGGCCGAATCCGACATGTTCGTTCCCGCGACGCTGTCTGAATACCTCGGCCTGCCGGTGAATTTCGGCGAGCGCGTCGACCTGGGTGGCGCCACCGCCGCCGGGATGGTGTGGCGAGCCGCGGTGGCCATCGAGCTTGGGCTGTGCGACGCGGTGCTCGCGGTCGTGCCCGGATCCGCAACGCTGCCCCAGTCCACCCGCCACCCATCGTCGCCGCCTGGGTGGCACGGCGCGTCGAGCTACAAGTACGGGTCGCCGCAAGCCGAGTTCGAAATCCCGTACGGTAACGTCGGCCAGAACGGCCCATACGCCCAGATCGCCCAGCGTTATGCCGCTCTTTTCGGTTACGACGCAACAGCTCTGGCCAAGATCGCGGTCGATCAGCGGACCAATGCGTGCGCGCATCCGGGCGCGGTGTTTCACGGCAAGCCCGTCACCGTCGATGACGTTCTGGCCAGCCCGATGATCGCCGATCCCATTCACATGCTGGAGACGGTGATGCGGGTTCAGGGCGGTGCGGGCGTTCTGGTCGCCAGCCCGGAGGTGGCACGGCGCGCGCGTCATCGCCCAGTGTGGATCAAGGGATTCGGCGAGCACATCGCCTTCAAGACCGCTACCTACGCCGAGGATCTGATGACGCCGCCGATATCTCACGCCGCCGAGCGAGCCTTCGCGATGGCGGGGCTCACCCCGTCTGCGGTCGATGTCGCCTCGCTGTACGACTGCTACACCATCACCGTCTTGATGACGTTGGAAAACGCGGGATTCTGCGGCAGAGGCGACGGCATGGCATGGATCAACCAGCATGACCTGACCTACGCCGGCGACTTTCCGCTCAACACCGCGGGCGGACAGTTGTCTTTCGGGCAAGCGGGGATGGCCGGCGGCATGCATCACGTCGTCGACGCCGCCCGCCAGCTGATGGGCCGCGCAGGGCAGGCCCAGGTCGCCGACTGCAACCAAGCGTTCGTGAGCGGCACCGGCGGCATCATGAGCGAACAGGTCGCGCTGGTTCTGGGGGGTGACTGAGATGACCGAACCCGCCCCACTGCCCGAGGCCACTCCGGTCTCACAGCCGTTTTGGCAGGCACTCACCGAACACCGGATCCTGGTGCAGTATTCGCCGTCGCTGGGACAGCATGTGTTCTATCCACGCACGCTCGCGCCGGGCACCTTGGCCGACGATCTGGTATGGCGCGAAATCGACGGAGCCGGAGCCGTTTACACCTTCACCGTGGCACGCCGACCCACCGGCCCACCGTGGGTAGATGCCGTTCCGCAGATCCTCGCGGTGGTCCAGTGGGACGCGGGGCCCCGATTCAGCACCGAACTGGTGGACGTCGACCCCGCCGATATCCGGATAGGGATGCGGGTGCTGCCGGTGTTCGACGACATCCCCGACACCGGGATCACCCTGTTGCGGTATCGGCCGGAGCCGGCTGATGTTTGAGACCGTTCAACAGTTGCTGCGGTCGCGCATCCACGACGACACTCTCGCGGTCGCGCACGGCGATCAGACATGGACCTGGCGCGAGCATCTCGACGAAGCCGCCGCCGAAGCATCGGTGTTGATCGGACGTGCCGATGCAACGCGTCCTCTGCACGTCGGGGCGTTGCTGGGCAACACCCCGGCCATGCTGCGCTCGATGGCGGCGGCCGCGTTGGGCGGTTACGTACTGTGCGGCATCAACACCACTCGGCGCGGCGCCGGGCTGCTAACCGACATCCGGCGTGCGGATTGCCAACTACTGCTTGTCGATTCCGATCATCTCGCGTTGCTGGACGGACTGGACCTGCACGACGTGACGGTGCTCGACGTGGAGTCGCCTTGGTATCACGACGCGGTCGCCGACGCACCGCCACTAGTCGCATACCGCGAGGTCGGGTTCGATGACACACTGATGATGATCTTCACCTCGGGAACCAGCGGCGACCCCAAGGCGGTACGTTTCTCTCACGTGATGGCGATCATGTGCGGCGCCAGCCTGATCGGGCAGTACGACATCACCGCGGACGACGTGTGCTACCTGGCGATGCCGCTGTTCCATTCCAACGGCGTGGCCGCCGGATGGGCCGTGGCCGTCGGCAGTGGCGCGACCATGGTCCCGACACGATTCTCGACATCGAGATTCCTGGACGATGTCCGTCGCTACGGAGTCACCTATCTCAACTATGTCGGCAAGCCGCTGGCCCTGTTGCTGGCCACACCGGAGCGTCCCGACGACGCGGACAACACCCTGCGGGTCGCATTTGGCAACGAAGCGAGCGACCGCGACATCGACGAATTCGCCCGGCGATTCGGCTGCCGGGTGGTGGACAGCTTCGGATCCAGCGAGTTCGCGGTGATCATCACACGCGAAAACGGCACACCCGTCGGGTCGATCGGCAAGGGATATCCCGGCGTGGCCATCTACAATTCGCAGACCGTAATCGAATGTGCAACTGCGGTTTTCGACGAGTACGGCGCTCTGGCCAACTTCGACGAGGCCGTCGGGGAACTGGTGAATACCGAAGGCTCCGGCCCGTTCGCCGGCTATTACAACGATCCGGTGGCCACTGGCGAGCGGATGCGCCATGGCATGTACTGGTCCGGTGATCTGGCCTACCGGGACGCCGACGGCTGGATCTACCTGGCCGGTCGCACTGCCGACTGGCTGCGCGTCGATGGCGAGAACTTGGCAGCGGCGCCCATCGAGCGCATTCTGCAGCGACTGACACCGATCAACCAGGTTGCGGTGTACGGGGTTCCGGATGCCAACGTCGGCGACCAGGTGATGGCCGCCATCGTCCTCAACTACGGCCAGTCGCTGACGCCTGACGAATTCGAGAAATTCCTCACCACTCAGCATGACCTGTCACCGAAGGCATGGCCGCGGTTCGTGCGGATCAACGACGAGCTTCCGCGGACAGCGACGAGCAAGATTCTCAAACGCGAGCTGATACGCGCGGGCGTGACCGCCGCCGGCGGCGTGCTGTGGGAACGGCAGGGCCGGGGCACCGCTTACGTCGTCGCGAAGCCCGGATGAGGGCTATCCGATGAGGGGTCACTCCGGTTTACAACTCCAACAGCACAGTCACCGGACCGTCGTTGACCAGTTCGACCTGCATGTCGGCACCGAAAATGCCGGTCGCCACGTGGGCACCCAGTTGTTGCAATGCTTGCACGAACGCGGCTACCAGCGGTTCGGCGACCTCGCCTGGGGCAGCGGCGTTCCACGACGGTCGTCGCCCTTTGGCGGTGTCTGCGTACAACGTGAACTGGCTGACCACGATGATCGGTGCGTTGATATTGGACGCAGACTGATCACCGTCGAGAATCCGCAACTGCCAAAGCTTTTCAGCGAGGCGTCCGGCTTTGTCGATGTTGTCGCCATGCGTCACGCCGACGAATGCCAGCAGGCCCTGGCTGTCGGGCCGAATCGAGCCGACCACGACGCGGTCCACCGATACCGTTGCCGACGAGACCCTTTGCACCAGAACCCGCATGGCCCGATGCTGCCATGCGCCGCGAGTAGGGTCGTGTTTGTGTCAGTGCTTGTTGCCTTCTCGGTCACGCCGCTTGGCGTTGGCGAAGGCGTCGGTGAGATCGTCGCCGAAGCGGTCCGGGTGGTGCGGGAATCCGGGTTACCCAACAAGACCGATTCGATGTTCACGGTGGTCGAGGGCGACAACTGGTCCGAAGTAATGGCCGTCGTGCAGCGCGCCGTCGAAGCCGTGGCGGCCCGCGCCTCGCGGGTCAGCGTGGTGATCAAGGCGGACTGGCGAACGGGGGCGACCGACGCCATGACCAGCAAAGCCGAATCGATCGAGCGTCACCTCTCCACGCGGGTCGGCGACGCCTGAGCGCTACCGCCTAGTGTCATAGCGGTGAGTGCACGCGCGGGCATCGTGGTCACCGGAACCGAAGTCCTGACCGGCCGGGTGGCCGATCGCAATGGTCCATGGCTCGCCGACCGCCTTCTCGAGCTGGGGGTCGAACTCGCCCACATCACCATTTGTGGTGACCGCGCCGCCGACATCGAAGCGCAACTGCGCTTCATGGCCGACGAAGGTGTGGATCTGATCGTGACCAGCGGCGGGCTGGGACCGACCGCAGATGACATGACGGTTGCCATCGTGGCCGGCTTCTGCGGACGCGAACTGGCACTGGATGCCGAGCTGGAAGACAAGATCGCGGCAATCTTGAAGAAGTTGATGGCCCGCATCGGGTCCGACGATTTCGACGCGGTGCGGGCGGCCAACCGCAAGCAGGCCATGGTGCCGGTCGGGGCAGTGGTGATGTATCCGGTGGGAACCGCACCCGGAGTTGTCGTCCCAGGCAAACCCACAGTCGTTGTGCTACCGGGCCCGCCCCGCGAATTGCAGCCGATGTGGCAGACCGCCGTGCAGATACCCGCCGTCCAGGAAGCCATCGCCGGCCGCACCATCTACCGGCAGGACATGATCAGAATGTTCGGCCTGCCGGAATCCGGTTTGGCCGAGACTCTGCGTGAAGCGGAGCAGGAAGTATCTGATTTTTCCGCACTGGAGATCACCACGTGTCTGCGACGCGGAGAGATCGAGATGGTGACGCGCTACGAACCCGACGCGGCCGACACCTACCGCAGGTTGGGCGAATTCCTCCGCGAGCGGCACGGGCATCAGATCTTCTCGGACGACGGCTCGCAAGTGGACGATCAGGTGGGGGAGCTGCTCACCGGTCGCCGGATCGCGACGGCGGAGTCATGTACCGGTGGACTGTTGGCGGCACGACTCACCGAGCGGCCCGGTTCGTCGGCCTACCTTGCCGGCGGGTTGGTGGCCTACGCCAATGAAGCCAAAGCCGATTTGCTCGGCGTGGACCCGGCGCTGATCGACGCGCACGGTGCGGTGTCGGAGCCGGTGGCCGAGGCGATGGCAGCCGGCGCGTTGCGCCGTTTCGGTGCCGACACCGCGGTCGCTATCACCGGGATCGCCGGTCCCGGCGGGGGAACAGCGGACAAGCCAGTCGGCACTGTCTGTTTCACCGTCGCGCTGGCCGACAGCGGATACTCGACACGGACGCTTCTACTGCCCGGTGGCCGCACCGATATCCGCGAGCGGTCGACGACGGTGGCGATGCACATGCTGCGTCAAGCGCTTAGCGGAGCCATACGACGCAGTTAGCACCGGCCCTATGCCAACAGGATGTCGTCTTGGGTAGGTCAGTTCCGCCGCCGTACGCGGGCCGGGATGGGTGCGGCGGCGACCGTCGTGAACGGCACGGCGAGGGGAAAGTCGTCGTAGAGGGAGCGAACTTCGGCCAGCCGGATCGTAGTGGCCAGCCCCAGGGTGGCTTCGAGCAAGGCGAAGTGATCGCCAATGCAGGATCGTGGCCCACCGCCGAACGGCAGGTACTGCCAACGATCCCGGCTCTTGGAGTTTTCCGGGCTGAATCGGTCGGGGTCGAACACCAACGGGTTGTCCCACAGGGCAGGATCGCGGTGCAGGGCGTAGATCCCGACCAGAACCATGGTGCCGGCCTCGACCCGATAGCCGTCAACCTCGATGTCCTGCATCGCCATACGGGCCACCGCGGCCCCCGGGGGGCACAGGCGCAGCCCTTCGTGTAGCACCTGGGCGGTGTACTTCAGCCGTGGAAGGTCCTCGGGTGTCAGAGCGCGATCGCCCAATGCGGCGACTTCCGCGGCGACCCGATCCTGCAGATCGGGATGGCGGCCCAGGGCCCACAACGTGTATGTCAGAGCGGTCGCCGTCGTGTCATGGCCGGCCAGCAGGAAGATAAGTAGCTCATCGCAGATCTGGGTGTCGGACAGTGGTTGTCCGGACGCAGGATCGGTCGCGGCGATCAGCGCGTGGACTAAGGGTGCGTCCCGGCCCGGATCGGCCCGGCAGGCCTGCATAATCTCAGCGGCGAGCTGATGCAGGGCGCTGCTGGCCGCGCGGGCACGGTGCCGCGCCGGCGTCGGCAGCCATCGTGGGGCGCGCACCGGCCGCAGGGCGCGGTCTATCACATAATTCACCACGGTAACCAGCGGCGCCGCCAAGGCGTCGGCCCTCTCATCGAGGTCTAAGCCCAGCACTGATCGGCCCAATACCCGCAGGGTCAGCGTGCGGCATTCGGTGTCGAGATCGACTTCGGCGCCGTCGCGCCAACCGCGGGGAACGCGTGCGGCGGCCTCGGCCATGTGGCCCGCGAAGGCAGCAACGTGCTGTTTGGTGAACACCGGCTGCAGCGCTCGTCGGCGCGGCAACCAGGCGTCATGAGCAAGGTCAAACAAATTGCTTCCCATGACGCGGCGCATTTCCTCGTGCATCGGCAGCGTCTTGTCCAGGAAGGCGTCCGGGCGGCCGAAGACATCGCGGGCACCCTTCGGTGACGTCACGACGACCATGGTCGGCGTAATCCACGCGGGGGCCAGGCTGCATCGCGTCACCGGCCCGCCGGCGTCACGCAGCGTTTCGAGGCCGCTGTGAAATGCCCGTACAGCCTTCACCTGTTGCAGATACGGCAGCGGATTCCTAGGCGCCAGCGGCAGCACTGCGACCTCGACCGTCTCGACCATGCTGATGCCCCTTCCCGAAGGGGCAAGCGTTTCACCGCTTGGGCACGCCGACGCGAGTAATCGACTACTCGAATTGCTCGCGATTGATCGCTTTGTTCGGTCGGCCTTGACTTCCAGAAATGACGCTGCTGCTCTGCCCGGTGCCGAAGCGAATGCCGGTGGCATCCTTGCCGATCGCCGTCAGGACGGCCACCGCTACCAGAACCGGTCCGATCGTCACGGCCAGCGCGAAGGGATAGCCGTGGGCGTCGGCCAGCCGTTCTTGAATGGGCAGGTTGAACGCCGCCAACAGGTTGCCCAGCTGATAGGTGACACCCGGATAGAAGCCGCGGATCGCGTCCGGGGACATCTCGGTGAGGTGCGCCGGTATGACGCCCCACGCTCCTTGCACGGCGAACTGCATCAAGAACGAGCCGAGGCAGAGCATCGCGGCGGTGTGCGAATAGGCGAACAGCGGCACGATCGGCAGCCCCAGGACCGCGCAGAACACCACGGTGTGGCGGCGGCCGAACCGCTGCGAGAGTGAACCGAAGAGCAGCCCACCGATAATCGCGCCGATGTTGTAGACCACCGAGATCGACTTGGCGGTCGTGTGCGAGAGCGCCGCGCCGGCGTTGTGGGTGGCCGACAGGAACGTCGGATACACGTCCTGGGTCCCGTGGCTCATCCAGTTGAACGCCGCCATCAGCAGTACCAGATAGATGAACCGACGGACAATCGCAGCGTCGCGCAGCACATCACGAATTCTGGTCTGGGTCAGCCGCATTCGCTTCTGTTCGGCTTCCCACACTTCGGACTCTTTCACCCGGTACCGAATGATCAAACTGACCAGCGCCGGTATGACGCTCAGTCCGAACAGCCAGCGCCACGACAAGCCCAGCCAGTCCATCACCAGCAGCGAAGCCACTGTCGCCAGCAGATACCCGAATGCGTAGCCCTCTTGCAGCAGACCGGAGAAGAACCCGCGACGCTCGGCGGGCACTTTCTCCATCGCGAGTGCTGCACCCAGACCCCATTCGCCGCCCATG
>Ga0302325_10009867_pt1 | contig 20780 bp, 16 predicted proteins | sample Palsa_T0_2_FD_201948 | JGI IMG/M metagenome (GOLD analysis project Ga0302325, IMG submission 201948) | Peat permafrost microbial communities from Stordalen Mire near Abisko, Sweden - Palsa_T0_2 | ecosystem: Environmental > Terrestrial > Soil > Palsa > Peat permafrost | place: Sweden: Abisko...
TCCCGGAGCCGCTGCGCGATAGTCGCGTCATCACGCTCGACCTCGCGGGACTCGTCGCCGGTACGAAGTACCGCGGCGAGTTCGAGGAGCGCATGAAGCGCGTGATGGATGAAATCCGCGCGGCGGCCGGCGAGATCATCCTGTTCATCGACGAGCTGCACACGCTGGTCGGTGCCGGGGCAGCCGAAGGCGCGATCGACGCCAGCAACATCATCAAGCCTGCACTCGCTCGCGGCGAACTGCAGTGCATCGGCGCGACGACGCTCAACGAGTTCCGCAAGCACATCGAGAAGGACTCGGCCCTCGAGCGGCGCTTCCAGCCGATCATGGTCGGCGAGCCCAGCGTCGACGAGACGATCGAGATCCTCAAGGGTCTGCGCGACCGCTACGAAGCGCACCACAAGGTGACGATCACGGACGAGGCACTCGCAGCCGCTGCGCGCCTCGGTGACCGGTACATCAGCGACCGGTTCCTTCCGGACAAGGCCGTCGACCTGATCGACGAAGCCTCATCGCGCGTTCGCCTCCAGGCGACCCTGCCGCCGGCGGAAATCCGCGAAGTCGACAACGAGATCCGCAAGGTCAAGATCGAAAAGGAAGCGGTCGTCAAGTCGCAAGAGTTCGAGAAGGCCGCCGCGATCCGCGACCGCGAGGAGAAGTTGCGGCTCGAGAAGCAGCGCCTCGAGGCGGAGTGGCACGAGAAGAAGCTCCACGCCGACAAGGTGATCAAGGTCACGGAAGAAGACGTGGCCTACATCGTCAGCTCGTGGACGCGCATCCCGGTCTCACGGCTCGCGCAGGCGGAGACCGCAAAGCTGCTCACGATGAAGGAGCAGCTGCACGAGCGCGTCATCGGGCAAGACCCGGCGGTCGAGGTCGTCACGCGCGCGATCCGTCGCTCGCGCGCCGGGCTCAAGAACCCGAAGCGCCCGATCGGTTCGTTCATCTTCCTCGGACCGACCGGCGTCGGCAAAACGGAAGTCGCGCGCAGCCTCGCGGAGTATCTCTTCGACGACGGCGAGTCGATGATCCGCATCGACATGTCGGAATACATGGAGAAGTACGCGGTCTCGCGCCTCGTCGGCGCCCCTCCGGGATACGTCGGATACGAAGAGGGTGGCCAACTCACCGAGGCCGTGCGTCGCCGCCCGTACTGCGTCGTGCTCCTCGACGAAATCGAGAAGGCCCATCCCGACGTCTTCAACCTCCTCTTACAAGTCCTCGAAGACGGCCGCTTGACGGATTCTCAGGGCCGCGTCGTCGACCTGAAGAACACGGTCATCATCATGACGTCGAACGTGGGCGCCACCGGTATGACGACGACGAGCGACATCGGGTTCCGGCCTCAGAAAGACTCGGGGCAGAGCGACGAGCAAGCCTACGAGCGCATGAAGACCAAGGTGCTCGAAGAGGTGAAGCACACGTTCCGTCCGGAGTTCCTGAACCGCGTGGACGAGATCGTCGTGTTCCATCAGCTGAGCCGCGAGCAGATCGAGCAGATCGTCGGCTTGGAGTTGGCAAAGGTCAGCCGCGAGATCAAGGCGCAGGACATGTTCCTCGAGGTCACCGAGGACGCGAAACGGCTCCTCGCCCGCAAGGGTTGGGACCCGCAGTTTGGCGCTCGTCCCTTACGCCGCGCGATTCAGCGCGAGGTCGAGGACGAACTCGCGGAAGAGCTGCTCAAGGGCAACTTCGCGACGGGCGACCGCATCCTGGCCGAAGTGAATCCGGACAATCCCGAGAAGCTCAAGTTCTCGAAGATCCCATCGCTCGAGCCGCCGGCGGCCCTGCCGCCCGAGGCGCAGACCGTCGGCTAAATTGGAATGTTGACCCCACGCCGGGGCGCGTCACCTTCGAGGGTGGACGCAGCCCCGGCGCGTAGCCGGCCGCAGTGACGCCGTTCGCCACCTGGCGCTCGCGGCTGCCGGCATCGATCGGTTCGTGGTTCGCCCGTGACCTCGTCCGCGGCGCGCTCCCCATCGTCGATGCGGGGCTGGTAACGCTGCGCGCCGTCGAGGACCTCAAAATCGAAGCGACGGTCCACGACGCCGCCGCGGGAGACCTGACGGTCGCGATCGAGTGGGCCGGCGGGACGGGTCCCCTCGCGCTGCGCGCAGTGTGTTCCGAGGGCGGCAGCGGGGTGTGCGCGCACATTGTCGCGACCCTCGAGGCCGTGCGCTCGCAGACGGAGCTGCCGGACCCTGCCGATGCCGGCGAGGCGGACGTGAGCTGGCTGCCGACGCCGAAGACCACCACGGCGGTCTTGCGTGCGCGCTGTATTTGGCCCGTCTTTTCGTCGCCGGACGGAGCAACGCTCGTCGCTTCGCTCGTCCTCGACTCGCCGCGGCTGCGAGGCGCCCCGCGCGACGGCGCCAGCATCCTCGCGATGATGGACGCAACGCCGGTGGATGACTGGGACGACGCCGATCGCGAGCTCGTGCGCGACGAAGCGGTGCTCGAGGCGTTCGCGGGGCGGCCCGCGTCCAAAGCGCTCGCGCGCGCGCTCTTCCGGCTCAGCCGCCACCCGCGGCTGCGCTACGACGACCGCCCTGCGGAGGGGCGGCACCCCGCCGACCTGCCGGAGTTCCGCGTCGACATGCGCGGCGTGCAGTTGCGCGCGACGCGAAACGGGCACGGCTTCGTGCCGGTGCTCGAAAGCGCTGAAGGCCTCCGCTTCTCGCCGCGCGACGCCGTGATGCTCGATGGGCCGCCGTCCTGGCTCGCGACGCGGCAAGCGGCGTTCCTGCTCGACGGCGCGTTCGATGCACGACGCGTCATCGACGTCGCACGATCGGCGGACGAGCGAACCGTTGCGGCGGATGCGCCGCTCGGTCCACGCACGATCCTGCGCGTGGCGCCGTTCCTTTCCGGCGACGAGCGGGCCGCGCTCGGCATCCGCGACGCGCGCGATCCGACGACGGAGCTCGCCCTGGCCTGGTCGAGTGGCGCGCTGATCGCGTCGGTCACCTTCATCGACCGTGCGACCGACGTGCGGACGCCGTTCACGTCGCTCGGTGCGACGGCGCCGCTCGGTGACGGCTTCGTTCGGTTCACCGGCGAGCAGGCGGAAGCGCTGCGCACGCGCCTGCTTGCGGCGGGGTTCGTGCCGCGTGGCGGCGACGCATTCGCACTGCACGGTGCGGATCGGGCGGCCGACTTCGTGCGCGACGTCTTGCCGCAGTGGACCGACCTGGAGCGGCGCGTCGACCGGACGTTGGTCGATCTCGTCGACGGGGATCCCGAGATCGACGTTGCCGTGTCGGCGCGGCCGGCGGACGGCCAGCAGGTCGGCTGGTTCGAATTGCAGGTGGACGTCTTCGTCGGCGGCGAGACGCAACCGCTCACGCAGAAGGAACTCGCAACGCTCCTCGCGACCGGCGGCCGGTTCGCGGAGGTGCGCGGCAAGCTCGTCGACGTCGAGCGTTTGCGCCGGCACGGCGAGCTGCTCTCCGACTTGGCAGCGCGCCGCACGAGTGGGTTTGCCGCACTCGTTGCATTGCGCGACGAGCTGCACGAAAGCTTCGCGCGCGTGACGCTGCCGGAGAGCGTCGAGCGCCTCCGCGAGCGCCTGCGCGCGTTCGAAGGCATCGAGCCGGTCAACCCGCCGGCGCTCCGCGACGGTGCACTGCGGCCGTACCAAGAGCGCGGCCTGGACTTCCTTTCGTACCTCGCATCGTTTTCGTTCGGCGGCATCTTGGCCGACGACATGGGGCTCGGAAAGACCCTGCAGGTCGTCGCACATCTCTTGCGCCGCAAGCAGCTCGAGGGTCCCGCGCCGTCGCTCGTGATCGCCCCCACGTCCGTCACGCACACGTGGGAAAACGAGATCGCGCGCTTCGCGCCGGATCTCTCGACGCTGCGCCTGCACTCCGGAACCGAACGGGCCGCGAAGTATGACGACGTCGAGCGCTCGGACGTCGTGATCACGTCGTACGCGCTCGCGCGCCTGGATGCGGAGCGGCTCGCCCGCTATCGCTTCCGCACGCTGATTCTCGATGAGGCCCAAAACGCGAAGAACCCGTCGTCGCAGATCGCGCGAGTCGTGCGCGCGCTCCAGTCCGAGCACCGGCTCGCCCTGACGGGTACGCCGATCGAGAACTCACTGCGCGACATCTGGGCGATCTTTGCGTTCGTGGAACCCGGTCTGCTGGGCTCGGAGCCGTCGTTTCGCCGGCGCTTCGAGGTACCGATCGCGAACGGTGACGAGCGGGCAGCGGAGGTGCTGCGCTCCCGGCTGGAGCCGTTCTTGCTGCGCAGAACCAAAGAGGACGTTGCGCCCGAACTCCCCGAGCGCGTCGAGGTCGAGATCGAGTGCGACCTCTCGCCGCTGCAGCGGCGCCTGTACCGCGGCGTTGCGGAGGCTGCGCGGCGCGAAATCTTCGCGCACGTCGACGCCGGCGGAATCGAGAGCGCGACGGTCCACGTGCTCGCGGCGCTGACGCGCCTGCGGCAGATCTGCGCGCACCCCGGGCTCCTCTTCGAGGAGTACCGCCTGGAACCGGAGGCGAGCGGAAAGTTCGACGCGTTCTTGGAGACGGTTGACGAGGTGCTCTCGGGCGGCCACCGGCTCCTCGTGTTCAGCGCGTTCGCTTCGATGCTGCGCATCATGCGCGGCCGCTTCGATGCGCTGGGGTTATCCTACGGGTATCTCGATGGTTCGACGAAGGATCGGGATCGCGGCCTCGAGGTCGAACGGTTCATGCGGCCGGACGGCCCGCCGATCTTCCTCTGCTCGCTCAAGGCCGGCGGCGTCGGGCTCACGCTCACTGCCGCAGATTACGTGATCCTCTACGATCCGTGGTGGAATCCGGCGGTCGAGCGGCAGGCGATCGATCGGACGCATCGCATCGGCCAGCACCGCTCGGTGACCGCCTATCGCCTCGTGACGCGAGGGTCCGTCGAGGAGAAGATCCGCGCGCTGGCCGATCGCAAGACGGAGCTTGCGCGCAACGTAATCAGGGCCGACGGTGCCGTTGCGAAGGCGCTCACGCGCGCGGACCTGGAGCTGCTGCTCGCCGACCCGGAGTAGGTCACGATGCGAGGCGGGGACCCCAGCCGAAGAACGGACCGTCGGACTTCGGGGCGGGGATGGTCGGGCGCCGCACCGCGGGGCTCGTGGGGTCGGCGTTGGCAAGCAGTTTGCTGGTCGTGGTGGTCTGCATGATGTTGTGTGTTGCCTTTCGTTTGTGATACGGCGTAGACGCCGCAGTGTTTCGGGTCGAAGCCTTAGGAGGCGAGGCGCGCGGCGCTGAGATCGGCGTGCGCGATCGCGCGCAATTCGTCGGCGGTAACGGCGCGGCAGTCGCGGTCGTGGTCGCGGCAGAAGCGTGCTCCGCGCAGATCGGTTCCGGCGAGGTTGGCGCCGCGGAGATCTATGCACGCGATGCGCCGGCCCGCAGAGTCGCCTCCGTCATCCGTCGTGCACACCACGGCGTCGCGCAACGAGGCGCCGGAGAGGTCGGCATCGCGCAAGTCGGTGCCGACGAGCTCGGCGCTCGTAAAATCGGCGCCCTGCGCCGTGACGTGCTGCAGGTCGCCGCCGACGATACGGGCCTGCACGAATCTGGTTTGGGTCAGGTCGCTCCCGCGTAGCGCCACGCCGGTGAGCGTGACTCCGGAGAGATCCTTCGCCCGCAGGACGAGCCCACGCAGGTCGCACCCAACGCACGAGTGGAGCAGGCCGCGCGCACTCCCGAGCGCCTCGAGCGTCGCCTGGTCGAGGCGGACGCCGACGAGCGAAACGTCGGTGAGCGTCGCTCCGGCGAACGACGTTCCCTTGAGGTCTGCGCCGGTGAACTTCGCGTGCGTCAGGTTTGCTCCATCGAATTTCGCATCGCGAAAGTCGACGCCGGTGAATTCCGCGTCGTGCAGGTCGGCGTTGCGGAGGTCGGCGCGCGCCAGGTCGGTGCCGACGAGCCGGATGCCGTGCAGATCGCGGCCACGCAGGTCGGCACCCTGCAGGTCGCAGCCGACGCAGTGCGCGATCACCTCGCGGGGCAGGTCGTCCGCCCGCGCACGCTGCGCGGCGGCGGTGACGACGATCAGGACGACGAGGACGAGTGCGGCGATACGTAGCACGATGTTCTTATCTCCTATTTCTTTAAGAGTAAACGGCAGAGAAAATGACGGCGGTTCATTCTCCGAGAGAACTCCCGCTGAGCGAGATGCCCTCGAGGTGCGCGCCGCCGAGCGACGTACCGCGCATGCTGCACCCGGTCAGCGTTGCGCCGCGCAGGTCGGCGTTATCGAGTTTCACGTGGTCGAGCGACACGCCAGTCAGGTGCGCCCCGGCAAGATTCGCGCCGGTGAGGTCGGAGTGCGACAGATCGGCGCCCTCCAGGGTCAGGCCGTGCAAGTCGATCCCGCGTAAATCCATGTGCGAGAGGTCGCATCCCGTGCAGCCGTGCGTCAGGATTGCGCGTAGCCCCGCGACATCGAAGGCGCCACGTCGCAACGATACTCCGCTCAGACGGATTCCGTCCATCTTCGTGCCGCGGAACGACGCGCCGCCGATATCCGCGCCGGTCAACCTTGCGTTCGTGAGGTCCGCGCCATCGAGGTTTGCGCCGCTGAGGTCCGTACCGCTGAGGTTCGCGCCGCTCAGGTTGACGCCGCGCAGGTCGGCGTGGCTGAGGTCGACGCCCGTCAGGGTCAGGCCGTGGAGATCGAGGTTGCGCAGGTCGCGATGTGCGAGATCACAGCCCGTGCAGCGCTCCAGCAGTTCGCGCGTGACGTGCACGTTACTCGGATCGGACTCGTCTTGGTCTGCCACCATCGCTGGGGGCGCTGCCGGAGCAACCGGGGCGGCCGCGGCGCTCGCCGGGACGCGCACGTGGATACGCGGTACGTTGACGTTGACCGGAGGGACGTCGACCTGGACCCGAGGCACGTCGACATGGACGGCGGGAACGTCCACGTCGACGAACGGCACGCTCACGTGGATTTGCGGGACGTCAACGTGGATGGGCTGCACGGCGACGCGCCCCGACGCCGGCATGCCCTGCGCGCTCACCGTGTCGTCGAGCGACCGCGCCGCGCCTTGCAGGGCGGCAATACGATGCTGCAACTCGGGCAGCGGCGCGCCTTGAGCCATGTGCTGCATGACGGCGAGCTTGTCGCGAAGGAGCGCCGCTTCGTGGTGTACGCCCGCCGCCTCCCGCGCCGTGATGGCGTGGCGAGCTTGAAGCGTCGCTTTGAGGTCGGCGAGGCGCGTCGAGATCAGGTTCGAGAGGGTGGTCAGCGCACGCACGTCTTCATGCAGCGCCGGAGCCGGCGCAGCGGCAGCCGCCGGCGAGGCAGGCGTTGCGGGGGCTGCAGGCATCGCGGGCGCCGCGGGGAGTGCCGCGAGGCTGGGTGGACTCGGCGGTGCGGGCAACTCGAGCGGCGGAGCTGCGAACGCCACGATGGCGCACGACATCAGGCCGACGGCAACCGCACTGGCCGCGCTCGCGGGTCCAAGACGGCGCAGGCGCTCCCGGCCGGGCGCAAGCAGCGCCTCGATGCGCACGGAGATTTGTTTGCGCGTGAACAGCGCGCCGGGGGCGACGAGGGCGTGCGCCGGCATGCGCATCTCTTTCGCGAGTCGCCACAGTGCGTCGGCGTATCGCGTACGGTCGGCCGTGCGAGCGACGACGGCATCGTCGGCCGCGATCTCGCGCTGGAGTGCGATCTGACGACCGACGATCCACACGAAGGGATTGAACCAGTACACGCGCTCGATCGTGCGCTGCACGAGATTGGTATAGTCGTCGTAGCGCCGTAGGTGCGCGTGCTCGTGGATCACGAGGTCTTCGATGGCGTCGAGACCGCCGCGCGTGGCGAGATCCGTGGGGATCAGGATCACGGGGCGGCGGAACCCGACCGCGACCGGCGCTTCGATTTCGTACGACAGGCGCAGGTAGGTCTCGCGGCCGCGATGGGTCTCCGTCAGCCACGGCAGATCCTCGGACAACTGCTCGTCGAGCGGGCTGGAGCGCAACTTGACGGCCCGAACGCGCGCGACGCTGAGCCCGAGACCGGCGAGGCCGGTAAGGGCGATCAGTGCGACGATCGCGAGGGCAGTAAGAGCCAGGCCGGCAGGCGCGTCGACGACAAACGGCGGCAGCGAGCTTCCCTTTGCTGCCGCAGCGTCCGTCGTCGAAGCGCGTCCGCGCGGGGCGGCGTCGCCGGCCGGCGACGATGGTGTGCGTGCGGAAACGGACTGGGCGGGGGCAGCCGCGCCAATCGCCGCGCTCGTCGAGGAAGGCAGCCGCACGGCATGGACCACGCTCGCGGCGATGCCGACGAGCGGCAAGAGCGCTATGGCGACGAGCGCGGCGAACCACAGTTGATGGCGGGTCGGCGCGTCGAAGGCGCGGATGCGAACGAGCATCGCCACGCCGGCGACGAGGAGGCCGCCCGCGACGATCGACGCCACGAGCGCGGCGGCGACGATGACGGGGATGTTCACCGGACCTCGGGTGCGTCCGGACGACGCGCAGCGTCGATGATCTCGCGGAGCCGGTCGAGCTCAGCAGAGTCGACCTGCTCGGACTCGATCAAATTCAGCACGAGCGCCTGTGGCGAGTTGTTGAAGAAGCGTGAGACGACATGCTGGACGACGTCGCGCTGGGCGTCCTCGCGACCGATGACGGGCTTGTAGATGAACGCGCGACCGCTGGCCCGGTGACGTACGTATCCCTTTTGCTCGAGGATGCGCATTGTCGTCAGCACGGTGTTGTAGGCAAGCGGAGGATCGCCGAGTGAGTCGACGACTTCACCGACGGCCGCCGTGCCTTTGGTCCAAAGGATGTCCATCAGCCGGTACTCGGCCTCGGTCAAGGTGGGGGATTTCTTCCGAGCCATGCCGCCACCGTAGCACCCAGGCGGGCATGTTGTCAACTATATTTTTAAGAGGAGCCGCCTCCCCGGACGCAACCTAGACGGCGCCGGCCGGAATGGCGTCGTACTCCGCCGAGATGTCCCGCTTGGTGTAGTCGCCGAGGAGCGACGCCGCGATCAGGCTCAAGATCGCGCAAATCAGGATGTAGACGGCGATCACGTAGCCGTTCTTGAACGCGCCGAGGAGCGCGACGGCGATCAGCGGCGCCGGGCCGCCGGCGATGACCGATGCGAGTTGGTAGCCCAGCGACGCTCCGCTGTAGCGGAGGCGGCCCGTGAAGTTCTCCGCGATGAACGAGGCTTGCGGCCCGTACTGCATGGCGTGCGGCACGAGCGAGAGGATGATCGCTAGCACGATCAGCCACGGCGCGAGCGTATTGAGCATCGCGAAGTAGACGAACCCGAAGACGCCGACCGTGGCCGAGCCGATCATATACATCCGGCGGCGTCCGATCCGGTCGGAGAGGTTGCCGAAGAACGGGATCGTGACCATTTCCAGGGCGGCGGCGGCGAGCAGGGCGCTCAGCACGAGGTTGTAGCTCGCGCCGAGCGTCTTCGTGGCGTAGGCGAAGACGAATGCCGTGAACAGATAGAAGGGCGCCTGCTCGGACATCCGCACGAACGCCGACAGGATCACCTCGCGCAGGTTCGATCGGAGCACGTCGAGGACCGGCGTGCGGGCGATCTGGTTCTGCGCCACGATCCGTTGGAAGACCGGCGTCTCCAGGACGCCGAGCCGGATGTAGAGCCCGACGGCGACCAGGAAGATGCTGAGCAGGAACGGGATTCGCCAGCCCCAGTCGAGGAACGCGGGGCCCGAGATCGCGCTGAACGCAAGCACCGCGAGGTTGGCCAAGAAGAGGCCTGCCGGCACGCCGAACTGCGGCCAGGAGGCAATGAGTCCGCGGCGCGTGCTGTTGGCCCGGGCCCACTCCATCGAAAGCAGGACCGAGCCGCCCCACTCGCCGCCGACGCCGATTCCTTGAACGAAGCGCAGGACGGTGAGGATCACGGCGCCCCAGATGCCGATCGTGTCGTACCCAGGCACGAGCGCGACCAGGAACGTCGCGATCCCCATGAGCAGCAGCGTCGCGATCAGGGCCGACCTGCGTCCGATCCGGTCGCCGTAGTGGCCGAAGATCGCCGCACCGATGGGGCGCGCGATGAACCCGACCGCATAGATCGCAAAGGCCTGTAGCGTTCCGACGAGCGGGTCCGACTTCGGAAAGAAGAGTTTCCCGAAGACCAGCGCCGTGACCGAACTGTACAGGAAGAAATCGTACCACTCGATCGCGGTACCGATGGTGCTGGCGACGACCGCGCGCCGTAGCTGGGTGCGTTCCTCGCCCGTCGCCGCCGAGACCATCGCCGCCGTTTCAGCCATCTCTCCTCCGGTCTGCCCGGGCGCCCGGCAAGATTGCTCCGCCCCTGAAGGAATGATTTGAAGGCGGGGTTCCAAGCCGCGGGAACGCGGCCCTGCGAGGAGGCGACATGACGAGAGATAGCTACACGCACGGGGCGAGCCCGGTCCCGCTGATCGGAGAGACGCTCGGGGCGCACTTCGACCGCATGGCCCGCGCGTACGCCGGGAACGATGCCGTCGTTTCGTGCCAGCAGGGGGTTCGCCTCACGTACGAAGAGCTGCGAGTTGCGACGGACGACGTCGCGCGCGGCCTGCTCGCGCTCGGCGTTGCGCACGGCGACCGCGTCGGTATTTGGTCCACGAACAACGTCGAGTGGGTGATCGCGCAGTTCGCCACGCCGAAGATCGGTGCGATCCTCGTCAACGTGAATCCGGCCTACCGCACGGCCGAAGTCTCCTACGCGCTCGCGCAGAGCGGCGTCTCGGTGCTCCTCACGCAAGTTCGGCACAAGACGAGCGAGTACGCAGAGATGCTGCGCGAGGTCCGTCCCGCGCTGCCGGATCTGCGTACGATCGTGCTGATCGGCGACGACGAGCTCGACGCGCCGCTGGAGGGGGCGATGCGCTGGCGCGACCTTCTCGAAGTCGCCGCCCGAAACGTCTCCGCCGAACAGCTGAGCGAGCGGCTCGCGCAAACGCAATTCGACGAGCCGATCAACGTTCAGTACACGTCGGGCACGACGGGCTTCCCGAAGGGCGCCACCCTCTCGCATCACAACATCCTCAACAACGGCTTCTTCATCGGCGAGGGCTGCCGCTACACCGGCGCCGATCGCGTCTGCATCCCCGTGCCGTTCTACCACTGCTTCGGCATGGTGCTCGCGAACCTGGCCTGCGTCACGCACGGCGCCACGATGGTCATTCCGGCGGCGGCGTTCGACCCGCGAGCCTCGCTCGACGCCGTGCAGAAGGAGCGCTGCACGGCGCTCTACGGCGTGCCCACGATGTTCATCGCGGAGCTCGCGCTCCCGGATTTCGGCGACTTCGACCTGCGTACGCTACGCACCGGGATCATGGCCGGCTCGCCGTGTCCGGTCGAGATCATGAAGCGGGTGCGCTCGGAGATGCACATGCCTGAAGTGACCATCTGCTACGGCATGACGGAGACCTCGCCGGTTTCGACGCAGACCGCCGTGGACGATCCGCTCGAGAAGCGCACGGGGACCGTGGGGCGCGTGCATCCGCACATCGAGGTGAAGATCGTCGACGAGAACGGCCGGATCGTGCCGCGCGGCACGCCGGGCGAGCTGTGCACGCGCGGGTACAGCGTGATGCTTGGGTACTGGAACGACCCGGAGAACACGGGCAAGGCGATCGACGCGGCGCGTTACATGCACACGGGCGACATCGCGTCGATGGACGACGACGGGTACCTGAACATCAGCGGGCGCATCAAGGACATGGTGATCCGCGGCGGCGAGAACATCTACCCGCGCGAGATCGAGGAGTTTCTGTACGCGCATCCGGCGATCAAAGACGTCGCGGTCATCGGCGTTCCCGACGCACGCTTCGGCGAGGAGCTGTGCGCGTGGATCGTTCCGCACGAGGGCCAGACGGTCGACGTCGACGGCATCCGCGCGTTCTGCCAGGGGAAGATCGCGCACTACAAAATCCCGCGCTACGTCATGCTGGTCGACGGGTTCCCGATGACCGTCAGCGGCAAGATCCAGAAGTACAAGATGCGCGACACGTCGGTCGTGGAGCTCGGCTTGCAAGAAGCCGCGAAGATCGTCACGGCATAGGGCCGGCGTCGCCCAGGTCGTGCGAACCGGCGTGACGTCATCCGGGTCGTACGCCAGCGATGCTCCTGGCGGCTCCAGTCGTCGCGTGCCTCTCCGCCGGCGAGTGCGGTGTGGTCGTGCGCGTCGAACCATCAGAGCGGCCGTGGCCTCCCGCTCCGGGGGCTCCGTGACGTGACCGGCATCCCAAATGCACTGCGGAGGGGGCCTTGCCCCCTCCGCGGCGGGAGGTGCAGTACCGGTGCGAGCGCCGCGCTAGCGCGTCTTGACCGGCGTGTAGTCGGCGCGGGCCGGGACCTTCTGCGAGGAGATGATCTGATCGGCTTTCGTGCTGTCCGGGTTCGAGCACGATTCGGCAGCGAAGTCGCCACCGACCGTGTATGCGATCCGGAAGAACTCCGTGTCGGAACGGCGCTTGTTCTTCGCTACGATCTCCCCGGCGTAGGTTTGTTGGATGGCCTGATGATCGCACTTGCGCCAGTAGTTCGCTGTCTTCTTACCGGCGTCGTAGTGGTGCCCCTCAAACGCCTCGACGAGCTTCTCCGCATCGGTGGTGCCGGCCGCCATGACGCGGTCGATGAGCTGTTCGCCGGCGATATAGCCCAGGTACTGGCGCCAATTTGGCGGGAAGTCTTTCGCCAGCGGCTTCAGTCGATCGTAGATCGCGGCAGTGCGCGCTCCGCCGGCCTCGGGTCCCCACGGGTACCCCCAGAGCGAGCCGACCATGTCGTCGACCGGCATGCCGATCGCGACCTCGTTCCCGCACAGGATGCCGCCGAACATCATCCGCTTGTTGAGCCCGAGCTGCACCGCGGCCTTGGTCGCATTCTGGCAGTCGGGCCCGTAGTTGCAGAAGACCAGCACGTCGGCATTCGTGTTGCGCGCCTTCGTCATGTACGACGAGTAGTCGGTCGCGCCGAGCGGATGGCGATCGTTCCCGACTTCGACGCCGCCCGCCGCTTGCAGGATCTTCAGGAACCGGTCGTGCGCATCGTTGCCGAACGCGTAGTCCGCCGTGATGAAGTACCAGCGCTTCCCATGCTTGACGAGGGCGGGTCCGACGGCGTTGGCCAGCATTGCGTTCGAGCACGTGGTCCGGAAGCAGACCCGATTTGCCTTGGGGCCGGTGATGTTCGTATCGTGCGTTCCGATCGCGAGGAAAAGGATGCCGCTCTCCTCGGAGATCGCGGAGACGGCAAGGCCGACTGCCGACGACAGACAGCCGGTCAGTACGTCGACTTTCTCTTGGGCGATCAAGCGCTTGGCCTCGTTCGAGCCGACCGCCGGCTGGTTCGCGTCGTCGCCGCGGACGATCGCGAACTGGACGCGCGAGTTCTTGCGGTTCCAATCGTCGACGGCCGCCTGGAGGCCGGTTTGCTGCGACTCGGACGCCGCGGCGTACACTCCCGAGAACCCGTCGATGTGGCCGATCTTCACGGTCGCGCCGCCGCCCGCGGCGATCACGTTCTTCGGGGGCGCGAGCGGTGCCGCGCCGGCGGCCCGCGTCTCCGGGAGGGTGAGGCCGAGTGACGTCGCCCCGGCGATCCCGAGGGCGCCGGTCCGGCGGAGAAATTCAGAACGCGAAACGCCGTCGCGTCGCATATCGTCCATAGCGATGCTCCCGATAGTACGAGGTACGAAGTGCGAAGTTGGGCGTTCTTGCGTCGGAGCCTCGAAAATCCCCGCCGCAGGGACGGAACTCCGATGCGGCGTCCGAACCAACGGATCGTGAGCGCGAGTTCGGCCGAACCGAAGATCGTCTTACTGATGCGGTTACTCGGAGCCCTCGAAGAGGGCCGATACGACTTTGCCGGGCTCAAGGAGCACGTCTCGCGCGAGCGCCCTCCGAGCACGCGCAGCCTTCGCCGCTATCTCGCCGCCCTCGCCGATGCCGGGTTTCCGTGGCACTTCGATCGGCAGACCTCGACCTATCGGTTCCGCGAGGGTTACGGCATGCGCCGCTTGCACCTCTCGCAGCGGGAGTTGCTCGGCGTTCTCACGATGCGCGGCCTCGCACAGTCGCTGGGGGGAAACCTCGCCGCATCGGTTGACGAGGCGACGAGCAAGTTGATCGGAATCGCCGACAAGCCCACGTCCGCCGCGGCCGATCGTCCCGCCGTACGCATCCAGATGAGCAACCTCACGCCGGACGCCGCGCTCACGAAGACCTTCGAGATGTTGCAGGGCGCGCAGCGCGATTCCCGCACCGTTCGGTTCTCCTACGTCGACAAGCGGGGACGACGTACGCAGCGGATCGCGGATCCCTACGGATTCGTCGTCTCCGGCGGACGCACGTATCTGGTTGCTCACGACCATGGACGAGCAGCGCAACGCGTGTTCGCGCTGGACGGCGTCACCGATGCGCGCCTGGGTGCGCGCCGGTTCGAACGCCCCGCCGGCTTCGACATCGAGGCGTTTGCCGCACGAAGCATCAGCGGCATCATGCACGCGGACGAGCCGACTCGAGTGACCGTACGATTCGCTCCGGTCGTCGCGAACGCGGCGCGGGCCGACCGCATCGTCCGTGACCGGACGATCGAGGACCGTGCAGACGGGTCCGTCGACATCACGTACGACGTGGCGGATCCGAACGAACTCGTGCGCTGGACGTTGCGCTGGGGAGAAGAAGCGGAGGTCATCGCACCCGCTGACGTGCGCGCCGTCGCGCGTGCGATGGTCGCGGCCATTGCCCGCCGCTACGACGCGGTGCCGGAGGCGCCCGGGAAAGCGAAGGCGGCCCTCGAGATTCGAGAGCCGCTCTGACGTCCTTTCGAAGGAGCCGCGCGTACACCGATCGCTCGGTGCGCTCGCGCAAACTGCGATTCGTTGTCGACCGATTGCTCGTGTCGTTCCGGTCGTCCATCGCCCTTCATCGCTGAAGTGATTGCAGTGTAACGCCGGGCGACGACGCGTGCAAGCGGCCTGGAGCCTTCATCACAGCATATCCACAAGAATTTCGAGCTATTCGCCGAACTCCACAGGCTTATTCACACGTTGGAGTACCGTGTTGCAGACCATTCGCACATTCGCGCCCCCGACGGCCCTCGCACTCGCGCTCGTGGCGGGCGTGGCCCTGCTGCCCGCCCTGTCCGCGGCGGCCGACGCGCCCGCGCCCGCCCCAGTCGACGGAATCCGCTGCGACCAGATGGAGGGCGCCGTCTTCCACATCCACCAGCACCTGGCGATCTTCGATCACGGCAAGGCGGTCCTCGTGCCGTCCGACATCGGGCGGCCGGTCGCCGCCGGTTGCCTGTACTGGCTGCACACGCACACGAACGACGGAATCATCCACGTGGAGTCGCCCGCCTTCAAGACCTTCACGCTCGGCCAACTGTTCGACATCTGGGGGCAGCCGCTCACCGCGACCAACGTCGCGGGTGTCAAGGTTCCCAAGGGCCAGATCCGGGTGTACGTCAACGGCGCGCAGTACAAGGGCGATCCGCGAAAGATCGAACTGGCCCAGCACACGGACATCGCGATCGAGGCCGGCTCGCCTTTCCACGATCCGCAGGCGTTCTCGGACTGGCAGGGCCAATAGCCGGGACCGGGACCCGCAGCCGTCGACCGGTCGCCGGGCTGTTCGGCTTCGCTCGGCGGCATTCGAAATCGCCTTGTCGTGCCGGCGATCGCGGCGCCGCTCGCCTCGTCTACCGTGGACGCCCTCGTGCGCAAGCAGAGCGATACTTGAATGGCGATGCTTGGTATTGTACCAGGTACATGCACGCCGGTCGCACAGCGTCGCCGATTCCGCCGGATGTTTTCACGAATTACTTCGTATGATCGGTCCCGGAAAAGGCCGTGGACGGAGCGTCCAATGTGCCGGCGCCGTCTTTGATGTCCATGCGATCGATGAGACTATCCGCGCTGCTATAGACGTGCCAAAGCTCCGTATCTGAAAGGACGTTGCCTTCCCGGTCTTTGACGAGTTGATGAACCTTTACGCCGGTGACGCCGCTTTCCCGGTCGACGACTTCAAGCACGTTCACGAGCGGGTCGAACTCTGTCCACTGACGCGTCCAATATTCACGAATTGCTTGTTTTCCGACGACGCGGCCGCCTTCGGATGCCTTGGGCCAACTGACGTCCTCGCTCATCAATGCGAGCGCGCCGTCGATATTTCGCTCGTTAAAAGCAGCGTAGATCGCAGACATGAGCGCTTGTGTGTCCATACTAGCTCCCTCTCTTGGACGAGATGACAGCTCTTTTCCCAAGACGGAATGTGTAAGCTGGAACCGAATCGGCCGGTGCTCTCGCAAGAATCCCTTGAAAACGGTGAGCAATGGTGGAACGAACGGCGCGCTTTGGGGCGCTGATCCGGCGCCACGTCGGCGCCGCGCCCGCGCGGAAGGTCCGATCGTTCCTCCATCTGGCGCAGACGCACACCTACGGCCCGCTCGCTTCGGCGGAGGACTCGGGGACGCTCACGGTCGCCGCGAATCTGGATCACCTGGCGCGCATCGTCGCCGTTCTCGAAGTGCTCTCGGACGGGGTGCAGAACCCGGCGCATCCACCGTGCTTCGTTCTTGTCGACACGCTGCACCTCACGCACTGCTTGCGGCCGGGCGTCCTCGCGTGGACTGATGCCCAGTCCATCGATAGCCGGCTGGCGGCGCTGCGCGTCAAGCTGCTCGTCCTTCGCGCGGAACCGGGCGCCGTGTGGGAGCGACTCATCCAAGCGCGGGCGCAGACGCAATTCCTGCGCGAGTACTGTTCGAAGTTCGGCCGAACCGATGAAGAGCTCCACGCGCATTTCCTGCACGAGCAGGAGCGCTTTACCGAGATGTTCGAGCGGTCGACGATGCGCAAAGCGCTGATGCGCAACGACGCGCTCGACGGCATCCTCGACGACGCCTATCAACTCTGGATCGCCGGGTGATCCGGTGGAGGCCCTTCGGGCGCCGAATCGGTGCGGCCGAGGTACGCTCGCGCGATCTCCTCGCGGCCTAGGAGGTTTACACCCGAGCCCTCGAGTACGATCGCGCCGCGATCGAGCACATACGCGTCGTCGGCGAGGGCCAACGCTCGCGCGGCGTTTTGCTCGACCAGCAGGATGGTCGTGCCGCGCGAGCACTCGTCGGCGATCAGCGCGAAGATCTCGTCGACCAGGCGCGGAGCCAGCCCCATCGACGGTTCGTCGAGCAGCAGGAGCTTCGGGCGCATCGCGAGTGCACGCCCGAACGCGAGCATCTGCTGCTCGCCGCCCGAAAGTGACCCGGCGGCCACGCTTCTGCGGGTGCCCAGGATCGGAAAGCGCGCCAACATCTCCGCGACGGCAGCCTTGCGCTCGCGCGCGGGCCGTACCGAGGCCGCGACTTCGAGGTTTTCCTCGACGCTGAGTGTCGAGAGCACCCGCCGGCCTTCGGGTACGAGCACGAGGCCGGCGCGCGCGGCGTCGTGGGGTCGCCACCCTGCGATGTCCTTGCCGTCGAACGACACGGTGCCCCCGCGTATGGCAAGCACGCGGGCGACGGTGAGCAGCAGCGTCGTCTTCCCGGCGCCGTTCGCGCCGACCACCGCGCACAACGTGTGCGGCCGCAGTCGCAACGAAACGCCGTGGAGCACCTCGATGCGGCCGTAGCCCGCGCGCAAGCCGTCGACCACGAGCAGGTCGCGTTCGCTCACGCTCCGCTCGCCCCAAGGTAGGCTTCGACGACGTCGGGGTGGCTCGCGACCTCCTGTGGAGTTCCCTCCGCGATCACGACGCCGAAGTTGAGGACGGTGACGCGGTCGCAGATCGCGCGCACGAGCGCCATGTCGTGCTCGACGAGCAGAACGGCCGCACCGTCATCGGCGATGCCGCGTATCAGCGCACCGAGGTCGCCCGTCTCGGTGGCGTTCATGCCCGCTGCAGGTTCGTCGAGCAGCAGCGCGTGCGGCTCGGCCGCCAACGCGCGCGCGATCTCCAGCCGGCGCTGTTCGCCGTAACTCAGGGTGTCGGCGCGGCGAGCGAGCGTCACGCCGGCGAGCCCGGCACGGGCGAGAAGCGCGAGGAGCTCGTGGTTGCCCGGCTCACGCGCGCGGCGAAACGCGCCGGCCCGTAGGTTGTCTGCTACCGTCAGCGCGCCGAAGAGCCGGATGCCCTGGTACGTGCGAGCGATGCCGGCTCGGGCGACCCGATATTGCGGCAAGCGGTCGAGGCGCACCACTCCCAGCATGACTCGCCCTCGGCTGGGCCGCACGATTCCCGTCACCGCGTTGATGAACGACGTCTTGCCCGCGCCGTTCGGCCCGATCAGGCCGACGACGGTCCCCGGTGCTGCGCGCACGCTCACGCCCGCCAGTGCGGCAACGCCGCCGTACTGCACGTGGATTCCGGCGGCGTCGAGCGCGTCGCTCATGCCCGGCCGCCGCGCTTCCAGAGGCCGGCGATGCCGCGCGGCGCGAAGAGCACGATGCCGAGCAGGATCGCTCCGCTGGTGACGTCGCGGAAGTCGGCAAGAAAGCGGATGAATTCGGGGAGCACAGTCATGAGGGTCGCGCCGACCAGCGCTCCGAGCGAGCTGGTGACGCCGCCGATAACGCATGCGACGAGGATCTGTTCCATCCGGCCGAACCCGAAGTCGCCCGGCGCGATGAAGAAGTTCGCGTGTGCGTAGAGGACGCCGGCGAGGCCCGCTACGAGGCCGCCGAACGTGAGCGTGCAGAAGCGAACGCGCGCGGTGTCGATGCCGACGCCGCGAGCCGCGCCTTCGTCTTCGCGCGTCGCGGCGACGGCCAGCGCGAACTTGCTGCGCGACGCCGCGGCGATCACGCAACCGACGGCGATCAGCGTTCCGTAGATCCACGGCGTGCTCGCGTCGTCCGGGATGCCGGAGAGGCCTTCCGCGCCGCCGGTGATCGGCAGGTTGTTTTCGACGGTGCGCGCGATCTCGCCGAAGCCAACCGTTGCGATCGCGAGGAACACTCCGCGCAGGCGCCCGATCGGCAGCGCGAGCACGGCCGCCGCGAGCGCCGACGCGAGCGCGCCGGCTAGCATCGATTCCCAGAGCGGCCAGCCGCGCTGCACGGCGCCGATCGCCCCGACGTAGCCCGCGATGCCCATGAATGCAGCCTGTGCGAGCGCCAGTTGCCCGGCCTGGAGCGAGACCGACAGCGAGAGCGCGAGCAGCGCGTTGATGCCGATCTGATCGATCAGTTTCGAGTGCGCCGCGAGGAACGCCGTCACGCCGTTCGCAGCGCCCGTTTTCCGAACAAGCCGCGCGGGCGAAGGACCAGGATCGCAAACATCACGCCGAACGCGACGGCGTCGCGGTAACTCGACGAGATGAAGGCAACCGACAGCGTCTCGACGGCGCCGAGGATGAAGGCGCCGACGACCGCCCCCGTGATGCTTCCCATGCCGCCAAGCACGATCACGGCTAGTCCTTTGAGTTCGATGCGCGAGCCCATCTCGACGCTCACGCTGTTGTACTGGAGGCCGATCAGGATGCCGGCGGCGCCGCCGAGAGCGGATGCGATGAAGAACGTGAGCGCGATCGTGCGTTCGAGGTCAACGCCGAGGAGGGACGCCGCGATGCGGTCGTCGGCGACCGCGCGGATGTTGCGCCCCAGCGGCGTCGCGCGCATCACGTAGCTGATGGCGAGCATGAACACGAGCGCGGTCACAACCACGACGAGGTCGATGACGCCGAACGTGAGGGGACCGGCGTGCAGCTGTGCGTCTCCCGCCGTCCCCAGCGCGAAGCGGTGCTCGTCGGGGCCGAACACCCCGCGAAGGATGCCGACGATCACGATGCCCGCACCGATGCTCGAAATGAGCGGCGCCAGCGTGCCGGCGTTGCGCGCACGCAGTGGTGCGAAGGCGACACGGTCGAGGAGGATGCCGGCGAACCCCGCGAGCGCCACGGCGGCCGCAAACGCGAGCGGGAGCGGCATGCCCCGCGCGGCCAGCGCGAGCGCGGTGAAGGCGGCCGCGGTGAAGATCGCGGCATGCGCGAGGTTGAGGATGTCGAGGACGCCGAACACGAGCGTGTAGCCGAGCGCGAAGAGCGCGTACACTGCCCCGAGCACGATGCCATTGAGGATCTGCTGCAAGATCACGGCACGCGCCCGCCGGCGGCTACTTGAACGCTGTGAAAGCGCCGTGCATCACTTCGAGGATCGCGCTGGGCGCACGAACGTCGCGCGAGGCCTCGAAGCCGACCGGGCCGAGAACCGTCGGCACGCTGGTGGCACGCTTGAACGCTGCGCACAAGGCGTCGGACGTCGTCGCCCCCTCCTTGACCGCGTGCGCGACGATCTGCGCGGCGGCGTACGACTGCGCGGCGAACTGGTCCGGCCCCGCGCCGAACCGTTTCGTGTAGCGCTCCACGAACGCGCGATTGCCCGGAGAGCTGTTCCCGATGAAGTAGGCCGCGCCGATCACGACGCCTTCGGCGGCACCTCCGGCGAGTTCCATGAACTTGGGAGAGTTGAGGCCGTTGCCCCCGATCACGTGCGCGTTCAATCCAACCTGCTTCGCCTGGGTGACGATCTTCGCGGCCTCCTCGACGAGCGACCCGACGACCAAGACATCCGGCCGTTTTGCGGCGATCTTCGTGAGCTGGGCCTTGAAGTCGACGTCGCCGGTGTGGTACGTCTCGACGTCGACGAGCTCGACGTGCGCCTTCTGCAGCGCCGCCTGGAAGATGTCGTAGTCCGTCTTCGTGAACTGGTTATCGTCGCCGTAGATGATCGCGGCGGTCTTCGGTTTCCATTTTGCGACGGCCGCGGCAACGGCTTCGGGGACGACCTGCGCT
>Ga0302325_10009868_pt1 | contig 20780 bp, 19 predicted proteins | sample Palsa_T0_2_FD_201948 | JGI IMG/M metagenome (GOLD analysis project Ga0302325, IMG submission 201948) | Peat permafrost microbial communities from Stordalen Mire near Abisko, Sweden - Palsa_T0_2 | ecosystem: Environmental > Terrestrial > Soil > Palsa > Peat permafrost | place: Sweden: Abisko...
CGCGTACGTCTACCTCATCTACGGCATGTACTTCTGCTTCAACGTCGTCACCGGGAGGGAGGGCGTGGCGTCGGCCGTGCTGGTGCGGGGCCTCGAGCCACTCGGAGGCCTGCCCAAGGGGACGCGAACCGATGGCCCGGGGCGGCTCACGCGCGCGCTTCACATCGGCCGGGCGGAGAATGGCGTGGACCTCACCACCGCGCGTCTGAGCATCCTCGACGGCCCGCCGCCTCCGAAAGGACGCATCCGGCGCGGGCCCAGGGTGGGCGTGGAGTATGCCGGCAGCTGGGCCAGTCGCCCGTTTCGTTTCTGGGTGGAAGGAAGCCACGGGGTGAGCCGGGGCTTCCCGAAGTCGGGCCACGGCCCGAAGGAGTGACGGCGATGAGCGCCCAGGCCTTTTTCCGCGTGTCCTCGAGGTGTCTCCTTTTCGCCTGCGCGCTCGCCGCGGTGGGGGCGTGCAAGCGGCCCGCTGCCAAGCCGACGGGGCCCCTCCTCATCGGCCTGGTGGGCGCCTTGAGCGGCCCCGAGGCGCAGATGGGGCGCAGCATCCAGGAGGGGGCGCTTCTGGCCATCGAGCAGGCCAATGCCGAGGGCGGGGTGCGCGGGCGGCGCCTGGAGCTGCGGGCCTACGACAGCCAGGGACGTCCGGAGGAGGCGGCCCGGGCCACGGTGCGCCTCGTCAGCCAGGACGGGGCCATCCTCATCGTCGGGGGCGACACCTCGGGCAGCACCCTGGCCATGGGCCCGGTGGCGGCGCGGGCCCAGGTGCCGCTGGTGAGCCCGACGGCGACGAGCCCGCGCGTCACCGCGGAGGGAGGCCCCTACGTCTTCCGGGTGTGCTTCGTCGACTCCTTCCAGGGCACCGCGCTGGCAAGCCTCGCGCACGACGAGGGGTTCTCGCGCGTGGCGATGCTCGTCGACATGAAGAGCGACTACTCGGTGGGCCTGTCCCAGGAGTTCGAGAAGCATTTCCTCGCGCTCGGCGGGACGCTCGTCGGGACGTCCACCTACGCGCAAGGCGACACGGACTTCCGCGCGCAACTCACCCACTTGAAGGGGCTGCACGCCGACGCGCTCTTCATCCCCGGCTACTACGGCGACGCGGCGGCCATCGCCCGGCAGGCGCGGCAGCTGGGCCTCCTCATGCCGCTCCTCGGCGGCGACGGGTGGGACTCGGTGACGGAGTTGCTCAACCTCGGAGGCGAGGCCCTGGAAGGAAGCCAATTCACCACCCACTTCAGCCCCGACAACCCCTCGGCGCGCGTGCAGGGCTTCCTCAAGGACTTCCAGGCGCGCTTCGGCCACCCGCCCCCGTCCGGCGCGGCCCTCGGGTACGACGCGGCCCGGGTGGGGCTCGATGCGCTGAGGCGTGCCTCGGCACCCACCGGACCGGCGCTGCGGGACGCCCTCGCCCAGACGGCGACGTTTGACGGCGTCACCGGCCTCATCACCCTCGGCCGGGACAGGAATGCGGTGAAGCCGGCGGTGGTGCTGCGCATCCGCCAGGGCCGCGCCGTCTTCGTCACCGAGCTCTCCCCGGAGCGCTGAGGCGCGAGGCGGGGAGGCCCGCGCGGACTCGCGCCCCCCTGGGGGGGAGTGCATGGGCGGCGGTGGTGGGCTAGAGGACAGTGAAGCGGATGCGGCTTCGGGCTTCAGGGTGGGTACTCCTAGCGTGCGCGGTGCTGGGCTGCGAGCGCAGGCCCGAGGGCGCTTCTGTCTCCTCGCCGGCGGTGCCGTCGGCCGACGCGGGTGTCCTCCTCATCGGCATGGTGGGCTCGCTCACCGGGCCCGAGGCGCACTTCGGACTGGGCACCCGGGACGGCGTGCAGCTGGCCATCGAGGAGGCCAACCGGGACGGCGGCGTCGACGGCCGAGTCCTCGTCCTGCGCGCCTACGACGCACAGAGCAAGCCCGAGGAGGCGGCCGCGGCGGCGGTGCGCCTGGTGAAGAGCGACAGGGCCGTCCTCGTCATCGGGGAAAACGCCTCGAGCAACACGCTGGCCATGGCCCCGGCGGTGGCTGGCGCCGGCGTCCCCCTCATCTCCCCCTCGGCCACCAACCCCCGGGTGACGGCGGAGGGTGGCCCGTACGTCTTCCGGGTGTGCTTCGTGGACAGCTTCCAGGGCGAGGCCATGGCCGGCTTCGCCCGGCGCGACTTGCGGCTCTCGCGGCTGGCCATCCTCACCGACGCCAAGAGCGACTACTCCATCGGCCTGGCCGACGTCTTCCGTCGGAAGTTTCGCGAGCTCGGGGGCCAGGTGACGGCCGAGGAGAGCTACTCCAAGGGGGACAGTGACTTCCGGGCGCTCCTGACGCGCGTGAAGTCGACTCGCCCCGAGGCCATCTTCATCCCCGGTTACTACAGCGACGCGGGCCCCATCGCCCGGCAGGCGCGGGAGCTGGGCATCGAGGCCGTCCTCCTGGGGGCCGACGGCTGGGACTCGGGTGGGAAGCTGAGCGAGCTCGGGGGGGCGGCCGTCGAGGGCAGCTACTACTCGACGCACTTCAGCCCCGACAACCCATCCCTCACGGTGCAGGCGTTTCTGAAAACCTACCGCGCCCGCTTCGGGCAGCTCCCGGACGCGCTCTCCGCGTTGGGCTACGACGCGGCCCGGGTGGGCATCGCCGCCTTGCGCGTCACGGGCGGTGCGGGAGGCGACGCCCTGCGGGCCGCCATCGCCGCCACGCGGGACTTCCCGGGCGTGACGGGACGGCTCAGCTTCGATGCGGACCGCAACGTGGTGAAGTCCGCGGTGGTGGTACGCATGGTGCGAGGTGAGCCCTCCTTCTTCGCCGAGCTGCTTTCCGGGAGGCCCTCCCGGTGAGTGACAGCCGCGTCCCCTTGACGCAGCCGCCGGCCGCTGGAAGCCTCCCCGGCCCTTCCGTGTCCGACGCCGCCGCCATCGAAGACCGGGCCCTCCTCGACCGCGCCCAAGTTGGCGACGTGGAGGCCTTCGAGTCGCTCGTGGAGCGGCACAAGGACCGGCTCTTCGGGCTCGCGCTGCGGATGACGCGCTCCGAGGCGGATGCCGCCGAGGTGGTGCAGGACACCTTTCTCGCCGCCTACCAGAATTTGAAGCGCTTCCGGGGCGAGGCCGCCTTTGGCTCGTGGGTCCACCGCATCGCGGCAAACAACGCCCTCATGCGGCTGCGGCACCAGCGCGTCGTGGAGGCGGCCACCGAGGAGCTGCTGGCGCCGGAATTCACCGAGCGCGGCAGCCTGGCCGAGGTGCCGGAGGTGGACTGGAGCCGGCGCGCGGACGAGAAGGTGCTCGACGAGGAGCTGGGCCGCGCCATCCGGCAGGGGACGGATGCGCTGCCCGAGGGCTACCGAGAGGTCTTCCTCCTCAAGGACGTGGAGGGGATGTCTTACGAGGAAATCGCGGAAATGATGGGAATCTCGGTGCCGGCGGTGAAGAGCCGCCTGCACCGCGCCCGTCTTGCGCTTCGCGAAAAAATAGACGCCTTTTACAAAGAAGTGTGAAACCGCGGCCGCCTCGCAGCATCATTAGGGGTGCGTCCCTCATGTTCAACTGCAAGGAATCCATCCACTCCCTCCTCGAGTACGTCGAGGGCGAGCTCTCGGAGAGCCAGGCCCTGGAGCTGCAGGAGCACCTCCGGGCCTGTCCGCCGTGCGTGGACTTCATGAAGACGTACCGCGCCACGCCGCAGCTCGCCCGGCGGGCGCTGGTGAATGAGATGCCCTCCGAGCTGGTGAGCAAGCTGAAGGCTTTCCTGCGCACGAAAATCCCGCCGAAGTGAATCTCAAGAGCCTGGAGCTCGCCGAGTGGGAGAAGGCACTCGCTCCCGTCTCCGCCTCCACCACCGCGGTGCGAAAGCTGTTTGCCGCTGTCTTCGCGCACGGGGCAAGCGACATGGAGGCCCTGGGCAGCGTCGCCCAGGTGCCGGCCCGGGTGCGGGAGCACCTGCGCGCCAACGGCGTCCTTCATTCCTTGCAGGTGCTGGAGCGGCGCCGCGCGGGCGACGGCTTCGTGAAGTACCTCTTCGCCTCGCCGGCCGGCGGGCGCTTCGAGGCGGTGCGCATCCCGCTCTTCGAGGAGAAGTACGTGGTGTGCGTCTCGAGCCAGGTGGGCTGCGCGCTGGCCTGTGACTTCTGCGCCACGGGGCGGATGGGCTTTCTGCGCAACCTCGAGACCTGGGAAATGGTGGACCAGGTGCTACGCATCCGTGCCGAGGCGGACCGCCCGGTGCGGGGCGTCGTCTTCATGGGCATGGGCGAGCCGTTGCTGAATCCCACCGAGGTGCTGCGCGCGGCGCGCATCCTCTCCCATCCGGCGGGCCTGGCCATCTCGGCGCGGGCCATCAGCCTCTCCACCGCTGGCGTGGTGCCGGCCATCCACCGCTACGTGCGCGAGGGGCACCCTTACCGGCTGGTGTTTTCCCTGACGTCGGCCATCCCCGAGAAGCGGCGAAGGGTGATGCCCATCGAGGACACCCATTCGCTGGACGAGCTGGTGGCGGCCATCCGCGTCTACGCCGAGACGCGGCGCGAGCGCGCCATGCTGGCCTACGTCCTCATCTCCGGCTTCAACACCGGCCAGGAGGATGCGCAGGCGCTGGCCGACGTCTTTTCTGGCATCCCCATCAAGCTCGACCTCATCGACGTCACGGACGCCACCGGGCGCTACCGTCCCCCCGGGCCGGAGGAGCTGGCCCGCTTCCGGGACTGGCTTCAAGTCCTCAAGGCCCCCGTCGCGCGTCGTTATTCGGGGGGCAAGGACATCAACGCCGCCTGCGGGACGCTGTCGGCGACGTCGGAGGGGGGATGTCTGATCCAACCCTCCCGTCCCTTCCCCGCCCAGCCGTCGGCCTAGGCCCCCCCGGGCCGGCAGGGGCCGTTCCAGGCCTGTTGCCAAGGGATGCCCCAGGGAAGTCGAATTTTTCACGTTGATTGTCCCTGAGGCTTCGGGGACTATCCCCGCCCGCGGATGGGTCGCTTTGGCCCTCGCGGCGGAGATACATGGCTAAGCCCTTGCGTTTGCGGCCCGTGACCAACGCGATGCGGCTTGGCCAGTCACTTTCCAGCGAGCCCACCCGAAACGTGGGACTTGCCTCGGCCTCTGAGACGTCTCCCTCTGCGCGCGCTGCGCCCTGGCTTTCCTTCAATGCCGCAGCATTGCCTGCGCCGGTGGCGGACGCGTCCCCGGACTTCGGGCCCAACCGGTTTTTACTCGGCGCCAACCTTCCCTGGGTGCGCTACGGGCTCGACTTCGGGTGCTCGGCTGTGACGCCCGAGGGTGGGCTGCACGCCGACGCGGACGCCCAGGCCCTCCTCGACGAGGCGCTGGCGCGGCTGCGCAAGGAGGGCGTGGAGCAGGCGCGCGTCTTTCTCTTCTGCGATGGCCGGGCGGGACTGGGCTTCGAGGAGGATGGGACGCCCCTCGGGCTGGACGGCTCCGTCTTCGCTGACGTCGACGTCCTTCTGGCCGCGGCGGAGCGCCACCGGATGGGACTCTTCCTCGTCCTCTTCGACGCGGGACTGGTGGCGCCTGCGTCCTTCTCGGACGGCGCGCGCGTGGGAGGCCACGCCGATGTCCTGGCCGAGCCCGCCAAGCGCGACGCGCTCCTCGAGCGGGTGGTGGAGCCGTTGTTGCGTCGCTACGGGACGCATCCCGCCATCGACGCCTGGGACCTCTTCGACGAGCCGGAGTGCGCGACGCTGGGGATGCACTGTCCCCACCCGCAGCGCTCCTCGGGCGCGCAGCGCTGGCGATGGCTTCTGGGCCCGCTCTCCAGGGCGGCACGCGCTCTCGGCGTTGCACGCTCCTGCGCCCCGGGGCCGTCGCTGGTGACGCCGGAGGAGATGCGCACCTTCCTCGGCGCGGCCGCGCAGCTGGTGCACCAGCACACGAGGGCGCTGGCCACCGTGGGGCTGGCCAGCACCGCCAACCTCCCCCTGGTGGAGGGCCTGGGCCTGGACTTCTACCAGGCGCACTGGTGGGAGGCGTACGGCGATGGGCCGCTGCGCCGGGCGGCGGCTGACTTCCGGCTGGACCGTCCGCTGGTGCTGGGGGCCTTTCCCGCCACCACGAAGAGCAAGAGCGTGAAGACGGTGCTCGACACCGCACGGAGCGCCGGCTACGGCGGCGCGCTCCTGTGGAGCGTCCGGGCCGTGGACAGCCGGGGCGGCCTCGATGCGCAGCTCGGTCAGCTCGGCCACTGGGCCCGCAACCACCTCACCCACCTCTACCGCCGGCCCCCGCGCGTCGAGGCGGCGCCCGAGCCTCTGCCTCAGGCACCCGTCGTGGAGGCTGTCGTGGAGCGGCCCGCGCCGCCGAGCGTCGTCGCGGCCCCGAGCGTCGTCGAGGTGCCGGAGGACGAGGAGCTCTCTGTGGTGCGCGAGGACGTCGAGCGTCCCGAGGCCACCCTGACCGAGCCCGGGCTGGCGGCCGCTCCGGCCTGACGCTTCTTTCAGCTTTCGGACGCTTTGCGGTGTCGCGTCTGTCCGCCTCTGCCCTAGCGTCAGCGGTGGCCCTGGGTTGGGGAGAGCTCCCCCAGGAGGGCCCGAGGAGGGGCGAATGTGGAAGGAATGGAAGGCGTTTGCGCTCAAGGGCAACGTCCTGGACTTGGCGGTGGCCGTCGTCCTCGGCGCGGCCTTCACGAAGATTGTGAATTCGCTGGTGGAGCAGCTCTTCATGCCGCTCATCAACGCCGCGACGCCCGGCGGCGACTGGCGCGGCCTGACGGTGACGCCGCTCAAGCTGGGCCTCGGACCACTCCTCGGTGCGGTGGTCGACTTTCTCCTCGTCTCCTTCGTCATCTTCGTCCTGGTGGTGAAGCTGCGGGAGAAGCTTCTGAAGAAGGAGGACGAGAAGCCGACGACGAGGACGTGCCCGGAGTGCCTGGAGAAAATTCCGCTGCAGGCCAGGCGCTGCAAGTTCTGCACGTCGGTGCTCGTCCCGGCCGCCTAGGGGCGAAACCGGTGAGGGTGCCGTCTCAGGTGTCGGCCGAGTCGAGCCACAGCTGGTCGAAGCGGACGGTGGGCGGCGTCTGGTGCAGGCGCAGTCCCTGCACCCTGGGGCTGGCCGCCGCGTAGCTCTTGTCGTGGTAGAGCGGGATGAGCGGGCAGTCCTCGCCGAGGAGGCGCTCGGCGCTGCGGTACAGCTCCTGGCGGCGGGCCGGGTCGATGGAGACGCGGGCCTCGTTGGTGAGCCGGTCGAGGTCCTCGTTCTGGTAGCCGAGGCCGTACACCGTCTGCGCCCGCGAGTTGAGGAGGAAGTGCAGGAAGTTGTCCGCGTCCGGGTAGTCCGCAATCCATCCGGCGCGGAAGACGGCCAGGCGCCCGTCGTGGGCCCGTGACCAGAAGTCGTTGGACATGAGCTCGACGTGGCTCAGCTCCACCAGCCCGGCCTGCACCAGGGGGCCAAACAGCACCTGGTCCTCGGCCTCGGTGCTCCGGCCCGGTGGGTTGTAGAGGGTGAGGCGCAGCACCGAGACGCCGGCGTCGCGAAGCAGCGCGCGGGAGCGGGAGACGTCGGGCCGGGGCGGCACCGGGAATTCGCCCTCCAGGAGTCCGGGCGGGGTGAGGGTGCTGGCCACCGTCGCCCCGGGGTGGAACTGCTCCACGAGACCATTCAAGTCCAGGCCGGCGCGGATGGCCTGGCGGACGCGCAAGTCGTCGAAGGGCGGCATGCGCAGGTGGAAGGCGAGGAAGAAGGAGGAGGGCTGGGTGCCGGCGATGACGGTTTGCCCCTCCAGCTGCGGGTCGCGGACGTGCTCGGCGTACAGGCCGCTCACCAAATCCACCTCGCCCTTGGCCAGCGCGCCGATGGCCTCTTGGCGGTTTCTGAAGAAGCGGAAGGCCAGCTGGTCGAGCATCGGGCGCTCGGGCCGGAAGTAGACCGGGTTTCGCTCCAGCACCACGCCGCCGGCGTCCAGCCGCACCGGGCGGTAGGGGCCGGCGCCCACCAGCTTGCCATTCGCATCGCTGCGCGCCACCAGCGTGGCGGGCAGGGTGACGAGGTGGAGGAAGAAGGCCTTCGGCTCCTCGAGGCGGATTTCCAAGGTGAGCTCGTCGAGCACCTCGAAGCCGGTCACGTCGGCGGCCTGTCCGGCGAGGTAGGCGCGCGCTCCTTCCACCTCCTTGAAAATCCACTGGTCCGGCGAGTCCACCACCGGGTCGAGCAGCCGCTCGAAGTGCCGCTTCACCTCCATCGCCCGCAGCGGCGTCCCGTCGGAGAAGACGAGCCTCGGCCGGAGGAAGAAGCGGTAGCGCTGGGCGCCGGGGGCCGCCTCCCACCGCTCGGCGAGGTCGGGCAGCACCATGCCGTCCTCCTGGCGCCCGAGGCCAGCGTAGAGGCCGGCGGCTATCTCGATGAGCTGGTTGTCCAGGGTGAAGAGCGGGTCGAGGGAGCGCGTGGACTCGAACATCTCCGACTGGTGGATGCCCACCGACAGCGTCCCCCCGCGGCGCGGCTCGGGCAGCCGGAAGCGAAACACCTCCGCCTCCAGCCCGGAGGCCTCGCGGCTCAGCTGGTCCACGGTGCGCGACAGCCCGTCTCCAATCCGGATGACGGTGCGCGCGTCCTCGCGCACCTGGGCGACGTCCTCGCCGATGGCCGCGTCCCCGCGGGTCAGCACGTCGTGGGCGTGACGAATCTCGTCGATGGCCGCGGTGAGCCGCTGGACGGCTCCCGAGAGGTCTCTGCCCGTCCGGGCCTGCCCCTGGGCCTTGGCCGAGGCGCCCTGGGCCAGACGCGCCATCTCCTGCGTCTGGCGCACGAGCTCTCGCCCGGTGAGGGCCTGCTCGGCCGCGGCGCGCGTCACGTCCACCACCCGCTGCGCGACGCGCTCGCTGGCCTGGACAACGTGCGAGCCCTGCTTCTCCAGCTGGGCCGTCTCGGCCACCGTGGACTCCACCGCGGAGAACGTCCGCTTGGTGATGGTGCGGATTTCCTTGAGCGCGCTCGCGGCCCGGTCGCCGAGCGCCACGCCGGCGGTGGCCTGGGCGCGGACGTCCTTCACGTAGGCCACGGCGGCGTCCACCTGGCCCCGAATCTGCTGCACCATGGAGGCGATTTCCCGGGTGCTGCGCGCGGTGCGCTCGGAGAGGCCCCGGACTTCCTCCGCCACCACGCCGAAGGCCCGTCCATTCTCGCCGGCCTGGGCAGCGATGATGCCGGCGTTGAGGGCCAGGAGGTTGGTCTGGTCGGCGACGTCCTGGATGACGTCGACAATCCGCCGAATCTCCATGGAGCGCGTGCCGAGGCTGTCGACAATCTCCGCCGCCTTGCGCACCGTCTCCTCCACCCGGTACATGCCCTTCACCGAATCATTCACCAGGGCCTCGCCGCGCTCGGCGGTGGCCGTCACCTCCCGCGCCAGGTCGCCCGTCTCGTTGGCGCGACGGCGCACGGAGTCGATGCCGCCCTCCACCGCCGAGACGAAGGCCGCCGCCTCGCCGGCGAAGCGCGCCAGCACATCGCCGCTGGCGGCAACCGCCGAGAGGCCCTCGCTCATCACCTGGACGCGCTCCGTGGTGCGGTGGGCGAAGCCGTCCAGCGTCCCCAAGGCGGTGGCCACCTGCTCGATGCGCTCCGTCATCTCCGCCAGCGAGCGGGTGGTTTCCTCGGCGAAGGTTTCCAGCTGTCCGACGCGCCGGCCGGCCGCGTCCAGGCTGCCGCTCATGCTTTCCACGGACCCCAGGCTGCGCTCCACCGCCGCGCCCTGCCGGCGGGCCGCCTCGAGCAGCGTCCGGGCCTGGCTTCCGACGTCCCGGCACGTCCGGTAGACGTTGCCCGTCACCCGCTGCACCTGAAAGAGGGCGCGGCGCAGCGAGAGGATGAGGCGTCGCAAGTCCTCCTGCGCCTCGCGGCCGGTGACATGCGGGGTGAGGTCTCCCTGGGCCAGCTGGGCGATGACCGCGCCACGCCTGGCGGTGCTCCTGGAGAGCCAGCGGTACCAGGTGAACCAGGCCGCTCCGGTGAAGGTGGCCACCCCGAGGAGGAGTTGCAGGAGCCAGACGTCGAAGGAGAAGCGACGGCCGGCGATGAGGCTCAGCGCGAAGGCGTTGACGGCGCCGGAGCACAGGCCGCCGAGGACTCCGAAAACGAAGAGGAAGCGCTTGCCGAACAAGAGAGAGGCCCGACTCTACTCCGAGTGCGCGCTCGGGCCGCGGGTGTGCTCCACTGCGGCCCGTGCTCGGCCCCCTCGTCCTTGCGACAGCCCTGCTGCTCGTACCCCCGGAGCGAACATCCTACCTCTTCACACTCGAGGGACTGCCCGCCGGCCAGGTGACGCTGGAGCGGAGCGCGGACGGGAAGTCCTTCACCTACAGAAGCGAGCACGTCTTCGGACGAGGGCCGCTCTTGCGCAGCGTGGAGAGCCATACCCTCCTCCTCGACGAGACGGGAAGGGTGGCCGGCACCACTGCCACGCCCGTCTCGCTCTGGCTGTGGACGCAGCGCGAGCCAAGCTGTCTCGAGGTGGTGGACGAGCGCACCGGGCGCACCGGGCAGGCCTGCTCCAACGCCGTCAGCCGTGAGGAGCAGGAGGGCATCGCCCTCGACGAGTCCTTCCACGCCGTCTACCGCGACGGCGTCCTCGAGTCCCTGGACTTGGGCCCGGCGCGCTTCACGAGGCTTTCGGAAGCCCCCCAGCTGGACGGGGCGGCCGGCCTCTGGGCGCGCGGAATTCCCCTGCCCGGGGGACGGGGGCCGCTCGCCTTTGACCCGGGCCTCTCGCTTCCCAAGCAACCCTCGGCCCCGTCCTCGCGCGCCCGCGGGTGGGGGGTGAAGCTGCTCAAGGACTTCGGCGCGGCCGGGAAGGAGGAGCTCTGCCTGGAGGCCTCGCAACGGCTTCTGGCCTGGATGGAGGAGCGCGGGGTGCGCGGCGTCCTCGTCCTCGGGCTTCTCCTCGACGGCGGCCGGGCCTGGCCGCACGCCTGGGTGCGGGCTGACGGGCCGTACGAGGAGCCGGTGGACTTGGACGCCGCCTGGGGACGGCTGGCGGAGCCCCCGGGCTACATCGCGCTGCAGATGGTGGCGCCTGGCGCCCACGGCCTCGAGGCCGGACAGGTGTACCTGGACCTCGTCTCGGGGAAGCGGCGGCTGGTGCGCCCGTGAAGGGCTGACTACTCCGGCCGGCGGAAGGCGGTGGCCAGGGCCGCCGCCGGAGGCGGAAGCGCCCGCTCGGTGCCGTAGGCGCCCTTGGTGGACGAGGTGAAGCTGAGGGTGTAGCTGGCCGATTCGAGGCCGCAGGAGATGGTTCCCGAGATGGACCCGCTGAGCGTCCCGTTGCTGAGCGTTCCACTGCCGCTACTCACCGAGAGGTCGATGTCGCCGGACGCGCAGTCACTCGGGTCGCTGTAGCTGCAGGACGTCGCGACGACGGTGAAGCCGCTGGCCGTGGTGTCCGCCGTCACCGCCTGCCCTCCGTAGGTGGAGGTGCTGCAGACGCCCTGGAAGGCGATGACGTTGGTGCTGCTTTCCTGGATGGGGAGGTCGTCGGTGCCCGTCGTCGAGCTGCCGTTGACGGTGATGGTGACGGAGGCCGTCCAGGCCCCGACATAGGGAGGCGCGTAGTCCGTCCCCGTACCGCCATCGCTGCTCGTGGTGGTGCTGGTGCCACAGCCAGAAAGCACCAGCGCTGCGAAAAAGGCCTTCCTCATATGCTCCCCAAGGCAAGTCGATACGAAGCAGTCACCATCGACGCAAGAATCGAAGGGGCCGTCAAGACGAGATGGGCCTGCGTCCCCGGCGTCAGCCCGCGCTTGGCGTCGCTGCGTGCTTTCGCCGGGCCTGACGGACTGCAAATGCACCGAAGAGGGCCGCCGCCACGGCGCACACCACGCCCTGGGAGAGCGAGCGTCCGGCTCCGAGGTGCGGGTCCCGGAGCGTGCCGATGAGTCCCTTCGGCAGCTCTACCAGGGCGAGCAACGAGAATTGCACCACCGCGGCGAGCCCCATGGCGAGCTCGAGGAGGTTGCGCTCGACACCCACCGGCTCGAACCGGAAGCGCCAGGCGCGCACGGCCCCCAGTAAGACCACCCCGAGCACCATGGCCAAGAGGCCGTTGTCGATGTACTCGCCGAAATGGTGCTCCACGAGCGCCCCGTTGCAAGTGGCCTGCGCCGGCTGGAGCCGCTGCAGCTGTGCGCACCGCTGCGGGCTCACTGCGACGGTGCGCTCGTCCCCGAAGAAGAAGTCCATGCCGACGAACCACGAGAGTGGCTCCCCGAGCAACCCATTGAGCCCCAGGACGACGAGCAACACTGCCCCCAGGCGGAGGGCCTGGGCCATGACTCGAAGCGAGAGGGCAGGGACATGGCAATTGGCCTCCGCCGCGGCAGCCGTCGTCGCTGCCGCTCCGACACGGGCCACTGCGACCTCCGCCGCATCCAGGGCGACCAGGCCCTGGGCCACCGCGGTGGCTTGTGCGTCGCGCAGGTGGGCCTCGAGCTCGAGGAGAAGACGGCCGTTGTCGCGTGGGCTGCCCCGGAGCAATCCGCGGAGCTCGGCCAGGTAGGCGGTGATGGGGTCCGCACTCATCCGAGCCCCTCGAGGACTCCCCGGACACCCGCGGCGAAAGTCCGCCAGCCTCGGGCTTCGCGGTTCAACGACGCCCGTCCAGACCGGGTGAGCGCGTAGACCCGGCGCCGACGCCCACCGACGGTTGCCCACCGACTCCTCAGCGCGCCTTCCTCCTCGAGCCTGTGCAGCGCCGGGTAGAGCGTGCCTTCGGCGAGGGCGAAAGCGCCTCTGGAGCGCTCCTTCAGGGTCTCTGCCACGGCGTAGCCGTGGGCGGGCCTTCGGGAAAGAATCGACAGAAGCAAGACATCAAGGTGGCCCTTGAGCTGTTCCGCCCACATACCTCGCAACGCTATGGGTTGGTCAGGACGCCGTCAAGCCTCTGCGCTTAGAACCAGTCCTCGGCCATGGCCGAGTAGCTGCTCTCGGCGGAGCGGCACAGCGCCGCCAGCGCGGTGACGCGCGGCAGCTCCGTCACCACCCAGTACTCGGCGGCGGACAGCTTCCCCTTGTAGAAGCCCGCGTCGTCCGCCGTCGGCCCATGGCCGAGCGCCTCCTGGGCCACGGCGGCCATGGACAGCCACTGCCAGCCGACGGCGACGATGCCGAAGAGGGTGAGGTAGTCGTTGCTGTGGGCCAGCATGCCCTCCACGTCGCCCGCGGCTCCGCGGCCGGCCAGCGCGGTGGTCGTCTCGACGAGCTCGGCCAGGGCCTCGGCCAGCTGTTCCGCCCAGGTGGGCTTGAGGCCGGAGGCGCGGGCCCGGGTCAGCGTCCGCCCCACCTCGTCGGCGAAGACGTGCAGGGCGGCTCCTCCGCTGGCCACCACCTTTCGGCCGAGCAAGTCCAGGCCCTGGATGCCGGTGGTGCCCTCGTGGAGGCTGTTGAGCTTCTGGTCCCGCAGCCACGCTTCCGGAAGAAACTCGCTCGAGTAGCCGTAGCCTCCGTGCACCTGCAGGGCGAGCGCGGTGGCCTCGAAGCCGGCCTCGGCCGGGAAGCTCTTCGCCACCGGGGTGAGCAGGTCGAGCAGAAGCCGCGAGCGCCGGCGCTCCTCGGTGTCGGTGGCGTGGGCAGCGAGGTCCGCGGTGCGTGCGGTGCTGGCCAGGAGCGCGAGCCCGCCCTCGACGATGGCCTTCTGCCGAAGCAGCATCCGCCGGACGTCGGCGTGGGCCAACAGCGGCACCTGCGGGCTTTCCGGGTCACGGACGCCGGCCTGCCGGCCCTGCGTCCGCTCGCGCGCGTAGGCCAGCGCCTCCTGGTAGGCCACCGAGGCGGTGGCCACGGCGTTGAGGCCAACCATGATGCGGGCCTCGTTCATCATCTGAAACATCTGCGACAGGCCGCGGTTGGGCTCTCCCACCAGCCAGCCATGGCAGTCGGAGCTCTCCCCGAAGGCCAGCACGCAGCTCGGAAGCCCGCGCCAGCCGATTTTGTGCACCAGCCCGGTGACGGCCACGTCGTTGTCGACGAGTGCAGAGTCCTCCTCGCGGAGGTTGGGGACACAGAAGAGGGAGACGCCGGCACTTCCCGGCGGTGCCCCGTCGATGCGGGCCAGCACCATCTGCACCACGTTGGGGGCGAGGTCATGGGCCGCGGCGGAGATGAAGACTTTGTCCCCGCGGATGAGGAAGTGCTCGCCGTCCGTGGAGGGGGTGGCCCGCGTCCGGATGTCGGCCAGGCTACTTCCCGCCTGCGGCTCGGTGAGGGCCATGGCCCCCGTCCACTCGCCCGCATACAGCGGCGCCATGAAGCGGGCCTTGAGCTCGCTCGAGCCGAAGGCCTCGAGGAGGTGCGCCGCGCCGCTCGTCAGCCCGAGGAAGCCGTAGGCGCTGAGGTTTCCGGCCATGAGGTAGGCCGAGGCCAGGCTGGCCACGGTGAGGGGAAGCGCCGAGCCGCCCACGTCCGGGCCTCGCGTGGCGGCGATGAGGCCGAGGTCCACCAGCTGCGGCCAGGCGGCCTTCAGTAAGGGGTGGATGAAGACGCGTCCGTCGCGCAGCACGGGCGGCGCGGCGTCGATGGTGCGGTAGTCCGGAAACAGCACCCGGCGGGCGAGGGTCCGAGCGCTCGTGAGGAGGAGGTCGAAGGTGTGGCGGTTGTGCTCTCCGAAGTCGGGCAGGTTGCACAGCGCCTCGACGTCCAGGAACTCGTAGAGGATGAACTCGACCGTGCGGTCGTCCAGCAAGGGGTTTCCTCGGGACGTGGCCATGCGCGCTAGGACGTTCCGAGGTTGGTGAGGAAGCTCGACAGCTGCTCGGTGACGAAGCCCGGGTTGTCGATGGGCGAGAGGTGCCCGGCCAAAGGGACGCGGACGAGTGTCGCCCCGGAGATGCCGGCGGCGATGGCCTCCGCCTTGGCCGGCACGGTGGCCGTGTCCTCCTCGCCCACCAGGACGAGCGTCGGGACGCGGATGTTCTTGAGCTCGTCCTTGATGCCGCGGCGCGAGAGGACGCCGTTGATGGCCCGGACGGCCCCGATGCGATTCATGGCGATGAAGCGGTCCCGGACGGCCAAGAGCTCCGCGGCGCGCGAGGGGTCTGCCCGCACCGTCGCGCCGTGCATGATTTTCATCACCGCTCCCATCACCAGCCTCGGTCCGAGCCAGCGCTCGATGAAGGTGAGCATCCGGTAGCGGGGCAGGTTTTTCGGCGGCTCGGGGTCGGCCGAGGTGTCCAGGAGCACCAGCGAGCGGACGAGCTCCGGATGGCGGGCGGCGACGCGCATCCCCACCATCCCGCCCATGGAGAGGCCGACGAAGTGCACCGGCGGGACGCCCAGCACGCGGATGAGCGCCGCGGCGTCCTCGGCCAGGTTCTCCAAGTCATAGCCCCCTTTGGGAATCTCGCTCTGGCCCTGGCCTCGGTGGTCATAGCTGATGCACCGGAAGCGCCCGCGCAGGGACGGCACCTGCGCGTCCCACATCCGGCAGCTGTAGAGCAGCCCGTGGGAGAAGAGCACCACCGGCCCCTTGCCGCCGGTGTCCTCGACGTACAGCCGGGTGTCGCTGACGTTGACTTGTGGCATTCAGGCGAGCTCGAAGGGGATGGCGCCCAGCCGGGCACCGGTGGAGACGCCGAGCAGCTCCCGTGCGGCTGGCGGGAGGTACAGAAGCTGGTCATCGAGGCGGGCGGTGGTGCGCACCGCGCGGAAGCGGTTTCGGGCCGCCTCGCGGTCCACGCCCACCAGCATCTCCTCGGTGCCGTCCGGACCGAGGGGCTCGGCGGCCAGCCGTGCGGTGCGGAAGCGCCGTACGAGGAGGACGTCCTGCGTCCGGGCCTCGAAGTGAGGGCCTCCGTCGAAGGGGTCGATGCGCTCCACGTACTTGAAGCCCACGCGCTCCAGCATGCGCTGGACGCCCCGCGTCTGTGAGCCAACCTCTCCCACCACCTTCTGGGTGCGCTCCGGGAAGAGGGAGACGTAGATGTCGCTGGCCGGGAAGAGCTCCTTGATGAACTCGCGATTCTTCCGGCTGAGCCGGTCCGCCTCGGTGTACGTCAGCCCGGTGAATTTCTTCCCCACTGCCTCCCAGAGGAGGCTGCGTCCGTCGGGCATGAGGGGGGGCATGAGCTCGGCCAGGACGCGGTCCCGAAACAGGGCCCGGTGCATGGCCAGGAAGAGGAAGCGGACGTAGGAGAGCTGCTTGCCGGGCTTCTCCGGCCCGGAGCGGTGCGGCGGGTCGACCACCAGCCCGCCAATCTCGGTGGGCCCGGCGTAGTTGTAGGCGATGGACAGCACCTTGTGCCGGAAGTGGCGGTCGAGACTGGCCGAGTAGTGCTCTCGCTCACTCACCTCGTAATAGGTGTGGGGCGCCTCCTTGGTGCCGTGCTGGGCGATGACCATGCTCGTGCCCACCACCTCCTCGCTCTTGGCGTTCTCCAGGACGAAGAGGTACTCGCGCTCGAAGGGGTCCCGGATTTTCCCGGCGAAGCTGCGCACCGAGATGTCGATGAGCTGCTCCAGCGTCGCCTCGTCGTTGGGGAGGTTGACGGTGTTGAGCACCGCCGCGAGACGCTTGAGGCTGGGCAAGTCTGCCCTCTGGACGTCGCGCAAGAGGTACATGGAGTCAGGGGGGGCGGAGCGCCGGGCAACCTACCCCACGCCAAGCAAGCCCCCAACCTTCGAATGGGCGTCCGTCCTCACCGTCGACAGGGGGGGACACCTCTCTTGAGGTGGCCCGGGCAGGGTTCGGCCGGCCAAGCCACGCGCGCCTGCAACCGGTTATAGGGAGAGGCTCCTCGTCCATCCTCAAGGAGGCCAACATGGCCACCTACCTCGTCGCTGGAGTCTCGGGCCGCACCGGTTCCGTCGTTGCTCAATCGTTGCTCGACCAGAAGCAGAAGGTCCGCGTGCTGGTGCACGAGGCGTCCAAGGGGGAACGCTGGAAGAAGCGCGGCGCCGAGGTGGCGGCGGGCAGCGTCGAGGATGCCCACGCCCTGGCCAATGCCTTCCGTGGCGTGGATGCCGCCTACCTCCTCGTGCCACCGCCCCCGCACTCGGCCTCTGGGGTGCTGGCGCGCTCACGGCGCATCGTCGATGCCTTCGTCCAGACGGTGGGTGGCAGTCACCTGAAGCACGTCGTCCTGCTCTCCTCCTTGGGCGCGCAGCACGACAAGGGCACGGGCGTCATCCAGGGGCTGCACGTCGCCGAGACGCTGCTCTCGGCCCTCAAGGTCCCCTTCACCTTCCTGCGCGCGGGCGGCTTCGTCGAAAACGTGTCCCCCTCGCTGGAAGCGGTCCGCGCCGGGCAGCTGCCCAGCTTCTTGCCAGCGGACTTCGCCTACTCGCAGGTGGGCACCCACGACATCGGCCTTCTGGCCAGTGAGCTCCTCTTGGAACATCCCAAGGCCCACCGCGTCGTGGAATTCACGGGCCCGGTCGACGTGAGCGCGAATGACGTCGCCCGAACCTTCGGAAAGCTTCTGGGGACCGAGGTGAAGGCGGTGGCCTACCCGGTGAAGGGGACGGCAGGGGCGCTCGAGGGCTTGGGCTTCTCGGCCGAGCTGGCCGGCCTCTACCAGGAGATGATGGAGGGACTCCTGTCGGGACACGTGGCCTTCGAGCACCCGGAGCGCGTCCGGCGCGGCAAGGAGACGCTGGAGCAGACGCTGTCGAGCCTCCTCAAAGCGACCTAGGCCAGGGCCTCTTCCAGTCGCGGCGTCCTCTCCTCTAGGGTGGCGCCCGCACATGGCCAAGACGAAGGCAGTCCTCATCGGCGGGACGGGGTACGGAGGCGCGGAGCTGCTGCGCCGGCTTCTGTTTCACCCCCACGTCGAGGTGACGCGGGTGACGGCCGCGGACAACATCGGCAAGCGCGTCTCGGACGTCCACCTCAACCTGGCTGGCCTCACGGAGTTGACCTTCCAGCAGCTGTCGCCCCTGGAGGCGGTGGCCGGTGCCGACGTGGCCTTCTTGGCCATGCCCCATAAGACGACGGCCAAGGTGGTGCTGGAGCTACTGGCCTCCGGTGTGCGGCTCGTGGACCTGTCCGGCGACTTTCGCCTGCGGGACCCGCAGGCCTACGAGCGCTTCTACGGCGCGGCCCACCCCAAGCCGTCCACCCTCACCGAGGGCCTCTTCACCTACGGGCTGCCGGAGCTCAACCGGGAGGCCATCAAGAAGGCCCGCTACCTGGCCAGCCCGGGCTGCTTCGCCACCACCATCGCGCTCGGGCTATTGCCCCTGGCCAAGGGCTCGCTCCTGTCCGGCCCGGTGCAGACGGTGGCCGCCACCGGAAGCAGCGGCAGCGGGGCCAACCCGCAGCTCACCACGCACCACCCGCTGCGCGCGGTGAATCTGCGCACCTACAAGCCGCTCGAGCACCAGCACGTCCCGGAGATTCTCCAGACGCTGACGGCAGCCGGGGCGCGGGAGTGGAGCCTGGAATTCGTCCCCGTCTCGGCGCCGCTCCCGCGGGGCATTTTCGCCACCTCCTTCGCCGAGGTGCCAGCGGCCACCACCGCCGAGCACCTGCATGCATTGTGGGCCAGCACCTACGCCCACGAGCCCTTCGTCCGGGTGGTGGAGGGCCGCCAGCCGGAGGTGGTGGCGGTCTCGGGCAGTAACTACGTGGAGACGGGCTTCGTCCTCGGCCCGCCCACCGGCCCCAGCCGGCGGGTGGTGTGCTTCTCGGCGCTGGACAATCTGGTGAAGGGCGGCGCCGGGCAGGCGGTGCAGAGCTTCAACCTGATGATGGGTTTCGAGGAGAGCCTCACCCTCAAGGAGCCGGGCCTGTGGCCGTGAGTGGGCTCCAGGCCTTCCAAGGGCGCTGGTTCGTGGTGAAGGTGGGCGGGGAGCTGGCCAGCGACGCCACGCTGCTCGCCATCTCGGTGGGGGCGGCGGTGCGCGCCTTCCTCGACGCCGGAATCCGGGTGGCCGTCGTCCACGGCGCCGGGCCGCAGGCCAGCGAGCTGAGCCAGAGGCTGGGGCTCAAGACGCGCCTGGTGGGCGGCCGGCGGGTGACGGACGCCGCGACGCTGGAGGTGATGAAGATGACGCTGGCCGGCCAGGTGTCGGTGGACGTCGCCGCCGCCTTCCGGATGGCCGGCGTCCCGGCGGTGTGCACCACTGGCGTCTCGGCGGGCCTGTTGAATACCGTGCGCCGGCCGCCGAAGCCCGTCACCGGCGCGGGCCCGGAGCCTGTGGACATGGGCCTGGTGGGGGACGTGGTGGGCGTCCGCACCGAGCTCTTCGAGCGGATGGCGGAGGCGGGCCTGGTGCTGGTGCTGGGCTCGCTCGGCGGGGACCGCCTGGGCAACGTCTTCAACATCAACGCCGACACCGTGGCCACGCGGCTCGCCGCCGAGCTCAAGGCGGCCAAGCTGTTTCTCGTCTCCAACGTCCCGGGCGTCCTGCGGGACAAGGACGATGCCACCACCCGCATGCCCAGGCTGACGCGGGACGAGGCGCTGCGGGCCATCGCCGAGGGCACCATCGTCGGCGGGATGATTCCGAAGGTGGAGGAAAGCCTGGCCATGCTGGAGCAAGGCGTCGAGGCCATCCACGTGGTGGGCGTCGAGCCTCCCTCCGCCCTCCTCGAGGAGGCGAAGGAGGCCGGAAGCCGCGGGACGGCCTTCGTCCGCTAGCGCCAGCGCCGGGCCTCCCGAGGGAAAAAACCTGACAGCGGTTGAGCGAGGACTAGCCTTCTCGGCGCCCCGGGGCGTTGAAGCCTCCACGGGCCTTGAGGAGCCTCATGCTGCGCATCGTCACCACCTTCCTCGCCCTCAGCATTCTCGGCATCGCCCTCTCCGGCGTGGCGGCCTTCGGCGCCTCGCCCCCCGCTGCGCGGGTGGCGCGCTACGTCTCGGTGGACAGCGTGGCCTCCCTGCGCTGTGGCACCACCGCCGAGCCGGCCGGGCAGAGCCGCGTCGCGGTGGGCGCGGCCGGCGGCACCTCGCGCCTGGTGTACGGCTTTCTGGGCTGTGACGGGAGCGAGCGCCGGCTGGGCGTCGACCTCTTCGTCGTCCGCGCCGACGGCGGCTTCGAGCTCACGGTGCGCGACCACGACAGCGGGGAGACGGTGGTGCGGCGTCTGCGCCCGGAGCATCCTTCGGACTTGGCGCTCTCCGGCCTCACGCTGCGCTTCACCGTGGCGGAACAGAGCGACCCCTCCACCTAGGGGACACTGGCGCTATAGTCGTTGGAGTTGAAGGAGGGGGAATCCAATGATTGACCACCTGACGCTCACCGTCCGGGACGTCGAGCGCAGCATCGCCTTCTACAACCGCGCGCTCATGCCACTCGGCTACGGCGTCACCATGCGGTTTGAAAACTTCGCCGGCCTGGGCACCAAGCAGAAACCCTTCTTCTGGCTCAAGTCGGGGCCCGTCCCCACCCAGCCCATGCACCTGGCCTTCGTCGCGCCGAGCCGCGCCGCGGTGGACGCCTTTCACGCCGAGGCGCTCGCCGCCGGCGCGCACGACGACGGACCGCCGGGCCTGCGTCCGCACTACCACCCGGACTACTATGGCGCCTTTGTCGTCGACCTGGACGGCCACCCCATCGAGGCCGTCTGCCATGCGCCCCTGTCGGCCAAGCCGGCGAAGTCGGCCAAGGCTCCGGCGAAGCGCAAGGCGAAGCCCAAGGCCAAGCGCGCGCCGAAGAAGCGCCGCTAGGTTTTTCCAAGGCGAGGGCGACGTCCCCTGGGGACCTCCGGCGCCTCCTCCTAGTGTCCCTGGACGTGGGCCTCGAGCTGCTTCTGGGCGGCCACCATCTCCTCGAGGCCGCACCCGGGCTTGGCCTTCTTGCGCGCCCGTTGCAGGGCGGGCACCGCCTGCATCGCGCCTAACTCCGCCAGCCGTC
>Ga0302325_10009871_pt1 | contig 20778 bp, 17 predicted proteins | sample Palsa_T0_2_FD_201948 | JGI IMG/M metagenome (GOLD analysis project Ga0302325, IMG submission 201948) | Peat permafrost microbial communities from Stordalen Mire near Abisko, Sweden - Palsa_T0_2 | ecosystem: Environmental > Terrestrial > Soil > Palsa > Peat permafrost | place: Sweden: Abisko...
GGGCGTTCGTTCTGGATTCTGGACGATGTGCCGCTGCTTTACCAGTTGCAGGCGGCGGCGATGCCGCCTGGATTGCCGCCTGGATCGAAGGAGCCGGCGCATTTGTTCCAGCCGAAGGACGGGGTGCGCGGCGTGCGCGGCGGTTTTTCGATTCCGTCCAGCACGCCGGTTGGCCAGAACCCCGCGGGCGGCGTGGCGATCTATTATTCGCTGGCGGCGAAGCCTAAGGAGAAGGAGGAGATCAGCCTCGAAATCCTGGACGGGGATGGCAAGCTGGTGAAGAAATATTCGAATGTGGAAAAGAAGGACGAAGGCCCGGGCGATCCTGAAGAAGAGGCGTTTGGGCCGCCCAGGGGCGCGGAGAAGCTGCCGGCCGAAGCCGGTTTGAACCGTTTCGTGTGGAATCTGCGGTACGAAGACTCGACCAAGTTTCCGGGGCTGATCATGTGGGCGGGCAGCGTGACGGGTCCCACGGCGGCGCCCGGCAAGTATACCGCGAAGCTGACTGTGGCCGGGCAAAGCCAAACACAGACGTTCACGGTGCGGCCCGATCCGCGGGTGAAGACGCGGCCCGACGATTATGCCGCGCAACTGGCGCTGGCGCTGCAGCTGCGCGACAAATTGAGCGCGGTTAACCAGGCCGTGGTCGAGATCCGCGAGGCCAAGAAGCAGCTGGCGCGCTACGAGAAGGAAGACAAGGTCAAGGATGCCGCTCAGGCCCTCGATAAGAAGCTGGCCGATATCGAAGAAGCACTTTACCAGACAAAGCTTAAGGCCGGCGAAGACGCCCTCAACTTTCCCATCAAGCTGAACAACAAGCTGGCGGCGCTGAAGGGTGATGTTGAAGAGAGCGACACCGCGCCCACCCGACAGGAGGAGCAGGTTTACGAAGATCTGGCCACGCAATCCAACGCGGAGTTGGAGAAGCTGAAAAAGCTGATGGACGGAGAACTGCCGGCGTTCAACAAACAAGTGCGCGAGGCGAATATTCCGGCGGTGGAGGTAAAGTAGTTTGCGGGGCGGTCGCCCTTACGCCTTCCACTTGTAGAAATAGAACAGCAGCGGGGTCTTACCGTTGTTGACGATACCGTGCAGCCTGCCTCCGGCACAGTACATCATGCTGCCCGGGGCGACTTTGGCGGCTTTGCCTTCGACCGAGATCTCGCCGGTGCCCTCGGTCACGACGATGAACTCTTCTTCGGGATGCTGGTGCGGCGGATGCGGCGACATGCCCGGCTTCAAGCGCAGGCTGCCGGCGGTCATGGACTTCAACTGACCGGTGGGGCCGTCGAAATAGACGCGCTGGTCGCCGAAGGGCTCGCGCGTGAGCGTCGCGTTTCCTTCGTCGACGACAGCATTGGGAATCGTGCCCGCGGTTTCCGCTAGCAGCGCCAGGGCATTCGCTCCCGCGGCCCATTTGAGTACTTCACGGCGATTAGGCATAATGCTGACATTTTAGATGAAGCGGCCATGCGCCCTCAAGCCGGCCCTATGAGCGCACGTTCCAGACGCCCGAAGGCGCCAAGCGCGTCCTAGAATTCTTCGCACCTTACAGCCGCCAGGTGCGCAGCAAGGCGGCCTGAGAAGCCGCCGCAGGCTGCGAGCCTGCCCCACAATTACGTCAGCCAGCCGCGTTTCTGCGTCCATCTGCCGCGCGTGAAATCGGGGAACTTCATTGGCGCGCTGCCCTGCCCGACCGAGGCTTCGCTGAGCGGTCCCGGCGCGCTCCAGGCGGCCGCGTCGTACACATCCAGGTCCGGCGGAAGGCCCTTGCGCATGCAGTCGACCAGCCGGTAAACCATCAGGAAATCCATGCCGCCGTGGCCGCCCAGCTTGCGCGCCAGCTCGCCCTCATGCTTCCAGAGCGGATGCTCGTACTCGTCCTTGAACCTGTCGATGGGGGTGTACTCCTCGGCTTTCGGATCGTCGAAGTAGATGCGCGGAGGATAGTCGCGGAAGATCCCCTTCACGCCCGCGATCAGATTGGTGCGATCGTAGGGATGCGGATTCACCACGTCGTGCTGCAGCGTGACGACCAGGCCGTTGGCGGTCTTGATGAGCGATGTATTCAGATCGCCGCAGATGTACTTTTCCTTCCACTTGGGGCTGTCCTTGGGCACGTGCGTTTCGCGCCAGGCGTCCAGGCCGCGCTCCGGAGAACTCATGGACACCAGGTAGTCGAAGCGGTCGCCCCGGTTGATGCCCATATAGTTGGCGACCGGGCCCAGCCCGTGTGTGGGATAGAGATTCGCGTTGCGGCGGGTGTGCGGGAAGCGGCGCCACAGGCCCTCGCTGCGGTCCTCGAACAGCAGGCGGCGCAGGTCGTGTAGGTAAGCGCCCTCGCCGTAGAGTAGATCGCCGAACAGGCCGGCGCGAATCATGTTCAGCACCATCAGCTCGTTGTAACCGTAGCAGCAGTTCTCCATCATCAGGCAGTGGCGGCGGGTCTTCTCCGAGGTATCCACCAGCTTCCAGCAATCCTCAATGGTGAAGGCGGCAGGCACCTCCACGAAGGCGTGCTTGCCGCTGTTCATGGCCGCCAGGGCCATGGGGACGTGCCAGTCCCAGGGCGAGGCCATGTAGGCAAAATCGACGTCGTCGCGTTTCAGGAGGTTTTCGAAATCGCGCTCACCGTTGGCGTATACGGCGGGCGGATGCTGGCCGGCGCGCTCCACTGTGGCCTGCGCGTGCAAAGCGGCGTCCTTGACCACGTCGCACACGGCGGTCACCGTCAGGCCTTCCACGCCGAGGTATTCTTTCAGCATGCTGGAGCCGCGCTCGCCGCATCCGATGAGCCCCATGCGCACGTTGTCGCGCGCCTCAAAGGGCATGCCGATCACGGAGAGCGGGCCGCCCTGAGGCGCCGCTGCGGCGGTCTGGCTGAGGAGCACGGCGCCGGTTCCGGCTACCGCGCCGCGAAGCAGGTCACGGCGGGAAAAGGGGAATTTTGGCTGGTCTGATTGCATTCCCCTATCTTAAGCGCTAGCGGGCAAAAGCGGGTCCTGGAGGACACACTCAGAAGATGAAGCTCAGGCCGCCGCGGAACATGCGTGGATTTTCCATCAGGACCAACGAAGAGCCGTCCACCGTAGAGAGTGGCAGATAGCCTTGTTGCATGAGATTGCGGAGATCGACGGTAGCTTCCATACGCCACGGAAGGCCGGAGAGAACTGGAATGGCCTGGCGGACATAGACATTCAGTCCCGGTTGGGGACGCAGGCTGCCGGTTGCGTATATCGGCTCGGGCACGCTAAAGCGGCTGTCGGCTACCTGGTAGCTGGCCACGACACGCGTGCCGGTGTGCGGGCTGCACGCGGCCACCCGCATGGTTACCGATTGTTCCCGACCGGAGTGAATCATAGCCCGCAGCTCGGCGGGATCGCCGCTCACCGGATCGTCGCGATCCGCCGTGAGAGCCCCTGTCGAACCGTACATTACCGTGGCGCTGAGGTTGTCGCCTACGTTCTGGGTGGCCGAAGCGACATAGCCCATGCTCGAAAAATTGCCGGCGTTAAACATTGCCGTGCCCGAGAAGAAGTCCGGCAGGATATCTCCGACCGGCAGGAATCCATCGGGCGCGGCGATAGTGAGAGCCAGGTTCGAGATCGACTCATGGTAAGTACTGACGGCGAACTTGCGGGAGCCTATAGTGCGGGAATAGCCAGCCTCGACGTCTTGGCCCCGCTGCACGTCGGCGCGTGCGGCGCGCAACGACAGCAGGGGAAACAGCGCCAGCGTGCCGATCTCGCGCTGCAGCGGATCGTCTGTACCGTTGGGCGCGCCTAAATCCGGGCGGGCGTTACCGGAAGTGTAGGCGACCTCGATGTCGCCGGCATTTCCCAACGAATAGACGAAGCGGGCGTAGGGGCTGAAGTAACTGAGATGCTGGTTGAAAGAAACGGAGTCGAAGGCCATGCCGTACTGCGCGGTGAGATTGTCGCCGATGCGGGAATGGTCGTCGAAATTGACCGTCATGCTGCGCAGCATGGGAACGTCGCCTTCCGGGCCGAATATAGCGATACCCATCTGGTCGGGCAGGAACAATTCGCGCATGGTGACGGACACCTCCGGGCTGTCCGACCCCACCGTGCGGCTGAAGGTGCTTCGGAAAGCGGCCGAGGGGATGCCCGATTGTACGCCGGAGCCGACATTGCCGGCAAATTCAAACCGGTTGCTGCCAAACAGCGAAGTAGCCAAGGCGAAGGCCGTGCCCATATCGGCGCTGCTGCCGAAGCCCGCCACCGGGGTTCCGTCGCCAGCGGAAAACATGAGCAGGCCGCGCGTATCGGAGAAAACCGTGCGATGCGGCTTGACTTCGTCCGGCGGGTCCTGCTGGGCAGCCTGCACGGGCAGCAGGCGCATTACGGGGCGGGTGGAACCGGCGGTGCGCAATACCCATTTCCAATCGTCGCCCATGAAGGCCGGGTGTTCGGAAGGATAGACCAGATGGATGGAACTGAACAGGGCCGCCAAGCTTACATTCAGCACGCTGCGCATGCCCGGCTGAACCAGGATGTTGTTCTTGATGGCCGGCACGAAACTGGCCAGCGTAACGCGGATGGAATAGATATCGGGAAGCAGACCCGCAAAAACGAAGTTGCCCTTCTCGTCGGTGAATACCTTGCGGGAAAGGCCATCCTGCTGGTTAAATAGCATGACCAGGGCGCCCATCTGCGGGATACCATCGCCACTCGAGACCGAACCGCCAATCGCGCCGGACAGCCTGACTGACACCGCGGCGGAAGCCGGGCCGGCCGCCGCCAGGCACACCAGTCCGAAAACCACGCTGGAGACCGAGATGTGCGTCCTCGTAGTCATCGTCCGGGGCTATACCCCTCTTGTTATGTTACCGTGAACTGCGCTGTCGGCGTCAGGGTTTGGTTCCGGTTTCTGTCGGTGATCTTCAACTTCAGCGTGTATTGCCCCGGCTGCAATTTCTGCAAAGGCAGCAGCTTTTCCACGGTCACCTGTGAGGCGGAAGCGCCCGGCAGACTGGCAATATCCTCAGTAAACTCGAAGATCTTCTCGTTGCTGCCGGTCTTCACCACCTGGTATTCGATCTGCCCGCTGGGCTTGTTGGTCTTCTCGTCGGGCCCGAAATTGTACAGCTTTAGGAAGATGCCCATCTTCTCTTCGCGCGTGAAGCTTTCGGTCACCCGCGGACGCACTTTGCTGGTGCCGATCACGAACTGGCCCACGCCGATGCTGCGCGTGGGCACCTTTTCGATCAGGTCCGCCAGTATGATGGTGCTGGACATCAGCTTTTCGTCGTCCACGTGCGGCACATTCAGGGCAGTCTCGTAATTGTTCATGTTGCCGCCCACGATGTCCTTCACCACCACATTCAGGCGATAGGTGCCGGGCGGCAGCGGAATCGATTTCTGGTAGATCGAGGACTTCGCGGCGTAAGCCTGCAGCATCTCGTTGGGGCAATCCACCGTGACGGTGTCCTCGAAGGTTTGCACGATGCGCCGGGTCATGGTGGTGACGCGTCCAAATACGTTGACCGCGGCCTTCTGCACTCCGTCCTTAGCCTGGAACTGCATGTCCTTGTTGTCGAACTGCAGGGTCACGTAAGTGAGCACCGAAGCCTCGGTGAGCGGGAAGAAATCGGCGCGGACCTTCATGGGCAGAATATTGAAAGTGATCTTGCTGGTGACCGCGTCTTCCAGATCCTTGAACTTCACGGCCGGCGGCTTTTGCAGTTTCGCAAACTGCTCCAGACGATTGAACTCCATCATGCTTTCCGACGAGCCGCCGAACGCCTGGCCCAAGTGCGTGCCGTCCGTATTCTGAAAGCGCTGGGTCTTGGTGGAAAGGCCCATCTGCTCCATCAGCGTGAGACCGGCGCCGGGAACATAAGTGAGGGCGTCCTTCTCGGACGGGTCCATGGTCATGTGATATTCTCCCGACATGGTGGGGTCCACGAACTCGATGATGATGTTGGTGCCGATGCCTTCCAAGTAGCGGTAGCGCCATTGCTCGAAGGGGTAGGTAGAGGTTTCACCGCCGCCCTCTTCCATGGGTCGCTCGTAGGTGCCGCCGGAGGGATGCGACTCGATTTCATCGGGCGGGCCGTAGATGATGTAAATGCGCCCGCGATCGGTCTTCCAGCCGGGGATTCCGGAAGCGTAATGGTCGTTGGTGTAGGCGATGCGGCGGTAGTGCTCTTCCTTGAACTCGTTCTCTTCGGTATCCGGCGTGGGGTCGCGCCGCAGCCAGAACTGTTCGATGAACTGTTCGCGCTCTTCGTCGGTGGCGAGGCGTTTGAAGGCGGTCTTCTCCTCATCGGTGATGATGTAGACTACGTCTTCGTTCAACCATTTCTTGTACGGGGTTTCCAGCTCTTTGCGCAGTTTTTCAGCCTTCTTGCGCTTTTCTTTGTCGGTCAGTGGTTTGGCGATGGTTTCGCGCGCGGGGGCGGCATCGGTCTTCTGATCCTTCTGATCGTCTTTTGGAGCCGGTGTCTGATCCTGGCAAACCGCATACCCGGCCAGCATCAAACCGAGGGGAATACAGGGCAACAAACCGCTTTTTGCGAACATACGCACCTCTCCCGGAACAGGGCCTTTTCGTTAATCAATTGTACGGCTTCATTTTAACACCGTCAAGCTGGGCTGTGGCGGCACACTGGGCGGGGGGTCCACGCCGGGGGACCGACGACTGCCGGTCAGTTAGCCGCTTGCAGGGTCGAAAGGGGTGGGTCTGGAGACCCGCCGCAGGCGTGGACGCCTGCCCCACAGTCCCAGCGGGCAGCGGAGACAAGCGCCGCGGTGCGGGACAAGGGCGCAGTGTGCTCGGAAAGCAGGGCGCGCGCGGAATTGGCCGTTTCGCGAGCTTCCCGCAGCCGTCCGGCAAGCCCATAGGCGTCGCTCAACAACGCCGTGACCAGAATGCGGGCCGACCGGTTGCCGCCGCCGTCCAGGAAGGCCAGCGTGCCGCGAGCCACGTCCACCGCTTCGTCGTAACGCTCCTGGCCGATCAGAAGCTGGAGGCGCGCCACCTGATAATCGAAGTCCCTGGACGTATCGTCGAAGTCGCGGCGGGCTTCCAAGTCGTTACTGGCCTCGGCCAATCGGCCGAGAGCGCGATTCAGGTTGGCGTGCGCGATGCGCCACAGGCGCGGGACATCCGCGCTCAAGTGGAACTTCCGGATGGCTTGCCGGACGCGCTCGAGGATCGCCGCAGAGCCCGACAAGTCGCCGCGCAGAAACAAGGCCCGCGCTTCGAGGATGCGGGACATGGCCTCAGTGACCCTATCGCCGCCGGCCGCAGCATCTTGCGCGGCTTGCCCGGCTAGAATGACGGCGCGGTCCAGCTGGCCCTGCGCCAGCGCGAGCTCCACCATGTCCTGGCGCACACCAGCCGTGCGTTGGCCGCTGTGCTGCGCGGTCAGCAACGCGTCCACAAAGGCCGCATTGGAACCGGCGAAGTCGTCCATCAGCATCAGCGCGTATCCCTCGCCGTCGAGCAACTCCGTAATCTCTTTGACCGATCCCATCTTGCGCGCCAGCGGCAGGGCGGCGCGATAGGCGGCCAGCGCCACAGCCGGGCGCATCCGGGAGATTTCGGCGTTGGCCTGAATGCGCAACGCGCGGATGACGCACGCATCGTCGCCAAGTTCGGCGCAAATCCGGCGGGCTTCATCGCGCGGAGCGGCGGCGGCGGCACCCTGGTTCGTAGACATGAGCAACCCGGCTTCAATGAGGCGCGCACGGGCGTAAGTCTCGCGCTGACCCAGCCCGCGGGCAAGCGCCTCGGCTTGACGCACGGGATTCAACGCGCCCAGATAGTCGCCCGTGCCGACCCTGCAATACGCCTCGACGATGGCTAACTGCGCGCCGGACGCTGGTTTCGCGCGCGCGATGGTGGCGAGGCAGTCCGATGGCCGGCCGGACGCGAGTTGCTCCTGCGCGAGGCTGCGCCGATATTGCGGACGCTGGGGGTACAGCCGGGCCAACTCGCCGAACGCCGCGGCAGCTGCCTGATGATCTCCCGAGGCGGAACGGAAGATGGCTTCGACTTCGAGTTCCCCGGTGTGGGACAGGCGGCCGCCGGCGGATTCCGCCTTTCGCGCTTCGTCCAAGGCGAGGGCGTTGTAGCCCAGAGCCAACAGATCGGCGGCCAGGCGGGCGTGCATCATGGGGTCGGCCGGGGCGCGTGATACCGCGCTTTCGAGCAGGGGCCGCGCAGCGACAAAATCGCCGGACAACAGCTTCTCCGTACCGGCGCGGTAGAGATCCGCCGGGTCCCCTGAGAGCCCCGAGATGGCAGGCGCGGCGGGCTTGGTTGCCACATCGAACCCGGGAGGTTTCCACCAGCCGGCGGCGCGGTAGCCGGTGGCGATGGCGGCCACGGCGAGCAGACATGCCGCTATGGCGATGGGGAACCAAACCGGCATGCGGCGCGGCTGGTCGACACCCGGCGCTGGTGCGCCTGCCCCCGGTCGCACGCAGGATGGCACAAAAGATGGAACGTAGCTGCCCTTGGGTATCTCGATGCGGAGCGAATCGGCAGATCCTTCGGCCAGGTAGTAGCCGTTTAGTTTCTCGCGCACAACGCGCGCCACCGAGCGGACAATGGCATCCCGCCGGGGGTCGTAAGAAGCAGGCCGGCCGAAGACTTCACAACCGATGGTGGCCTGCTTGATACCATCGGCACGCCCGCTGAGGACTTCTCCGACCACAAAAGCGAGGAACGCCGATGCGCGCGGATTCGACTCGAAGGCGGAGCTGGACAGGATGCGGGCGAGCTGCGCTTGAATCGACTCCGGGGAAGTGGCGGAAACAGGCTGGAACATCTGCGAAACCGTTCCATTAGTATAGCGCACGCCGTTCTACCGAATCGCGCGCGATTGGACGCGATTTGAAGGGTATAACCTGGGTAGCTACCCCTTGAACCTTGAGTTCCGCGCGCGGTGGGAGTGTACTCAGGCTAAGGAGTAATTCTCATTTATGATTCGCAGCAGAATGGCGCTCGGCGCCGCTTTCACGGCACTGGCACTGTGGCCCGGCATGGCCAGTGCGCAATACAACGTCACTACGCTGCTCCTCGATGGAGCGCAGATTCCGGGATCGACCAGCACGTGGAACGTAAATGCCGGCAATATCCCCAGCATGCCTCTGTCGATCCAGGGCGCGTACATTGCGTTTGTGCAGTGCGGGAGTCCCTCGGGTGGCTGCGGGCCGGATTCCGCCGCCGACGGCATCTGGGTGGAGAATACGTCCACCCATCCGCCGACCTTTAGCCACCTGGTAAAACCGGGGGATGCAGCGCCGGCGTCGGGCGGCGTCACATTTACCACGTTTGGCGGCTACGCGTTGTTCGCCGGCGGCTGGGTGGTGTTTCTGGCCCCGGATGGACCGGCGAACGGATTCTACTCGGTGAACATAACCAGCAAGACGATCGTGCGCATTGCGAACCAGGCCACGAACCTGCCCGGTCTGGGCACGAGCGCCACTTTTACTTACGGCAACTCCACTTCGGACCTTCCCCAGTCCGACGGAAGCCTGGTGGTATTCCAGGCAAGCTCATCGGCGGGGGCGGCGATATACAGCGCTGAACCGAACGGACAAAACCTGACTGAGCTGGCTGGGCCGAACACGCCCGTGGGCACCCCGGGAGACTGCGGCGGTCCGATCGTGCAATACTATCAGCCGCGGGTCGTCGGATCGAACATCACGTTCCTCGGGGGCACCGACGGCGGTGAACTCTACCTCTTCGTAACGCCGCTGACCGGTATTCCGACGGGACCGCCTTGCGAACCCAACGGCTACATCGGCTACGCTCCGCTCGTGGCATACAACACTCCGCTGCCGGATCCTGGCGTCTTTTTGTACTACGCTTCCCAGATCACGCTCGACAACCAGAACGTGTACTTCAACGCCGCTGGCAACGGCGGGACCGGATTGTACCAAGCGGCGTTGAACGGCAACCAACCGCCGTCCACCGTTGTTGGCGTGAATCAGCCTCTGCCTGGCATCCCGCCGCCGTACGACGTTTCGTCCGGCCTTGGATTGGCCGCCGAAAACGGCACGGTGATCTTCAACGCCGGGGGGTTATCGAGTCCCGCGGCGGAAGCCGGTGGGGTGTTCGCATATGACGGCGGCAACATCGTCCGAATCGCGGGCACCGGAGATATCCTGAGCGGCGCTCCGGGCAATAGTTGGATCCCACCGATCGCTCCGAATTCGATCGCCAGCAACGGCGAAATGGTGTTCTCTTTCGGAAATCCGGAACAGATAGGCGTGTACCTGGCGAATCCGTCCGGTTGCGCGACGGATGTGACCGGCGAATTGCAGATCAGCCAGACTCCGCCGCATCTCAACCCCAGCACGGGCGACTACATTTCGAAGATCACGATCAAGAACACGGGGTCCGCAGCCATCCCGGCGCCGGTGGCGGCGGTGTTCAATGGGATGGTGAAGGGGCTAACCGATTACGGCACGCAGCCGCCGGAACTGCTGAACGCCGGCGTCCACGCAACCACCTGCCTGTCGCCTTTGGGCGAAGCGTACCTGTTTGTCAACGGCGGCAACGCGCTGGCCGCCGGCGCCGAGACCAGCGTCGAACTGAACATCGCCAATCCGCCGGGAATACCCGTGTTCACCACGCGCGTGGTTTCCGGTACAGCGCCGCGGTAGGCGGCGTGGGCGCGACCCAGCGATGAAAGAACCCCGGCCCGACCGTGAGGTGATGGCTGATCGAGTCCGGGACCACCACGAACAGTGCTGTGCCGATCATGGCGTGCGCCAGACCCAGGAAATAGAGATTGCGGTAACGCAGGAAGATCTTGGTGCTGTAGTAGCCGGTGACGAAGGTGACCAGCATCAGAAACCAGTTGGGCAGGTGCGCTCCGGCGAACAGCGCGGCGGCCAGCAACGGCACGTGCCGCGCCGAGGCTACGGCCAGCAGCCGGTTGGCGATGTAACCGTTCAGCAGGTATTGCTGGAAGACGCCCCAGGGACAATAGGCCAGCAGGCACATGACGCCATACTCCGGGCTGATGGGGCGGATGGTTTCGAGGAGCACGCCGGCCGCCAGCAGCGACAACACTAGCAGCAGCAGCGCCGGGGCCATGGTGCGCAGGCACTCGCGGAAGTTGCCGGCCCGGAAGCCCAGGCTGGCCGCGCGCTCGCCGCGCACAACGTGCGACAGGAAGAAGAAGCCCAGGATGAATACCCAGGCGCGGGGGGCGGTGAAGCGCAGGCGCCAGATGTACAGCATCATCAAGGCGAAGCTGGCGGCGGCTTCGGCGACGATCAACTTTTGCCCGCGATTCACATGCGCCTCCGGTCAAAAGAAAAGGTGCTTGGCGGCATCCACCAGGGTATGACAGGTCACCGAGGAAAACACGCTGGTGGACTTCTGAAACGCCTTGCCGTACGCGACGCCGGCTATAGTGGCCAGAATCATATAGCGCCAGTTGGGGAGGGGCTGTGGTCCATTATCCAGATGCGCGCAGCCGAATATGAATGCCGCGACCAGCAGCATCCGGTTGGTGAAGCCATAGCATTGCATCAACCAATTCTGGATGAGCGAGCGGAACAGGATCTCTTCGGGCAACGCAGTTCCCACGAAAATCAAGCCGAATGTACGGGCCATACTGCCCGCGGAGGTATGCGCGGGTGTATGCCACGGTGGGATGAAACCGAGCAGGCGGCCGGCGGCGATCAGGATGGGCGCACAGACCAGGAATGCGGCGATGCCGTAAGCCAGATCGCGCGCGGAGGGCAGGCTGAATTTCATGCCGGGCAGGGCGCGGAAGCCCAGGAAGATGGTGAGGCCCAGCAGGATGGCGATGCCGTAGGCGACGCTGTGCAGGAAGCCATGCGCGTGCTTGGGAACGAGGTGTTGTCCGGCTGAAAACTCAAGCGGCAGCCAGAGCATCAGGATGATGCCAAAATCGATCCAGGTGGGCTTTCCACCTGGCCCTTGAAAGAATGCGGCCAGCGCCGGCGCAAAAGTGTAGAGCAGCACAAGCAATGCCAGGGGGACGCTGAAGGCATTGGTGAGGACCGCCAGTCCGATGAAGAGAAGGGTCAAGGCGGCCGGCACTGCGAATAGCCACCCTGCGTGCGACACGCGCCTTCTGACGGGGGAGAGGAGAAAAGAGGCGATCGCGAGTAAGAGGGCTGGAAGTACTAAACGCGGAACCACAGATGGACACAGATTAACACAGGTAGAACCCTCGCCGAACCGGGCCTTCTATCTGTGCTTATGAGTCCATCCGTGGTTAGCTGCCTATTTCGTGTCCGCGGTGATGCCGCCGCCGCTAGGCTTGCGTTCGGCTTTGATCTTCCTGGTGTCGATGGTCTTCTGGAAGAAGTCGTTGGCCTTGTCGATGTCGGATTTATAGGCTTCCGAAGAATCTTCCAGGTCGGCCTTCTGGCGGTAGAGAAGATTCTCGTACGCCATGGCGTCGTCGTACTCCGGATCGAGCTGCAGGGACGTGTCGAGATCCTTGATGCCCTCGTCGATGATGGGCCCGTTCTTGGAGGCCACCTCGGCGCGCACCTTCTTATCCTTCAGCGGGCCGGGATCATCTGGTTTCATACCCAGCTTGGCTCTGGCTTCCCCGTCCGATACCAACGCCTTGGTCCAGGCAATCACGCCCAAGGTGTAGTAGGCTTCCTTAGATTTGGGGTTGATGCCGATCAGCCTCTTATTCCACTCGTTGGCCTCGTCCAGCTTTTTCTCGTTGAAGAGAAGAGAAGCGATGGAGGCGACCGCCAACTCGTTCTTGGGTTCCTGGGCGAGCACTTTCTGAAACTGATCGTAGGCAGCCGCGGCCATCTGGTTGTTCTCCGGCGAATCGGCGCCTGGAATATACTGCTGCATGTAAGCGGTAGCCAGATACAACCGGGCCGTGGAGAAGGTGGGGTCGTACTCGACGGCAGTCTTGAAACACTCCACTGCCTGCGGATATTGCGCGCTCTTGAAGGCCTGCACGCCCTTATTCAACTGGTCGCGCGACTTCAGCTTATTGCAACCGGAGGCGAACACCGCCGCCCCGGCGATCGCCAGCACCACAACGGCTCTGCTTTTCATTAGTTTCCGGCCTCCATTTGCGGTGTCATCAGCCCGACCTTGTCGATCCCCGCGCCATGCGCGATATCGATGGCCTTCGCCACATACTGAAATTCGAGGTCGTCATCGCCCTTGACGAACACGACGCGTTCGGCGCGCGTCTTGAAGATTTCCTCCAGACGCGCACCCAGGTTAGCCTCCAGCGTGGGCTCCTGATTGATCATGTAGGTCTTGTCTTTGTTGATTACGATCACCACGGTGCGCGTGTCCGAGGCCGGCGGCGTGCCGGGCGGAGGCGGTTGCGGAACCAAGGCCTCCAGACCTTTCGGCGTGAGCGGTGTAATAACCATGAAAATGATGATCAGCACCAAGAGCACGTCGATCATGGGAGTCATGTTGATGCTGGAAATCGCGCCCTTCGCTCCCCCTACTGCCATTGCCATATGAAGTTACTCCTTTTACAGTTCCGGCTAAGAGACTGTGTCTACTGTCCGGCCGGCGGTGTGGCAGCCGGCGTTTTCTTTTGTTGCATCTGCTCGGTGAGCAGCCCGAGTTGATCGACGCCCGCGGCGCGCAGATTGTTCACTACGTCCACCACCTTCTCATACCGGGCGCGAGAGTCCGCCCGCACAAAGCACATCTTGTCCAACCGGTTAGTCAACATGTCTTTGACCTTGCCGGGAAGCTGGTCCGCCGGCATCTGGGTGGTATTGAGATAAGTCTTGCCGTCGCGCGTCACCGCTATGATAATGGCATCGCTCTTATCGGCGGCCTGCATGGGGACAGGGTTCACGGTCTTCACCATATCCACGCTGATGCCTTTCGACAACATAGGCGTGATAACCATGAAGATGATGAGCAGCACCAGCATCACGTCGACCATGGGCGTGACGTTGATGTCTGCCACCGGCGGCGGCGATTTCAGCTTAATAATTACCGACATTGTATAGCCTCCAATACAGGCTGGGTCCGGGGCGTCCCGGCGAGGACCGGGGCGCCCCTATTCAACTCGCCTTGCAACTACGACAAGAACTTGACAGGCTGAAGCCTGTCCTACCGTAACTCGACAGGCTGAAGCCTGTCCTACCATTACTTCCGTGCGGCGGCCCGCTGCGACCGTTTCAGGAAGTAGTCGATCAGCTCGGAGCTGGAATTGCCCATCTCCACGTCGAAGGCTTCAATCTTGCCCGTGAAATAGTTGAACATCCAGACCGCCGGGATAGCCACGAAGAGCCCGATAGCCGTAGTCACCAGGGCTTCGGAGATACCGCCGGCCACCGCGCCAAGACCAGTGGACTTCTCGGTCGAAATTCCCTTGAACGCGTTGATGATGCCCACCACCGTTCCGAACAGTCCCACGAAGGGGGCCGTCGAACCGATGGTCGCCAAGCCGCTGATGCCGCGCTTCAATTCGGCATGCACGATGGCTTCGGCGCGCTCGAGAGCCCGTTGGGAAGCCTCGATATCGTCGCCGGAAATCTCGGAGCTCAACTGGTGAGCCTGAAACTCCTGCAGTCCAGCGACCACCACTTTGGCGAGGTGACTTTTCTTGTAACGGTCGGCGATCTTGATGGCTTCGTCCAACTTGCCTTCCTTCAAGGCGCCTGCCACGGCCGGCGCGAAGGCGCGCGATTGCTTGCGCGCCGCGCTATAGGCCAGCAAGCGGTCGATCATGACGCCGATGGACCAGGCCGACATGAGGAACAGAAGGATCACCACCAATTTGGCGGGAACGCCCATCTGTGCCCACAAAGAGCGAGGGTCCCAACCGATGGGGCTCGCCTCCTGCAGTAATAAAAACGCCCAAACCTGCGTTTGCAAAAGCATTGTCCTGTTCTCCTGCGAGTTGAATTAGTTTAACGCTACTACTGGCTCAACGTGAAATTCACATCGATCTGAGTTACCACTTCGACCGCCTCTCCGTTGAGAAGAGTCGGCTGATAGACCCACTGTTTCACCGCTTCCATAGCGGCCGGGACCAACAGCGGATGGCCGCTGGCGACCGTTAGATTCTGAATAGTACCATCTTTGCCGATGATGGCGTTCAATCGGACGACACCGGAGATGCGCGCCTGCTTGGCCAGAGGCGGATAGATCGGCTTCGGCTGACGGATGAGCTTGGCCTGCTGCACATTGCCGCCCACGCGAATGCGCTGCGGGGTGACCGGTTTCGGCGCGGCTGGAGGCGGGGGAGGCGGGGGAGGCGCGGCCGTGGGGACCGACCCGATGATGCCGCCGATAACGCCGCCAGCCGTGCCGCCCGGAACGCCGCCGGGGACGCCGCCAACCACACCGCCCGAAGACGGCGGAGGCAGCTCTTCCTCTTTAATCATGGCCACTTCCTTGGGGACGGCTTTGGGCTGCATCAAGCGTCCGGCGTCGAACTGGCGCGGAATGACTTTTACGACTTTGGGAGCTGCGGCCGGGGGAGGAGGAGGGGGGGGCGGAGGCGGAGGCGCCACCAGGAAGCTGCTCAACTGGCTTTTGGGCAAGGCGTCGAAATAAATCATTGGGATCAGGATCGCAACCACGATCACGACGATCTGGGCCAGGAAGGATACCATCACCGTCCAGGTCTTGCGAGTCTTGCCCCCGTCCACGAATGTTTGCTCAAACATAAAGTCCTCCTCACGTTGCTATTTCACGGCTTTGACCGAACTCTTTCTTGCCGGCTGCGGCGACTTCGGGGCCGCTACCGGAACAGGCGCCGTCCTCTTCCGGGTGTCCGCCCAATTGTGCCAGAACAGCACGATCGGGCTGGCCACAAAAACCGAAGAGTACGTACCGATAATAATACCTACCACCAGGGCAAAAGAGAAGCCATGCAGCACCGGCCCCCCGAACAGGAAAAGCGCGACCACTGTCAGGAACGTCAGGCCGGAGGTCATCACGGTCCGGCTCAAAGTCTGGTTGACGCTCTTGTTGATCAGGGATTCCAGCGGCTCGCGGCGCAGCAGTTTTATATTCTCGCGGATGCGGTCGAAGATGACGATCGTATCGTTCATGGAGTACCCGACCAGCGTCAACAAAGCCGCGATCACCGTGAGCGTGATCTCCTTGTCGAACAGGGAGAACAGCCCGATGGTGATGATCGTGTCGTGGAAGCAGGCCACCACCGCCGCCACGCCGTAAATCCACTCGAAGCGAAACGCTATATATACCAACATTCCACCCAGCGCGTAAAGAGTGGCCAGAATCGCCTTCGTCCGCAGCTCGGCGCCCACCTTGGGTCCGACCATTTGCACCTGCAAAATCGAGAATGGCGCCAGGTAGCATTGCTGTTTGAGAACACTGATAATAGCAGAGTTTACGCCCGGCACAACCTTTAGTTGATCGAAGGTGGAAATGAAGCCGGAGCGCGGCGGCGTATCGCGAAAAGTGCGCAGATCGGAGACCAGGCTCTGGAGCTGCTGGTCGGAAAGCTGCACGCCAGCCTGCTGCAGCGGCACCGTGATGCGGTCCGCAATCTCGCCTGCGCCGGCGTTGTTAAAGTCGAGCCTGCCGCTCTGCGGGTCGCCGAAGGTGGCCTCCAGCGTGTCCTGCAGGGTTTTGCGGGCCGCGTTCATCTGCTGCTCGCCCATGCGCTCGGTGCCGATCGCGATCTCGTTCAACGATCCCACGTCGGTAAAAGGCTGTACCGTGACTTCACCCTTGATCCTCTGGGATAACGCCGCACGGATCTTGTCCTCGGGAGGCGGGCCGTTCCACTTGACGGTCATCTGCGTGCCTTCTTTGAAGTCGATGCCGTAGCGCAGGCCGCCGTGGAGAAGCATGCTGCCGATTCCGGCAACGGAAAGCACCAGCGAGGCGCCAATGAACGGCCACTTGTAGTGGAGGAAGTCGAAATTCGTGTTCTTAAAGATTTGCATCGGAAATTACGCCATACCGGTGCTTAACATAACTTGGACACCGGATTTTTCAAAATTGTTCCCATTTGGCTCAACTGCAACACAGCGGGGCCTGGAGGCCCCGCGCAGGCGTGGACGCCTGCCCCACACTATATGCTCAGCTCGGCGAGTTGCCGGCGGCCCGACAACTCGTAGTCGAAAATCACCTTCGAAACAAACACGGCCGTGAAAACGTTGGCGAACAGCCCGATCGTCAAGGTCACGGCAAAGCCCCGCACCGGCCCCTCTCCGAAAATAAACAGGAAGGCGCAGGAAACGATAGTAGTGACGTGCGTATCGACGATGGTCCACCAAGCTTTCGAAAAACCCGCATCCACGGCCGACACGATAGCCTTGCCTGCCCGCAACTCCTCGCGGATACGCTCGAAGATCAGTACATTGCTGTCCACCGCCATACCGATGGTCAGGATCACACCGGCGATGCCCGGCAAGGTGAGCACGGCCTTGAAGTACGACAGGGCCGCAATCAGGATCACCGTGTTCAGGAAAAGCGCCAGCACCGCGTTCACGCCGGCGCGCTTGTAATAGACCAGCATCACCACGATCACCGCCACGAGCCCAGCCAAACCGGCCACGATGCCCGCGTGAATCGAATCGGCGCCCAGGGAGGGACCTACGGAATTTTCGTATTGGATCTGGATGGTGGCCGGCAGCGCGCCGGCGCGCAATACCAGCGCCAGGTCGGAGGCCTCCTGCTCGGTGCCGATGTTCTCGATCTGGCCGCTATCCTCGATGCGCCCCTTGATCACCGCCACGCTGTAGATCTGGTTGTCCATCACCACGGCCAGATAGTTTCCGATATTGGACTCCGTAAACTTGCCAAAGCGCTTGCCGGCATCCGGGCTGAGGGTGAACTGCGCGTCCCACTTGCGCATGTCGTCCTGCCCAGCACGGGCATTGCGCAGATCGGTGCCGCGAATCACGGGCGACTTGGACAGCAGGTACCACTCTTCGCGCCCGTCGGGAGTGGGCCGCTGCTTGACCAGCTTGGTACCCAGCGGCAGGATGCCGCCTTTGTCCGCCAGGCCCGCCTCACGGCTGGCGTAGGGATGATCGCCCTTCACCGCATCGATTTCCAGTTGCGCGGTGGTCTGCATGATTTCCCTTACGCGCGCCGGATCGTCAACGCCGGGAAGTTCCACCAGGATCTCGTAGTCCGTGCCGGCCTGGCCGTACTGCTGGACGGTCGGCTCCGTCAGGCCCAGCTGATTGATGCGGTTGCTGATGGTCTGCAAGGAGCGCTCCACCGTGTCGCGCTTCAGCGTGACCAGCTCGGAGGGCCGCATATTCAAACGGTAATCGGTAGCGTTGACGGGGGTGAGGGTCCACTGGCTGAAATGCTCCGCGATCAGGTTGCGGAACGCGGTGGTGTTGAGCGGCGGCACCCCTTTCACATCGATCTCGATCTTGTCGGCGTCCTCCACGGTAGCCGGGTCGTTGCGGTCGATGCCGGCGTAACCGATGTTTTGCTTGCGCATCTCGTCTTTCATGCGCTCGATAGCCCCATCGGCCTCCGTCTTGATGGCGTCCTGCACGTGGACTTGCAACACCAGGTGGCTGCCGCCCTTGAGATCCAGCCCCAGCCGGATGTTGTGTTTCAGATTCTCCACCAAACCGGCGCCCGACTTGGGGAAGCCGACGATGCCGAACACGCATACCAGGATCGTCACCACGATGACGATGGTCCTACCGGTTACATTTTTTCGCATGACGATGTTGCCTTGCCTAACTAAACGCTCTGTAAAATATTGTCCTACCGTTTATTTCCCGCTGTTTATTTCTTACCTTCGCCCGTCACCAGGTTGGATACCGCGCTACGGGCGACCTGCAGCTTGATATTGTCGGGCTTTACGCGCAGCACCAGCGTCTCGTCGTCGCCGATCGAAATGATAGTTCCGACTATGCCGCCGCTGGTAAGCACAGTCTGCCCGTTCTGCAACGAGCTCAACATCTTCGCCTGGGTCTTCTTCTGGCGCTGCATGGGAAGGAACAGGAGAAAGTAGAAGATTCCAAAGATCAGGAGAATGGGGAGGAAGCCCAGCAGGGAGCTGCCTGAGGGCGACGATTGGAGAATCAGATTTAGGACCACGTTGGCAAACTACTCGATTTCAACCGGCGCGGAGCGTACGGTTCGCAAATATTCAGGATATCTACCCGATAGTATAGCGTGCCTGATCTCACGCATGATGTCAAGGTAGCGCTTGACATTGTGCAGCGTCGCCAGCGCGGCGTACAGGATCTCTCCCGCCTGAAAAAGATGGCGGAGATAGGCGCGGGAGAAGCTCGCACAAGTATAGCACCCGCATCGCGGGTCGAGCGGCCGGGCGTCGCCCCTATAGCGCGCCTGCTTGATGCGCACGGCGCCCTGGGAGGTGAACAGGCAGCCGTTGCGGGCATTGCGGGAAGGCAGCACGCAATCCATCATGTCCACGCCGCGCGCCACGTATTCCGGCAGCTCATCCGGCATGCCTACCCCCATGGCATAGCGCGGCCGCGCGCGCGGCAGCAGGGCTTCCGAGATCTCCACCATTTCGAGGCTCAAGGGGCGAGGCTCGCCCACAGAGAGCCCCCCGATGGCATAGCCATCTGCCTCGAGCTCCACCAACCGGCTGGCGCATTCGCGCCGCAGATCCGCAAACATGGAGCCCTGCACGATCGGAAACAGGGCATGGCGGGTAGGCAGCTCCGCGCGGCGTTTTTCAAAATACGCGTGGGCGGTGCGCGCCCATCGTACCGTGCGCTCCATCGACGTGCGCGCGTACTGGTGGCTGACGGGGTACTCGGGACACTCGTCTAGTACCATTAGGATGTCGCTGCCGAATGCCAGCTGGGTTTCCACGGTGGATTCAGGCGTGAACTTGTGTGTATCGCCGTTCAGGTGGGATTGAAAGACCACGCCCTCCTCGGTGATTTTGCGCAGTCCGCTGAGGCTGAAGACCTGGAATCCGCCGGAATCGGTCAGGATGGCGCGCGGCCACGACATGAAACGGTGCAGGCCACCCATGGCGCGGATGAGGTCCGGGCCGGGCCGCAGGTAAAGATGATAGGTGTTGGCGAGCAGGATGCGGACATCCAGGTCGCCGGCCAGTTCCCGCGGCGACAGTCCTTTCACCGTGGCTTGTGTGCCGACGGGCATGAACACGGGGGTTTCGACGATGCCGTGGGGGGTTTCGAGCAAGCCGGCGCGCGCGCGGGTGACCGGGCATTCGGCTTGAATTTCGAAGGGGAATCTACTCGCGGACAATCTCTTCCCGCCCGGCCCGGCGACATATGTGCCGGTTGCTTCAGTCTACAAGATTCCGGGGAACGGATCTACTGGCGACGAGGGCTAAACAGGTTGTCCCGGCGAACCGGCCAACCGCGGCGCTTAGCAGCGCAGGAACCGCCCACAGAGACAGCCGGATGTACTCGAATGGCCAGAGATTATGGGAGGTGGGATCCGCGGAGATCTCCACGATCAGCAGAATGGTGTGCGCAATCGCCAGGCCCGCCCAGACCGTCGCCGAGATCTGCAGTGTGCGCCTGGCGCCGAAATTGAGGACGAAGGGAACGGCCACCAGAGCCGCTACCGCCCACCATAGCGCCACCGCGTTGAACGGATAAGGCCCGCGCATACGATGCGCATAGCTATAGGCATCGCCCAAAATGTAGAAGTCGGCGAAGGCGCCTACCGCGGCGGATCCCGACAGCTGCAATGTCCGATTCAGACGCGTGGGGCGGGCCCTCCCGGAATCAGTCTCCACGATGCCCGCGGCGCGCGGAAAGCCCGCCCCACCGTGATCCGGCGCACAAAGGCGCGGCGATTGCTGAAGCTCCCTCGGAGGTTCGAATTGAACGTTAT
>Ga0302325_10009872_pt1 | contig 20777 bp, 20 predicted proteins | sample Palsa_T0_2_FD_201948 | JGI IMG/M metagenome (GOLD analysis project Ga0302325, IMG submission 201948) | Peat permafrost microbial communities from Stordalen Mire near Abisko, Sweden - Palsa_T0_2 | ecosystem: Environmental > Terrestrial > Soil > Palsa > Peat permafrost | place: Sweden: Abisko...
CTTACCAACCAGTGAATCACCCCAAACGCCACCAGGTAGATCGATCCCGCAATCACAAACAACGGCCCATAAGCTCCGTGCGACCAGTCCAGCCAGTATCCCACCAGCGGCGCCACCAGCATGCCGCCTACGGCTCCGCCGAAACCTCCCAGGCCCACCACCGATCCGACCGCGCCGCGCGGGAATAAGTCGGAAGCCAGCGTATACAGATTCGCCGACCAGCCCTGATGCGCCGCCGTGGCCACGCCCACCAGCGCCACCGCGGCCCACATGCTGACGCGCCCCGTACCCACGAAGATCACCGATGTAACCGCCGCAGCGCAGATCAGCATGGCCGCTTCGCGCGCGCGATTGGGCGCCCAACCGCGCTTCAACAGTGCCGACGGAATCCAGCCGCCGCCGATCGAGCCCACCGCCGACGCCTGGTATACCACGATGATCGGCAATCCCAGATGCGCCAGGTCCAAGCCATATACGCGATTCAGGAAACCGGGCAGCCAGAACAGGTAGAACCACCACGCCGGATCGGTCAGGAACTTGCCCAAAATAAACGCCCAGGCCGCGCGGCTTCTAAGCAGGCTGCCCACCGTCGGCCGCGCCAGATCTTCTTCGAGCGTGGGCGGCGCCACCTGCATGCGCGGTCCGCGAAGCGACCACCACCACAGCAGCACCCAAACCAGGCCGGCCGCGCCCGTCACGATGAACGCCGAGCGCCACCCATAGTGCAATGCCAGATACGGGACCGCCAGCGGGGCCAGAATCGCGCCGATATTCGCGCCGCTGTTGAAGATGCCTGTGGCCAGTGCCCGCTCGCGCTGCGGGAACCAATCCGCCACCGTCCGGATGGCCGCCGGAAAGTTCGCGGACTCGCTCAGCCCCAGAGCGAAGCGCGCCACGCCGAACCCCACCGCGCTGCGCGCCAGCGAGTGCCCCATGGCTGCCACGCTCCATAGCGCCACAAAAACCGCATAGCCCAGCCGCGTGCCCGCCCAGTCGATCAGCCGGCCGGCGAACGGCATCATCAGCGCGTAGGCCAATTGGAAAGCGAAGACAATCCAACCGTAGTCCGCCTCGCGCCAGCCGAGTTCCTTTTCGAGCACCGGCTTTAGCAGCCCGAGCACCTGCCGGTCGACGTAGTTGATGGTGGTGGCGAAGAACAGCAGACCGCATACGTACCAGCGGATCCGCGGCGCGGCTTGGCGTGCGAGCGTCTCTGGAATTCCCATGAAGTCGCCGCCTATTACTATAAATTACGGCATGCGCTGCCCGCTGCCGGTAAAAAGTCAAGGTTGTCTGGTTTTTTATTATGTGATCTGTCCGCTTTGTGAAACAAAACGACGCGGCCGTTAGGCCGCCGCCTTGGGCTTGGGTTTGGCTTTCGCTTTCCTCTTGGAGAAAACAGAAGCCGCAGTCGGCGCGGTGGGGAAGTGCGAATCTCCCACCTATCTTATTGATCCAGTTTGGGATTCATCTGCTGTGCGAAGTTCCTGCGAGAATTGCCGGCTACTATTTATGCGAGTGCCCGGTCACATTGGCACGTTGCCGCGAGCAAGCGTTCGATTTCGCGTGCGATGCCGGCGGGGGCGCCAGTGGCGTCCACACGCCGGCATCCACCGCTACAGTAGTACGCAATCATCGGGCCGGTGGCGTCGTGGTAAGCCTTCAGCCGCGCCAGGATGACTTCCTCGGTATCGTCCTCGCGGCGGATCAGCGGCGATTGATCGTCGTCGCAGAGTTCGGCAAGCTTGGGCGGCTGCGATAGCATGTTGTAAATGCGTCCGCAATAGCCGCATTGGCGGCGCGCGGTAATGCGCGAGACCAGCACCCGGTCGGGCACGTCCAGAAGAATCGCGATGGGCATGGGCAGGCCCAGTTTCCGCACCAAGCGGTCGAGGAAGCCGGCCTGCTCCAGCGTGCGCGGGTAGCCATCCAGGAGGAAGCCGGAGGCGCAGTCGGGCTGCTGGATTCTGGCGGCCACGATCTGGTCCACAATTTCGTCGCCAACCAGTCCTCCGGATTTCAGGATGGAGCAGGCCCGCCGGCCCAGTTCGGTGCCGGCCTTGCACTCGGCGCGGAACATTTCGCCGGTGGAAATGGCGGGGATATGGAAGCGGTGGGCAATCGACACGGCCTGCGTGCCTTTGCCGCAGCCGGGCGGTCCAAATAAAAGGACGATCACAGTGACCTCCGGGGACCGGCCGATCGCTGGCCGCAGCCTGCGATCGCCAACAAACAGATTTACAGGTCCGATACTATTGTACCATCGGCCGAGAGACGGATGCGCGCCCCCCTCCACTCGACGGTGTTTCCGACGAGGCCGCGGACCCAGATGGCGAAGCCCCAGAGGTCGCGAAAGGGGATCCACCAGGCACTGCGGAGCGCGGAGGGATCCCGCAAGACGCCCCAGCCCACCCAGATTCCGGCCAGCAGGCGAATGGAGAGCGCGGCCACCCCGGCACGCCATGCGCCCGCGGCGATGGCGACGATGGACCAGACCGTGGCATGCGTGACCAGATAGCCGAAATAGCCGCCCGGGCGGGATACGCGGATAGCGCGCGACCAGCGCAGCTGGTGACGCCAGACCGCACCCCAAGTGGCGCCGTCCAGGTGCGTTTCGACGACGGCCGGAGCGAAGACCACGCGCAGACCGAGACCGCGGATGCGGCGGCCGAGTTGGTAATCGTCGGCCAGGTAACGGCCAATGGCCGCGAAGCCGCCGATGCGGCGCAGATCTTCGGCGCGCAAAAGCATGGTGGAACCGAGCGCGAATTCCACGGAGCCGAGCATCCGCGCCACCAGTACGCTGGGGGCGAATTCGGTAGCCACGCCGAGCGCTTCCCAGCGGCCGGGCCGGTTTTCGGACTGTGCGCGATAGAGGCAGGTGACCAGACCAGCGCCGGGTTGGCCGATGAGCGCGGTCACCTGGCGGAGATAACCGGGCTCAACCTTAATATCGCTGTCGTTGATGAGCAGCAGCGGGTAGCGGGCCTGGGCGGCCAGATCGGCCAGCACGCCGACTTTGGCGTTGGGCATTTTGGTGGAGGTAACGATCAGGCGGATGTGGCGCGCAGGGAATTCCGCGATGAGGCGGCGGATGTCGTCGGCGGCGGGGTCGTTGGGGCGGCCGATGCCGAACAGGATTTCGTACTGCGGATAGTCTTGCACGGCGTGCGAGCGGATGGCTTCATAGAAGTGCGGGTCGCGGCCGTGCACGGGCTTGAGGATGGAGACCGGGCCAACGGTGGTGTTGGTGGTCAGGGGCTGGGACGGCAGGCGAAACCGCCTGCGCCACGAGATGGCCGCGACGATGGCCAGCAGCCAGTAAGCGGCTGAAGCGAGCGCGGGGATGGCCGGCCAGATCACCCCTATCACCGTGACAGCAGCGCCACGCCGCAAGCCACCAGCGATGCGCCGGCCCAGCGTCCCAAGGTCACAGGCTCCTTCAACAGGTACTTGGCGAGCACGGTCTCGAGCACGTAGCTGGCGGCGGTAGCCGGCACGGCGAAGCTGAGATCGGCGACGGAGAGGAGCGCGATGAACGCGAAGAAGGAGACGGTCATAGCGGCCACGGAAGCCACTACCAGCTTGTTGCGCGCCAGGATGGCCAGCAAGCGCCCGAGTGCGCCGGGCCGGAAATCGCGGATCTCGCCGTGACGTTTCATGGCGGCGGCTTGCAGCACGTCGGAGACGGTCGTGGCCGCCGCGATCACGGCCACCAGCAGCCATCTCATGATGCCGCTCCGCGACTCATGGACACGCCTCCGGCGCGGTGCGGGGCGGTGCGCGCCACCAGGGCCACGCCGGCCGCGATCAACAGGATGCCGGCCCAGCGCCAGCGGGAGATCTCTTCGTGCAAAAACAGCTTACCCGCCAGGGCCGACAGCACGTATCCGATGGAGGTGACCGGCAGCACGTAGCTGAGGTCCGCCCAGCTGAGCAAGGTCATATGCGAGAAGAGCCAGAGAATTAGAAGCGAGATTCCCAGGGCTACCCAGGGATTGACGACGGCGCGCATGTAGGCCAGAGGCGAGATTGTGAGCAGGCGTCCGACCTGGCGCATGCCCCAACCCAAGGAAAAATTGCCGCACACGCTGGTCAGGATTACGAGGGCGGTGAAGAGGCGAGTCTTCAGCCGGAGGCGGCTAGTCACCGGAGCCGGCCGCGGCGGCCGCCACGGCACTCGCCTTGCGCTCTGAGGCGACGAACTTTTTCCGTTTGGAGCGCAACGCCATATACTCGCGGGCTTCCTTGGAGAGGCGCTTGCGCTCGCTCGAATCGAAGATGGCCTTGCGCACCACGCGCCAAATCACGCGCGGGCGGAAGTAGTACTCCCCGTAGAATCGCTCGACCCATTCGACCAGCTCGCCGCGGTCGAGCCCGGGATAAATGATATTGGGAAGCTGGTGGCCGGTCTCATCGGTCATCGCGTCGATCGTGATGAGCCCGTTGTTTTTGACGTAATCGTAGAATTCGGTGCCGGGGTAGGGATGCGCGAGCGAAACCTGGATGGTCTCCGTATCCAGGCGCTTGGCAAAATCGATGGTCTTGCGGATACTCTCGCGCGTTTCGCCGGGCAGTCCGATGATAAAGTCGCCGTGCACAATCAGGCCCAGCTTCTTGCAATTGTCGGTGAAGCGCAGCGCCATATCGATGGTGGCGCCCTTCTTGATATTCTTCAGGATTTGCTGTTCGCCCGATTCGTAGCCCACGATCAGAAGGCGGCAACCGGAATCCTTCATGGCCTTCAGCGTGTCGTAATCGGTAGTCACGCGCGAGGTACAGGACCAGGTGAAATTCAGCGGCTTCAGCTTCTTGCACAACTCGATGGTACGCGCCTTCTGATAATTGAAGGTGTCGTCGTCGAAGAAGATTTCCTTGACGTACGGAAACGCCTCTTTGGCATAGGCCACTTCGCGCGCGATGTCGTCGGTGGAGCGCAGGCGCCAGCGGTGGCCGGAATGCGTTTGGGGCCACAGGCAGAAGGTACACATCGCCGGGCAGCCACGCGAGGTGTAGAGCGAGATGTAGGGATTCAGCAGAAACGGGACGTTGTAGCGCCTGACATCGAGATCGCGTTGGTAGACTTTGGTGACCCAGGGGAGCTCGTCGAGATTCTCGATGGGAACCCGCTCGGGGTTGTTGACGATGTGTCCGTTCTTGCGGTAGCTGACGCCCGGAAGATCCTCCACGGGGACGCCTTTGGCGTAATCGGCGATCTGGTAATCGAACTCGCGGCGCACCACGAAATCGATGGCCGGCGAGGTGCGCAGGGATTTTTCAGGCTCCACGGTGACGGGCGGCCCGACGAAGGCGACCTTCAGCTTGGGGTTGGAGTCCTTCATCATCTCGGCCATCTTCACGTCGACGTGAAATCCGGGCGTGGAAGTGAATAGCACCAGCAACTCGAAGTCGTTGGCCATGGCGACGGTCTGCTCGATAGAGATCTTGTGCGGCGGAGCGTCCACCACTTTGCTGTCGGGAAGCATGCCGGCGGGATAGCAGAGCCACACCGGATACCAGTAGGATTCGATTTCACGGGTGGCCGGCCAGCGCGAACTGGCGCCGCCATCGAAGCCTTCAAAGGAAGGAGGATTCAGAAACAGTGTTCTCATGAATTGTCACTTGGCGGGCGATCCGTTATTGATCGCCCACGTCAATCACGCTGGGCACCTGAGGGGACGCCGGCCCACGATCGGCTAACGATACGTTCCGAAAATCAATGGTAAGCTCCGCCGGACCCACCAGCCGCGTGTCGACTACGCTGTGGATCTGGCGCGGAACCGAAATGCCGTTTTGAATCGCGTACTCTTTGACAAATTCGATCTTCTTTAAGAAAAGCGAGGGAGGTTTGACCAGGCTGCCGGATTCGCGGACGCATAGGAATGTCCTGGCGTCGATCCAGATTTCGCCTTTGAAAAGGCCCACCAGTTTGCGCCGCGGCGTCACCTGAAAAACCTCGACGGCTTCGTCGCCGGACTGCTTCGGTCCTTTGTACTTGAACTTGTAATTGGCCGGCGTGACAGCCAGAGAGGGGGCACCGTCGGCTTGGGCTTCGGCTTCGGCGGCGAGATATCTGGCGATTACGTGGTTCTTGACGGAATTGTCGCCTTCGAAGTGGAGAGCTTCATACGTGATGCGCCCCAGGCGCGAGATGCGGCGCAGCCCGCGCAACCGGCCATGCTTCTTGAGCTTGGGCAGGGAGGCTTCGATATCCACTTCCATCGACGAACCTTGGAGGGCGCGCTCCTGCTGTTGCGACGCAGCCCAATAGCTTTCAACGACGGCATCGGGGCCGGTCGCGGTAGCGGCGCTCAGCGTCCCGAGGGACACGGCGAACAAACAGAGAACATGCCGATTGGTAATGGATCGCAAAGTATTAATCCAGGATAACAGAATGTACCATCCTGTAGATGTTTACCACACGGCGGTGGTTGCGAACCCGGTGGGAATGTGCGGGCGGAGCGGCCAAGCAGCGCTCACTGCGTCGTGATGCTGGTCACCGGCAGCGCAACCATTTGGATATTATATGCTGTGACGGGAGTCCCAGAGCCAATGGTCGTGTAGCTGCACTCGAGCGAGACGGATGTTGCTGCGCTGAGGGTCTGCGCGCTTTGCAGGGACATTGCCACAAGGAGGCCCGCGGGCCCAGTCGTGTTATAAGAGTCACCGTCACCGCTTATTTGGCAGTTAATTACATCCGTTCCGCTCCCACCGGTGTCGAACCACGCCTTGGCGGAAATCCAGTACGAGCCGGCTGAAAGCGACAGAGTTGCGATATTCGCCATGGAGGTAGTGACTGTGCCTGAGCTGTTGAACGTAGAGTAGAGGTTCACCGCTCCGGGCGGCCCGGCTGGTCCGGTTGCGCCAGTTGGGCCCGCAGGTCCCTGTGGACCGGCTGGACCCGTCCCACCGGCTGGACCTTGCGGGCCCGTTGGTCCGGCTGGACCCTGTGGACCCACTGCTCCCACCGTCACATAGGCCGACCCGGAGTGCGGCACGCTGTTGGTGACGCTCATCAGATACGTAGCTGCCGGCAAGTTCGACGGCACCCCCACCATCAGCGTCGTGTTCGTAAACGAATACACGGTGCGGGAGGTTCCGCCCACCGCGACCGTGGGCGCGACGCCGGTCGGGCTGAAATTCGAGCCCGCCAGAGAAATGGTGCTCCTCGTTAAGTTGACGGTGGCGTCCGCAATCACGGGCGTTTGGGCCTGGCTGATGAAGGGCGCGGAGAGAATCAACAACAGGGTGCGGAATCGTCCGGCTGATGTCGGATTGAATTTGTAACGCTTCATAGGATCGTCCAATTGCTGTCGGGTAGGTTTGGTCTCGCGAAAACGCGTTTAGGAGTATAACACTGATCGCGTCTTAAATGTCCGCGAGTGTCACCACCCCACGATTACGCCGATGCCGTGGAGAGGAAGCTGCGTACACCAGGCTTCCGCCGGCGATTGTGTTATTTATGAATGACAGTGTCCTTTACCCGTACAACACTCGCCCTGGCCGCGCTACTGAGCGTGGCATGCAGCGGCCCTCCGGCCCCCTTGCGCATTGCGGCGGCCGCCGACCTGCGATACGCGCTTGGCGATGTGGTGAAGGACTTCCGCCAGCGGCATGCCGAAATCCGGATCGAGCCAACCTACGGCTCATCGGGCATGTTTTACGCCCAATTGGCGAGCCGCGCGCCATTCGATCTGTATCTGTCGGCGGACGTGCAATACCCGCGCAAGCTCTCCGAGCAGGGATTGACCCTGCCGGGCAGCGACTTCACCTATGCCGACGGCCGCATCGTCCTGTGGACCGGCAACGCCAGCGGCGTGGATGTGGCGCGGCTGGGCATGGACGCGTTGCGCCAGCCTGCGGTGCGGCACATCGCCATCGCCAATCCCGCGCACGCGCCGTATGGACGCGCCGCCGAGGCGGCCCTGCGCTCGCTGGGGATCTACGATGCGGTGCAGGGCAAGCTGGTGATGGGCGAGAACATCTCACAGGCGTTTCAGATGGCGCAGAGCGGCGCGGCGGAAGTGGGCATCGTGGCGCTTTCGCTCGCCATCGCGCCCGGCGCCGTGGGCCAGGGCCACTATTGGGAGGTGCCGCGCGACGCGTATCCGCGCATTCAACAAGGCGGCGCAATCATGAAGTGGACCAAAAATCCGGAGGCCGCACGGGCCTTCCGCGCATTCCTGCTGGCGCCCGAGGGCCGCGCTATCCTGAAGCGATATGGGTTCTCGGCAGACTAGGAGGCGGGGCGGGTCCGGAGACCCGCCGCAGGCGTGGACGCTTGCCCCAAAGGGAGGCAACACCTAAGATGGAGTGGCAAGCCCTCTGGCTAAGCCTCCGCTTATCGTTCTGGACCACGCTCATCCTGCTGGCCATCGGGCTGCCCGCCGCGCATTGGTTGACCTTCTCGCCGCGGCGCTGGAAGTTTCTGGTGGAGGCGGTCGTGGCGCTGCCGCTGGTCCTGCCTCCCACAGTCCTGGGATTCTACATCCTGCTTGCCATCGGTCCGCACAGTCCGGCCGGCCGCTTGTACGCGGCGCTCACCGGCGGCATGCTGCCGTTTTCGTTTCAAGGCCTGCTGGTGGCCTCCGTGCTGTATAGCCTGCCGTTCGCCGTGCAGCCCTTCACCTCCGGTTTTGCGGCGGTGGACCGCAAGCTGATCGAAGCTTCCTGGTGCCTGGGCGTTTCGCGCGCGGCCACCTTTTTCCGCGTGATCGCGCCGCTCTCCATCCCCAGCATCGTCACCGGCATGATTCTCAGCTTCGCGCATACGCTGGGCGAATTCGGAGTGGTGCTGATGGTGGGCGGCAATCTGGCGGGCATCACGCGCACCGTGTCCATCTCGATTTTCGACGACGTGCAAGCGCTCAATTACGGCGCCGCACTGCACACTTCGCTGCTGCTGCTGGGCATCTCCTTTCTGGTGCTGGCGGCCACTTATGGATTGCGGCGGAGGGTTTGGGCCGTATGGCCCCCGTATGGCCAATGACCTGAGCGTCGACATACGCAAACGGCACGCTGGCGGACCGGAGATCGCGGCTGCGCTGCGCCTGCCATTGGACACGCATGCGGTGACCGTTCTGTTCGGACCCTCCGGGGCGGGAAAGACCACCGTGCTGCGATTGATCGCGGGACTGGACTCACCCGACGGAGGGTCGATCCGATGCGGTGACGAGGTCTGGTACGACGGCGCGCGGCGGATCAATTGGCCGCCGCAGAAACGCCGCGTGGGCTACTTGTCGCAGGACTACGCCATCTTCCCGCATCTGACAGTGCGGGCCAACGTATCCTACGGCGCGCGCGGCGGGCCCGTGCAGGATTGGCTCGTCCGCTTCGAGTTGGGCGAACTGGCGGACCGTTATCCGCGGCAGCTTTCCGGGGGCCAGTTGCAGCGGGTCGGGTTAGCCCGCGCGTTGGCTGCCGATCCCCGCCTGCTGCTGCTGGATGAGCCGCTCTCCGCGCTGGATGCGCCCACGCGGCTGCGTATGCGCGCCGATCTGCGGCAACTGCTGGCCGGCGTGCAGGCGCCCGCGATCGTGGTCACACACGACCGCACCGAAGCGCTGGCGCTGGGCGATTCGATCGCCATCATGATCGACGGCAAGCTGCGCCAGGCGGGCGCCGTGGAGAGCGTGTTCGACTGCCCGGCGGATGCGGATGTGGCCGCGGCCGTGGGTGTGGAAACTATCTGCCCAGCGCGCGTGCTATCGCGCAGCGCCGGGTTGGTCACGGTCGAGATCGCGGGCGCCCCCTTGGTGGCAGTAGATACGGCCGGCGCGAGCGCCGATGTGTATGCCTGCATTCGCGCCGAGAGCGTCACCATCGAGCGTCACCCCCCAGGCGAGCGGAACCCGCCAGGCAACGCGACCAGCGCCCGCAATCGCCTTCCGGCGCGAATCCTCTCGGTGATTCCCGAGGGGCCGCTGGCGCGGGTTACATTGGACTGCGGCTTCCGCCTGACCGCCATTGTGACGCGGCAGTCCGAACGGGAGATGCACCTGCGCGAAGGCGAACAGGTGACCGCGGTAGTGAAGGCAACCTCGATACGGATTGTACCCAGGGGGCTAGACTAAGAACAGCGTGCCACGATTTTCCGCCATCGCACTGCTGGCATTCGTGCTTGCCGACGTAGAGTCGCTGGCGCAGCGGAAATACGATCCCGGCGCAACGGACACGGAGATCAAGATCGGCAACATCATGCCCTATACCGGAGCGTTCTCGGAGTACGGTGCAACCGGGCGCGCTGAGGCGGCCTACTTTCGGATGATCGACGATCAAGGCGGGGTCAACGGCCGCCAGATCAAGTTCATCAGCCTGGATTCCGGCTCCGATACCGACACGGCCGTAGCGCTGGCGCACCAACTCGTGGAACAGGAGCGGGTGCTGCTGACCGTGGGCATCTGGGGCACTCCGGCCAACATGGCGATCCGCCAGTTTATGAACGACCAGAAGACGCCCCAACTCTTCGTCGCAGCAACCGAATCGGCGTTTGACGATCCCGCGCATTTCCCATGGACCATGGGGTTTCAGGCCAGTAAGCGGAGCGAAGGATCGACTTATGCAAAGTACGTGCTTCAGAAAAAGCCGGGCGCCAGAATTGCGATACTCTACGCGAAAGATCCGTCGGGGCAGGAGTGGCTTCTTGGCATACACGACGGGCTAGGGGAAAAGGCGCCGGCCATGATTGTGAAAGAGGCTTCTTTCTCCTATTCCGATCCGGAAGCCGTTGACGCGCAGATCGCGGCACTGAAGGACTCCGGCGCCGATGTCTTCATGAATCTGGCGGTGGGTAGGTTGGCGACACGGGCCATTCGCAAAGCCTACGACATGGGCTGGCATCCGCTGCAGTTTATCCCCAACGCATCCCTCTCGGTGGCCGCTTTTCTGGAGCCGGCCGGCTTGAACAAGGTCGCCGGTATCATCACGAATGCCCGTTCCAAGTCATGGCTTAAGCCGCAGTCGAAACAAGACCTCGCGGTGCGTACATATCTTGATTGGATGGCAAAATACAATCCCGACGCAAATATTCGGGATGCCAACTATGTGTATGGGTACGAAGTCGCGCAGACGGCAGTGGAGGTGCTGAAGAAGTGCGGCGGCGACCTTACTCGCGCCAATGTGATGAAGCAGGCCGCCAGCCTCGATCTGGAACTGGGGATGCTTCGTCCCGGCATCAGGGTAACTACGAGCCCCACCGACTATCAGCCGATCAAGCAGTTGTTCCTCATACAGTTCGACGGTCAGGACTGGGTTCCTATCGGCATGCCGGCGGGCAACTGAGGCCTGCCAGGTGAGGACCTACAGCTTGGCCATGTTCACCAGGGCCCGCCGGCTGGCCCATTCCGCGCCGACTTCGGCGATGACGATGCGGTCCCGCTCGTCCATCAGTTGACGGAAAATCTCCTTCAACTGGGATGCGGTGTAGGTGCTGCGCAGGGCCCACTGGTTGTCGAGCACCTGCCTCGCTTCGAGCGTACGCAGGCGCTCCTTCAGCGACAGGTAATCGCCGGGCCGGAGAAAATTACACGTTACCAGGTAAAGCTTGAGAGCCATGCAGAGCATTGTACTTCAATAGCGAATAAAAAGCGAAAACGAAATGGCCGAGATCCACCAACCGCGGTGGAGAACAGCCGTTAGGACGCCCGCTAACCCTTTAATTTCAAGTTTTTCCAGAATGGCAAGCGGTTTGCAATAAAGACGGCGGGAGGAGTTATGAAACACAAACTGTTCGCCGTTCTACTGTTGGCAGGAAGCTCACTGTTCGCCGCGCCGGGAGTGGTCGTCGGCGTTGGCGTGGGTGTCCCCGCCCCCGCCTATGGACCGCCGCCGCCTCCGGTAGCGGCCTATGTTGCGCCCGCGCCCGGTCCCGGATACGCCTGGGTCGGCGGTTACTGGTACCCGAATGGGGCGCGCTGGGCTTGGCGCGCGGGCTATTGGGGCCGGCGGCCATACGCCCGTGCTTACTGGGTGGCGCCGCGCTACTACGGGCACCGGTATTATCGGGGCTACTGGCGCCGTTAATCATCCCCGGCAGCGTGCCACGGCGTCCTTCCAGCCGGAGAAAAGCCGGTCGCGTGTGCCGGTGTCCATAGCCGGCTCGAACCGCCGCTCGGCGCGCCAGAAGCTTTCGACTTCAGCCACGCTTTTCCAAAAGCCTGTGGCCAGGCCGGCCAGATACGCGGCGCCCAAAGCGGTGGTTTCGATATCGGCGGGACGCACGATGGGGCAATCCAGAATATCGGCCTGGAACTGCATCAGGAAATTGTTCGCGGCGGCGCCGCCATCCACGCGCAGTTCGGAGATGGGACCTCCGGCATCCGCCTGCATGGCGTCGATCAGCTCGCGCGTCTGGTAGGCAATGCTTTCGAGCGTGGCGCGCACAATGTGGGCTCGGCCGCTCGAGCGCGTCAGGCCGCAGACGATGCCGCGCGCGGCGGCGTCCCAATGTGGAGCGCCCAACCCCACGAATGCGGGCACCAGGTAGACGCCGCCTGTATCGGGCGTGGAGGCGGCCAAGGCTTCGGATTCGGCCGCCGTCCGGATCAAACCGAGCTTGTCGCGCAGCCACTGCACGGCCGCTCCCGCCACGAACACGCTGCCTTCGATGGCGAACTGCGGTACGCCGCTGGTTGAAGCCGCGCGCGTCCCCAGCAGGCGATGCCGCGACACCGGCAGGCGGCTGCCCGTGTGCATCAGCGCGAAACATCCGGTGCCATACGTGTTCTTGGAGAGGCCCGCGCGGAAGCAGGCCTGGCCGGCCAGGGCGGCCTGTTGATCGCCTGCGATGCCGGCAATCGGAATCTCCGCGCCGAAGTGGTCCGCGTGAACGGCCCCCACCACGGCGCTTGAAGGCGCAATGCGCGGCAGCATGGCGCGCGGCACGTCCAGGATGCGCAGCAGATCGTCGTCCCAGGCGCCGGTTTCGAGGTTCATCAACATGGTGCGCGACGCGTTGGTGGCGTCGGTGACATGCACCGCGCCGTTGGTCAGCTTCCAGACAAGCCAGGTGTCCACGTTGCCGAACAGCAGTTCGCCGTCGCGCGCCATTTGCCTGGCGCCGGGCACGTTTTCAAGTATCCAACGAATCTTGCTGCCTGAAAAATAGGCGTCGATCACCAGACCCGTGCGGCGCGTGATATCGGCCGCGGCGGAGCTTTGCGCCAACTCCGCGCAGTAGGGCGCCGTGCGGCGGCATTGCCAGACGATGGCCGGTGCCACCGCGCGCCCCGTGGCGCGTTCCCAGACCACGGTGGTCTCGCGCTGGTTGGTAATCCCCACCGCGACGATCTGCGAGGCAGCCGCGCCGGCACGATCCAGCAACAGGCGCGCGGCATAGAGTTGCGCATTCCAGATCTCATCGGCGTCCTGCTCCACCCAGCCCGGTTGTGGATAACGGCTTTCGACCGGCGTAGCATCCATGGCGACGCTGCGACCCTGTTCGTCATAGAGCGCCGCGCGCGCACTGGTGGTGCCTTCATCGAGGGAGAGCACAAACGGCATTGGTTGATTATGGCGCAGTTCCAGCCTCCGCGGCTCGAACTGCGCCGATCGGAGGGCGGCCAATCTTGGCCGCAGCCGCCTTTCAGGCGGCTAGCCGGCTGAAAGCCGGCTGCGGGCAGGATTGCCCGCCCCCCAAAGGCTGTCACCTCCTCAGTTGCTGGTGTTCAGCATAATGGAAACAAAACCGGCTTCGCCATCGACCTGGTCTAATATGGCGAAATCGGGTTTGCCGTCTCCATTAAAATCCGTGACGATGAACGCACTGGGCAGTCCGCCGGGGTCAAAAATGCCGCCGAGTTGGAACTGGCCGGCACCGTTGCCCAGCAGCATGGCGATCTGATAGGTGTAGTGGGCGGTCACCGCCAGGTCGAGGTTTCCGTCGCCATTCAAATCCGCCGCCACGAGATCTTTGGCGCTGCCCGGAACGGCAAACGATGCGGGCAGTTGAAAAGTGCCATTTCCATTGCCCGGAAAAAGCAGCACAGCGCCACTATCCAATGCGGCGACGGCGATGTCGGTCATCCCGTCTCCATTGAAATCCCTTGCCACAATGCCACCCGGTCCAATACCGGAGGCCACCGTCGCAGGGGGTCCGAATGTCCCATTCCCGTTATTGAGCAGCAACAGGACTGCATTCCCGCCGCGGTCCGACACGGCGATGTCCACCTTCCCGTGACCGTTAAAATCTCCGGTTGCCAGATACGCCGGGCTGACTCCCGCCGCGTAACCATGGGCCGCTTGAAATGTACCGTCGCCGTTGCCCAGCCAGACCACGACCTTCGCAGCTGCTGTGGATAAGCCGATGAGATCCGGCACTCCGTCGCCGTTCACGTCTTTTACGACGATGGCCGCCAGCCATGGCGCCGCGTAATAAACGGGCGGTTTGAACGTCCCGCCACCCTGGCCCAGCAATACCCATAAACCGGCCGGAGGGCCGTTGTCCGTTACAATCATGTCCGGAATGCCGTCGCCGTTCACGTCGGCGATGGTGATGTGCTGCGGCACCACGCCGACCTGAACTGCGACCGGAGGCTGAAACGTGCCGTCGCCGTTGCCGCCCAGGATAGCCACTTCGTGCGCCCATGTATCGTTGGCAATCAAACCCGCATTCACCACCGCCAGGTCGGTATGCCCATGCCCATTTATGTCGGCAGCGGCGATGCCCACGTCAGGATAAAGCCCGGCGCTTGGGGAGGAGACTGCTTCGAAGTTACCGTGCCCGTCGCCCAGCGTTATCTCGACCGTCCCGCCCACTCCATTGGCTACGGCCAGATCCGCATGCCCGTCGCCATTCCAGTCCCCAACGGCGATCGGACCGGCGCCATCCCAGGCGAAATTCGTCTGGGTGGGAAACGAACCATCTCCCTTGCCCAACAGGACCGTCATGCTGGACGCTGCACCATCTCCCGGAGAGCCGATGGCGACCACATCCGGATGGCCGTCCTCGTTGAAATCGCCCACTGCGAGGAACCCGGGCACGTTCGGCACCGCGGCGCTTCCGGCGCTCGTAAACGTGCCGTCTCCGTTGCCTAATCCGACACAAAGCGAGGGCTGCAGGTTCACCGTACAACCGGCCAGGATGTCCGGTTTGCCGTCGCCGTTCACATCGGCGACGGCCAACGACTGCGGCCCGTAAGGCACAGGGAATGTCAGTGGACCACCGAAAGTGCCATCGCCATTGCCTAGTTGCGTGACAGTTTCATTCGTGTAGCCGTAAACCAGGTCGAGTATTCCGTCGTTGTTCACATCGATCAGGGTCGGCGCAAAGACGCCCTCAAAGGAGGATGCAATGGTTTTCGGAGCCTGAAATTCTCCATTGCCTTTTCCAAGCAGCACCTGAACCTGGAGGTTGAAGCCCTCACTGGGAAAGGGCACGATCACGAGGTCCATAATCCCGTCGCCGTTCACATCCCCGGCCGCCATTGCCGCGGCTCCTACCGCGGTCACCGCGGTGGTTGGATAGAACTTACCGTTTCCTTGGCCAAAAAAGACGGTAATGGTTTCAGGGGCGTTCTCGTTGGCGATGGCAACGTCCAGCTTGCCGTCGCCATTGAAATCGGCGACCACGACGGAGGTTGCCGCAATTCCCGGATTGGTCCCAGTCACCACCCGGAACGTGCCGTTTCCGTTTGCCAGCAGCACTTCGACCGGGGCTACCCAGCCCTGTACGAACAGGTCGGTCTTGCCGTCCCCGTTGAAATCCCCTGCCAACAAAGCAGTTGGCAGGCCCACTGTAATGCTGTGCGGGGCCTGGAAATTCAGGCTGGCAGCGGACATTATGGTTACTGCGTTCAGCAAAATCAGTGCGGAACACACTTGTAATTCATTTCTTTTCGTCAATTGGTTTCTCCTTACAGACAGTCTTGCCGCAGAGACGCGGCGGGTTTTGAGCCGGCCAACCCGTTTTCTGCCGCGGTTCCCCCAACCGCAGCCCGGGCCTTCGGCACCCTGCTGGGAGTAGTCTGCTGGCGCGCGATGTAAATTGCAATAGACTAGCGCTGAACTTCTCCTGAACAACCAACCAACTGAAAACAAGACTTTTGCCGGCTCGTCTGAACTGGCCAAAAAGGCCGGAGGGATAGTGTTAAACTCGCCTAAGGCTCGTAACGGTGCCATCACCCGCGGACAATTCACCCCGCCTCCTGCACTTCGGCGTCTACGAAGTCGATCTGCACGAAGGAGAACTACGCAAGCACGGGCACAAGATCAAACTGCAGGATCTCCCATTCCAATTCCTGGCGGCGCTGCTCGAACGGCCGGGTGAGGTGGTTACACGGGATGTACTGGCGCAGAGACTGTGGTCCGGCGCCCTGGTCGATTTCGATAGCGGCCTCAACACGGCAGCCAGGAAACTGCGGGAGGCTTTGGATGACGATGCGGCAACCCCGCGCTACGTGGAAACCCTGCCGCGGCGGGGTTATCGTTTCATTGCACCGGTCCGAGCGCGGGATTTAGATCCGGGGGCGCACGCGCCGGTTTCGGAGACAAAGGCGGAACCGCCCCGCCCGCCCGTAACCCGGCCACGCTGGCAGCAGTACGCCCTCATTGTAGTCATCGTGGCTGTAGCTGGGATACTCATTGCGCTCGCGGTATTCCGGTTCGGCGTCCCCGTCCGCGCGCCGCGTGTTCTGGACGTCGTCCAACTGACGCGAACCGGACGCGCCGAGATCGCCAACGGCTTGGCGACGGACGGAACGCGGGTCTATTTCACCGAGCGAAATGGCGGGCACTGGTCGCTTGCCCAGGTTTCCGTGCATGGCGGTGTGTCGCAGCCCATACCGTCGGCGGTACCGCTTACTCAACCGGACATCATGGACATTTCGCCCGATCGCGCGAGCCTGCTGGTGGCGAGCCTGGACAATGTCGAATGGGCAAGGCCGCTCTGGGTGGTTCCCACAGTGGGCGGAACACCCCACCGGCTTGGCGACATAAGGGCGCAAGCCGCGGCCTGGTCCAGGGACGGAAGGCGGGTAGTCTTCGCCCGCGGCGCGGCGTTATTTCTGGTCAACAGCGATGGCACGGGTTGCCGTAAGCTGGTGGACACGCCGGGCATAGCCGATGGTATCCGCTGGGCGCCAGCTCCCGGGCCGGATCTACTGCGCCTTTCGATCATAGGCCCGGATCTGCGCGCGGGCGCATTGTGGGAAGTCACCTCAGCGGGCGCCGGCCTGCGCCTGCTGCTGCGGAGCTGGAAACCGGCCACGGCGCTGCCTGATGGCGAGACCAGTGGCACGTGGACCGCGGGAGGGAAGCTGTACGTGTTCAAGTCGCGGCGCGGGGCCGGCAGTAGCATCTGGGCGATGGCGGCAGGACGGGGGTTACTGGGGAACGGCGGCCAGCCGGTACAGATCTATTCGACACCTCAGGAGCTAGATTGGTTGGCGGCTGCTCCGGACGGTAAACGGATATTCTTCGCCGCCGGCCAGGAGCGCCGTGAACTGGTACGTTACGATATCCGGCGCGGCCAGTTCATGCCATATCTCCCCGGCATCCCCGGGCGATGGGTGGATGTTTCGAAAGATGGGCGATGGGTAGCTTACACGACCGCCCCGCAAGAGGCGCTGTGGCGCAGCCGGGCCGATGGCAGCGATCCGTTGCAATTGACATCCCCGGGCGCCTACGCAGCGCAGCCGCATTGGTCGCCGGATGGCAAACGCATTGTCTTCAGCGGAGGCCTGACCGGCCTGAACGGCACGGTCTATGTGATCCCGAAAGCGGGCGGGGCGCCGGAAGCGATCACGCCTGCGCCGTTCTTAGCGTCGGACCCAAGTTGGTCCCCCGACGGAAAATCGCTCGTGTTTGCACGCAGCCAGTCCTCCGGGGCGGGCGGACAGGCGGGGCTTTATGTGATGGACGCGAAAACGCGCCAGGCGCGGTTCCTGCCCGGATCGGAAGGCCTGGCACGGGTTGCCTGGTCACCCGATCGGCGGTATCTGGCGGCCACCAACGTGGCAGGCGTGCAAATCCAGTTGTTCGATTTTAGAACCGGGCAGTGGACCGTACTGGCGACGGGGAACGGGTTAGGCGTTCCGATATGGTCGGCGGACGCCCGATACGTTTACTATCAGGAAGTGCTGGGGGGACCGGAGCAGCCCATATTCCGCGTGGAAATCCACACGCGTAAGATCGAGAAGACGATGGGTTCGAGTCAGATCCCGCAATCGAATGTGACTGGCTACCTGATGACCGGCATGGGGCCTGGCGACCAGCCGATCGCTAGCGTGCTGCGCAGCAATTCGGACATTTATGCGCTCGATCTGGAATTGCCGTAGCTCAGAGCCGACGGGCGCGGCTCGGCTAGTAGTCGCGGCCGCGGCGGTGGTACTCGCCACCACCCAGGCCGCCGAGATCGATGACCACGGCAACTATCAAGACGATCAGGTTGACGCCTTCGATGGGCCGGTGGTTATTGACCATCCAGGCGTAGGCCAGAGTGGTCAGCGGCAGGAAAAAGAAGCCGATCAGGGGAACCAACAGTCCGTGATAGGCGCGTTGCAGATAGGTGGTGAGCAGCCAAAGCAGAACCAGCGCCACTCGCGGGAATGCCAGGACGACGATTACGACGAGGCAGGGCATAGGAACGATTGTCGCAGATTCGCTGATGCCGTTTCAGCCGTGCAGCTTTTTGTAACAGCGCTCCCAAGGAAGGAAGAGGGCGTAGCCAGCCAAATGCGGCGTGAAATACACCCCCAGCATCAATGCGATGAGCGCCTGCATGCCGAGAAGCCCAACCAGAGTGAGAACCCGAAGACGCCGGAAGAACAACGCGGGCAACGCCGATAACTCGACAGTAACAGTGGCTACGGCCGCAAACTGACACAGCCACGTCGATTGCGCCAGAAAGCTGCCGAGCCTGGTCGGAGGGGTGTGCGTGAAAAGCTCTCCCAACCAGATGGAGCGCATGTTGGCGGCGGTCATCCAGGCGAGTCCGCTATTTCGGAGCTTGGCGTAGCCGGCCGCGAAAAACACAAGAAGGAAGAGGGTCTGTGCGAGGCGAACGGGCCACGTATATTGCCCGGAAACCGCAATAGGCGCTTTGCGACTCTTGCGCAGGGCCCGGTCGGCCGACAGCGCATCGGCACAGCGTGACACCGCCAGGATACAGAGGAGTAATACCGGAAATCCATCGAGATGATGGATCTTACCGAAGCAGTTAGGCAACCCTAAGAGAAAGTAACCGAGCGCTGCCGCTGTCGCCATGCTCAAGCGCGAGACAAATCCGATGGCGGAAGTGAGCAGCGAGGCTTTCCATAACATCTGCAGAACGCCGATTAGAGCCGCATCGCGGGGAGGGCCGGAGAGGGTGCGGAACCACGAAATGGGCATCCAGAACACCGGGGAAACTTGTGTCCAGCCGCGGTCGTCGAACGGCAGATAGATGGCAAAGAGCAGGCTGTAACTGATCACACGCACTAACGCAAGATGTTCGGCGGTTTCCGGAGCAAACCAATAGCCATGCCATTTTGCCCATTTTGCCCATTCTGCCGGAGCCCTCATCGCCCGGCCTCGGCTGCGCCGGCGGTCACCTGGGCAATCAGGGTTCGCGTCGCGGGTGGTTCGGACCCCTGCAAACCGCGCCGCAGCGTCCAGCTCACTGAGTACAAACGCAGTGCGCGGAGGGCTTTCCGGCGGCGATTATACAAGAGGATGAGGTTGCGGAGCGCTTCGTCAAGTTTTTGATTTCCTCCGGGTGCGCTTCGTAAGCGTTCGAGCGCCACGATCAGGCGCGCCTGGTCGAACGGCGCAAAATCGCGGTCGTCGCGTAGGGGAATCTCGCCCTGATCGGTCGCTCCATAAAGACGCAGCCACGAGAGCTGCCCGGAGTACAGGGTGGAGTACATGGGGTAACTGCCGAATGGCCAATGCTCTAAGCCGGTAACGATGTCGAAGCCGGTAACTGCCAGGCAAGCTATGATCGTGAGGCTCGCGAACCGGAGCGCTTGCGTGGGCATTGTCAGCTAGGTTATCAGGTATTGAATCTGAGACGCGGCTCTGCCGCCTGGAAGGTGTCGCGGCAAAGTGAGAAATTCCTATTTTGGCAAATTAGAACGTTCCTCTTGACGGCCGCCAGGCTGGAGGGATGGAACGGATTGCGATGAGCCAAGAGGAACGAGACTGGCTGGATTGGTTAAAGCGTGCCAGGGATGGACATGTGACGCAGAGGAAGGCGGCCGAGCAGATGGGAATTAGCGATCGCTGGGTGCGAGCGTTGCTGGCAGAAATGAAGAAGAAAGGCGATGCCGTGGTGGTCCACGGATTACGTGGGCATCCCTCGAACCGGCGCGTCGACGAGAAGATTCGGGGGCGGGCGATGGAGATCGTGAAGTCGGCGGACTGGCATGATTTCAAGCCGACGTTCGCCGCGGAGCAATTGGCCAAGCGGCATCAGATCCGAGTCAGCAAGGAGACGGTCCGCCAGTGGATGATCGCCGAGGGCATCTGGCAAAGCCAGGGGCGCAAGGTGAAAGAGGTGCACCCGTGGCGGCCGCGGCGGAGCCACTACGGGGAGTTGGTGCAGTGGGACACTTCCGACCACGACTGGTTGGAAGGACGAGGGGAGCCAGTGCCCCACTTGGTGCGGATGATCGACGATGCCACCAGCCGGAGTTGGGGGCGTTTTGTGGCCCGTGACAGCACGCGCGAGAACATGGGCGTGCTGTGGGAATATGTGGAGCGGTTTGGGCGCGCGGTGGATTACTATACCGACCGCGATTCCATGTTCACGGTGGCGCCGCGGCCTGGGGAGAGCAAGGAACAACAGCGCGCGGCGGACCGTC
>Ga0302325_10009873_pt1 | contig 20777 bp, 23 predicted proteins | sample Palsa_T0_2_FD_201948 | JGI IMG/M metagenome (GOLD analysis project Ga0302325, IMG submission 201948) | Peat permafrost microbial communities from Stordalen Mire near Abisko, Sweden - Palsa_T0_2 | ecosystem: Environmental > Terrestrial > Soil > Palsa > Peat permafrost | place: Sweden: Abisko...
GCGCGCGCCATTTTCGATTTGCCGAGCCGCTCGAGCGCCTCGACCCGGTCGCGGTCGTCACGGATCAAACCTGAAATCGTCACGCGTGCAATGTAAGGGCTCACCCCGGTCAGCCCGAACCGACGGCCGCCCAGCGTGGCGACACCGACGATGGCGAGAATGATCAGCCCGAAGGCGACGATGCGCCAGAAAGTGAGCTTGCGCCGCATCCGGCGGCGATCGACGATCAGATCAGCGTCAAGCGACATGCTTTGCTTCCTCTAATCATGTCCGCCGGTACGCGTGTGCGCGGAACTCCAGCGGACAAAGTGCAGAGAACTGGTCCCCGCTGGCGCGGGGACCAGCCGCTAGTCGCCCTACTCTTTCACGTCTTCCACGTCTTCCTGCTCGGTCTCCTCACCCTTGCGCTTGAGCGCGGTGCCGAGAATATCGCCGAGTGTCGCGCCGGAATCCGAAGAGCCATATTGCGCGATGGCTTCCTTCTCCTCGGCGACTTCCAGCGCCTTGATCGACACCGTGACCTTGTGGGCGCGGCGGTCGTACTGGATGACGCGGCCGTCGACCTTCTGCCCGGCTGCGAAGCGCTCGGGCCGCTGCTCGGAACGGTCGCGCGCCAGTTCGTTGCGTTTGATGAAGGTCGAAAGGTCGGTGCCGACGAGCTTGACGTCGATGCCGCCCTCTTTCACGTCCATCACCTCGCAGGTGACAACCGCGCCCTTCTTGAGCTCGCCCCCCGCCGCCGCAGCGGTTTCGCCGCTCTCCGCCGAGACCTCGCCACCCGTAAGCTGCTTGATGCCGAGCGAAATACGCTCCTTCTCGACATCGACGTCGAGCACCTGGGCTTTGACCTTGTCGCCCTTCTTGTATTCCTCGATGACCTGCTCGCCCGGCCGTTTCCAGTCGAGGTCGGACAGGTGCACCATGCCATCGACGTCGCCGTCGAGACCGAGGAACAGGCCGAATTCGGTCTTGTTCTTGACCTCGCCTTCGACCACCGAGCCGGCCGGATATTTCTCCAGGAACACTTCCCAGGGGTTACGCATGGTCTGCTTGAGACCGAGCGAGATGCGGCGCTTGACCGGATCGACTTCGAGCACCTGGACTTCGACCTCCTGGGAGGTCGAGACGATCTTGCCGGGGTGAACGTTCTTCTTGGTCCACGACATTTCGGACACGTGGATCAAGCCCTCGATGCCGGGCTCGAGTTCAACGAAGGCGCCATAGTCGGTGATGTTGGTGACACGGCCCGTGAACCGCGCGCCGACCGGATACTTCGCCTCGATGCCCTGCCACGGATCGTCGAGCAGCTGCTTCATGCCGAGCGAGATGCGGTGGGTCTCGTGATTGATCTTGATGATCTTGACCTTCACCTGCTGGCCGATATTGAGCACCTCGGACGGATGATTGACGCGCCGCCAGGCGATGTCGGTGACATGCAGCAGGCCGTCGATGCCGCCGAGATCGACGAACGCGCCGTAATCGGTGATGTTCTTGACGACACCGTCGATGACCTGTCCCTCTTCGAGGTTCTGTACCAGTTCCTGGCGCTGCTCGGCGCGGGTCTCTTCCAGCACGGTGCGGCGTGACACCACGATATTGCCGCGGCGGCGATCCATCTTGAGGATCTGGAACGGCTGCGGCTGGTTCATCAGCGGCGACACATCGCGGATCGGACGAATGTCGACCTGCGAGCGCGGCAGGAAGGCAACGGCGCCGTCGAGATCGACAGTGAAACCGCCTTTGACCTGATTGAAGATCTGGCCCTGAACCTTTTCGTTGTTCTGAAACGCCTTCTCGAGCTTGCCCCAGCTTTCTTCGCGGCGCGCCTTGTCGCGCGATAACACCGCTTCACCGAGCGCATTTTCGATGCGCTCCAGGTAAACCTCGACGGTGTCGCCAATCTTGATCTCGGCGCCACGTCCCGGGCCGGAAAACTCGCGCAATGCAACGCGGCCTTCGGTCTTCAGGCCGACGTCGATGACGGCCAACTCTTTTTCGATTCCGACAACCGTCCCTTTGACGACGGAACCTTCCTGCAGATGACCATCGCTGAAGGACTCTTCGATCAATTTGGCGAAATCATCGCGCGTCGGAGACATCGATGACGCCGATGCAGTTTGCGTAGCAGCTTGAGCCATGAACACTCCCGACCCCGTGAATTGAAAATGGTCCCGAACACGCGGCAGCCACCGGCGGCGCCGGCGGTTGGGGTTTTAAGCCAAGCGATCGGGACAATGCTTTATCCGGGGCTCGCGCAAGCGAGGTGGTGAACGGGCTGAACCTCCAATGACGAAAGCGAGGTCAACTACGCCTTCGGCCCGTTCTGGCAGCCTCGACGATATTAACGGCGGCCCGGAACGCCGCGTCTATACCCAAATGGGTGGTGTCGAGCAAGTGCGCATCGGGAGCGGCTTTGAGGGGGGCTGCGGTGCGACGGGAGTCGCGTTCATCGCGCTTTAACAGGTCGGCAAGGATATCGCTCTCCTCGGCCTGCTCGCCCCTCGCCCGAAGTTCCAGTGTCCGCCGCTTGGCGCGGACTTCCGGCGTCGCGACCACGAACAGCTTCACGTCAGCGCCGGGCGCGATGACGGTGCCGATATCGCGGCCGTCGAGCACCGCTCCCGGCGGTTTCGTCGCGAACTGCCGCTGATAGCTCATGAGCGCCTGACGGACCTGCGGGATCGCGGCGACTACCGAAGCTGCTTCGGTAATGAGCTGCAATTTCAGCGCGTTATCGTTGAATTTCGCCGGGTCGAGCCGGACCGCAACGTCGATAGCCTTATTGATATCGTCCGGCGGATAGCCCGCATCGAGCACGCCCTTCGCCACCGCACGATACAACAGCCCAGTATCGAGATGATGCAGCCCGTAAACCTGCGCTAGATGACGCGCGATCGTCCCTTTGCCTGACGCTGCCGGCCCGTCGATGGCAATGATCATGACAGTTCCGCGCCCAACGACAGCATTAGGTCCACAAAACCCGGAAAGCTTGTTGCGATGAACGTGCCGTCGTCGATCTGCACCGGCCGCTCGCTGCCGACACCAAGAACGATCGCCGACATCGCGATGCGATGATCCATATGCGTTGTGACGATGCCGCCCCCCGCCGGGCGACCCTTGCCGTACACGATCAGGTCATCGCCGTCGATCTCGGCCTCGATGCCGTTGCACCGAAGCAGAGCTGCAGTGGCAGCAAGCCGATCCGACTCCTTGACCCGCAGCTCCTTGAGGCCGCGCATGATCGTCGTGCCTTCGGCAAACGCAGCAGCGACGGCAAGCACCGGATATTCATCAATCATTGATGGCGCCCGATCGGCCGGCACTTCGACGCCGCGAAGTGCACCCGAACGTATGCGCAAGTCGGCAACGTCCTCGCCACCTTCCTTGCGCACCGCCAATTGTTCGATTGACGCCCCCATTTCAGTAAGCGTCGTGAGCAGACCGGTGCGCAGCGGGTTCATCATCACGCCTTGCACGATCAGGTCCGAGCCAGGCGCGATTAGCGCTGCGACCATCGGAAACGCCGCCGAGGAGGGATCGGCCGGCACCTCGATGGGCTGCGGCACCAGCTCCGGCTGTCCTGTCAAAGTGATGCGGCGGCCATTTTGCCCTTCCCGCTCAACTCGCACCTGAGCGCCGAAATGGGTGAGCATTTTCTCCGTGTGATCGCGCGTTGCCTCGGCCTCGATGATGACGGTTTCGCCGGGAGCGGAAAGACCGGCGAGCAGCGCCGCCGATTTCAACTGCGCCGAGGGGACGGGAGGCCGGAATTCAATCGGTATCGGATCGCGGGCGCCTGCAAGCGTGAGCGGCAGGCGGCCATCGGTCGACGAGACCGTACGCGCGCCAATTCTCTCCAGCGGATCGAGTATGCGCTTCATCGGCCGGCTGCGCAGCGAAGCGTCGCCGTCAAACGTAGCCGTGATCGGACACCCGGCGACCGCACCCAGCATCAGCCGGCATCCGGTTCCGGAATTGCCAAAATCCAGCTTTCGCGCCGGTTCGGCAAAGCCGCCGACGCCGACGCCGCACACCCGCCATTCGCCGGCACCTGTGCGCTCGACGCTCGCGCCGAGATCCCGCAGTGTCTGCGCCGTATTGAGGACGTCCTCGCCTTCCAGCAGGCCATTGATCCGCGTCTCACCGACCGCCATCGCGCCGAAAATCAGCGCGCGAATGGACGTCGACTTGTCGCCGGGCACGCGGGCTCGTCCGGCCAGCGGGCCGTTGCGACGGGCGGTCAATGGCGTGAGCTTGGCGGTCAACTTGGTACTCACGGGGTCAATATCCGGTGGCTGTCCTCTAGCATGGGCGGCAGTGGCACGTCATTCAGCCGTTTTTTGCGGCAAAAGCGCTCGAAGTCGTCCGCGATCCGCTATTGACAGGCGCGCCACGACTAGCCAAGTGAAGCACCCAAATCGTGCAAGGATCCGGACTGTGACCAAACCTGAGCTTGGGACTAAGCGGCTCTGCGCCAGTTGCAGCGCCAAGTTTTATGATCTGAACAAAGATCCAATCGTCTGTCCGAAGTGCGACACAGTTTACGTGGTGGCGCCGGTCGTGACGCGTGGACGTCCCGATGCGGCGGCTGCGGCCGCCGCTGCTGCCGCTGCCGCCCGTCCTGCAGCCGAGGAAGCTGCACCAGAGCCGCCGGAGGCGGAGTTTGTCTCGCTCGAAGAGGCCGATGCCGAGGCCTCCGGCGCGAAGAAACCCGCCGAAGGAGCGGAGGCTGCAGCCGAGGACGAAGAAGTCGAGATAGATGACGAAGGCATGGACGACGCCACGTTCATCGAAGAACAGGAAGAAGAAGACGCCGATGTCACCGACATCATCGGCGGCGATATCGAGAACGAGGAGGAAAGCTGACGGACGTCAGCGCAGTATTCGGCGGTCAGAATAGAGTTCCCAGAATTCCGAATACCGATTACTGAGTTTCCACCGATTGGGGCCATAGCTCAGCTGGGAGAGCGCCTGCATGGCATGCAGGAGGTCGGCGGTTCGATCCCGCCTGGCTCCACCACCTTTCGCCCGCCCGAGCTCAATAAGCGCAGGCGGGCTTTTCTTTTTTCAATCGGCAAAATCCGGCGGCCGGAGGCTGGAAGATGTCGGGCAAAAAATCGTGCGGCGCGTGCTATATGGGCCTTGGGGGTTTGAAGGGAGTCTGGGGAATGCACGGACTACGGATATGCGTGGCACTGACCGCGTGTTTTGTCCTGACGATTGCGGGCGCGGCATCGGCTCAGCAGAACCATGATGTCAGCCCGGAAGATCAGCTTGCGCCATCACAAATGACTCAGCCGATGCCCGGGCGGGCCGCAGAGCCCGCGAGTGCGCCAAAGCATTCCGCTCAGGCCGCAAAGCCACCGGCTGCCGCCGGGCCTTCGGAAAAGCCCGGCGCCGGGGCTTCGATGAAAGCCGTGGTATGCGGTGCTGGTACGTTCTCAAAAGATTCCAGCAATCTGAGACTCGCGATCACTTTCGATGCGAAAAACATCACGTACTCGGACATCAACGTCAGCGGCAGCCCGGTCGGCTCCTCGGTCGTTTATCCGAAGGACCCGAAGCGCCGTCTGGAAATCTGGTGGCAAAATCAGGCGAACCGCAGCGGCATTTACCTGATCCTGATCAATGGCCAGTCGACCTGGGTCGCTCCGGGCGGCATGAAACTGGGGCTGACGCTTGCGGACCTCGAAAAACTAAACCACAAGCCGTTCAAGCTGAAGGGCTTCGACAAGGACCACAATGCAACGGTGAGCGATTGGGACGGCGGCACGCTTGCGACTCTGCAAGGCGGCTGCAAATCCGGCGTCACCCTGCAACCGGATTCAAAGGCGAGCCCCGATGCGGTAAGTGCGTTGTCCGCGGACAAAGAATACAGCTCCGACGACCCGCAGATGCGGGAAGTAAAGCCAAAGGTCAGCGAGATTCTGATCGGCTACTAGCGGTGCGGCTGAGCATGCCCCGGCGGCGCTGGCGGGATATTCTGCTCCGGCGTGTCGGCTTCGGTGCGCAGGTTTCTGACGTCGCGCGCCATTTCGAGGCAGGTTAGGAGCTCGGTATAACTTGAATCGCCGCCCATCCGCGATTCATTGGTGCAGGCAATCTTGTCTGTCGCATTGAAGGTCGCCCATTTCTGCACGAGCTCGTCCCGAATGGCCTGCTCGCTGTCGAGGCAGTCCTTTTTTTCTTGCCCAATCTGCGGATCGTGGAATGTGACGCCGCCTTGCTGGGCGATGCCTTGGCAGACCTGGTCGACATTGAGTGTGGGAACACTATCGGCAGCCGGCACGGCAAGGTGAGCGCTGAGCATCAGAACCGCTGGAAGAATCATGGCATCGCTCCGTGGAACCGCGGTTCCATTATAGCAGATTAGTAACGCCGCAGTAGCGGGTTCCGGTTCCAGTTTTGCTTTCAGCCGTAATCCTGTGGCCCACAAATTGCACGTTGACCGGTAGCGATTCGCACCGCTATGGCAGACTGGAAAGCCGGGGATACACCATGATTTTTGCGCCGCTCTTTGGCACCGCATTGGTCGTCGCCGTCGCCACCGGACCGTTCGATCCTTCCGACCACGAAACTCGTCTTTCCGTGCAGGAAAAGATGGCGGCAACGGAACCGCTCATTCGTTCGGCAACCGAATGCATCGTGCACGCTGTAGCGGCCGACCCACGCTATGGCGAGAAGCCGGCCGCATTGGGTGATCTGATCGTTGCATCGATGCCGGTTTGCGTCACGCCGGTGCGCGCCATGATAGACGCGTACGACCGCTATTACGGTGAAGGCTCGGGCGAAGCCTTTTTCATGGGTCCTTATCTCGATGTATTGCCGAAAGCAGTTATGGACAGCGCAAGTAAAGAGTCGAAATAGGCGCTCCCCCCCCCTCGACTTACCGGTCTGACGCCGGACCAATCCGGTCGACAATGCGCATCCTAGTCGGATCGACCACCACAACCTCGTTCTCGACTATTGTGTATTCGTAGAGTTTGGCTGCTGGATTTTCCGCAACCGTCTGATCGGGCAGCGAATAGAGCTCGATCATCGGCGGCACATCAGCGCCTATCTTGGTGGAGAACGGCTGCGGTGCGACCTTGCTCTTGTCTTTGCTGACAGTCGCATAGATCGCGCTACGCTCAGCCGGCGTCAGTTCCAGCTTTTGCGAAGCGGCGACGTCGTCGGTCTGTGCAGCCGCCTGCTGCGCGTGGCTGGTAAAAAGCACCAGCACGACAGGCAGAATGACAAAAGCCTTATGCTTCATCTTGTTGTGCTCCCGAAATGGAGGCGCGCGCCGTTCGCGGCGGCGCGCGCTTGTTACGCCATAAGACTCAACGTCCGATACGTCAGCGCGGCAGCGCCTGAACCGCGATGCCGGTATTAGGATCGATCACCAGGATCCGATCCGGCTCGTAGACATAGCGGTAGGCTGGAATCGTTGTGCCGACCGATGCGTTGATCACTGCGTCGTCTATGGTCGGCGCTGGTGGCGGAGCCACCGTGTCATACAGCGGCGCCCCATCGTAAAGCGGCTGCGGATTGGCGGCGACCGTTGCAACCGGCGCCGGGGTGGTTGTCGTTACTGTTCGCTTCGTCGTTACAAGTTGTCGCCGCACTGAACGGGGCGCGGGCCGCACGGTTTGCACCGTCTCGGTCGTTTGCACGGTCTGCACCGGCGGTTGAGTGATCACTGTTTCGATCGGCTGATCGCGTGTGATGAAAGTCTGCGCATTCGCCGCGGTCGTTCCGGTGGCAAGTGCGACGGCAACTGCGATATACGAAATGCTGCTTTTCATGGCCTACTCCACAATTCATAGGAATCCCGGCCGCACGAGCCGGGCGCTGAACTTCAAACGCAGGTTTGTGCGTTGCGTTCCTGATGATTACGCAAGAAGGCAATCAGTGTTCCCGTGACGCAAAATTGACGCGTTCACGCCACTTGGGAACCATATCCGCGCGGCAGCGCCGAGCGCAGCAGTGCGGATAGCGGCAATGTCAGCAGCACCAGGAACGCAACCACGGTCAACGCTCTCCAGACGCCGAACCTGTCGCCGACCAATCCATAAAGAGTAGGAGCAATGGCGCCCGAGCCGATTGTTGCTGTGTAGAAAACACTCAATGCCCGCGTGCGCCATTCGGGGGCCACGAGAGCAGGCACGGAACCGTAAAGCACCGATGAAGTCCCGTTCAACGCAATGCCAATGAGCGGCAGCAATAACAGCGCCCCTTCAAGCGGCAGCGGCATGAGCGCCAGAATTCCCACAGCGGTGAGACCTTCGGTCAGCCACACCGTGCCGATCGCGCCAATCCGCGCACCGATGAACGTGCAGGCCAGCTTGCCGGCCGCGCCGCCGGCGAAGATCAGCGTCAGCGCGAAGCCGACGGTCTGAACGCTCGCGCCTTTGTCTTTGAGGACGAACGGCAGAAACAGCAGGAAGCCCATACGAGTCGCGCTGTCGATGATGCCAATCGCAACCAGAAGTGGGAACGCCAGCGGTTGCGGCGGCTTGTCGGAAACAGCCCCGGTCTCTGTGCTTCGCTTGGCGGTGCTTTCGCTAGCGAAGCGCGGCGTGACAACAAAAATTATCGCTGCCAACACGAAACCAAGGCATCCCAATATCGATAGCGCCGACCGCCACGCCATCCCGAGCAGCATCACCGACAGCGTCGCCGGCAGTATCATTTTGCCGAGATCGCCGGCGAAGTTGTAGGTGCCGAGCGCTGTCAGTGAACGCGGACCGGCAAACGCGCGCGCCACTAGCGCAGCAGCAACCGGATGCTGCGTGCTGGCGCCAAGGCCGCCAATGAACAGCGCGACAAGCAACATCGTAAAGCCGGCGCTCGCACCGGCCAGACAGTAGCCAAAACCCGCGAGCGCCGTACCAAGCGCGAGCACCACCGCGACGCCTAGTCTTTCTGAAACCAGGCCTGCTGGAATTTGCAGGCTGGCCATGGCCCCGACAAAGACGCTGCGCAGCACGCCGAGCGCCGCATAATCGAGGCCGAATTCCGACTGCCACAGCGGCAGCAAGATATAGATCAGGTCGGTGTAGCCGTCGTGCAGGGCATGCGTCACCGACGCGATTGCCGCCACACGGCGCTGGTCGGGGCTGAACCGCTCCGACCACGCTGCAAGATTCCAGGACAGTATCCGCATCAAGCGAAGCTAGAAGTCTGTCATCATATGCGCAACTGAGTTATTCTCCCTCCATGAGGGAGAATAAGTCACCCTTGGAGAGGCCGAACCTGCCGCCGCTGAACGCGATCCGCGTCTTTGAAGCGGCGGCGCGGCGGGGCAGCTTTGCTCTGGCGGCAGCGGAGCTGAATGTCACGCACTGGGCGGTCGGCAAGCAAATCAGGTTGCTGGAAGACTGGTTTGGTCTGCCGTTGTTCGAGCGCCAGCACCGCAAGGTCACGCTCACCGATGAGGGCGTCGAGCTTCTTGCAGACGTCAGTTCTGCTTTGTCGCGGCTCGCAAGTGCTGCGGCCAAATTCAGCCGACCGGGTTTGCCGCGGCGCGTTTCGGGAACCGTGCGCGTCAATGTGCCGACAAGCTTTGCGCTGCACTGGCTCATACCGCGGATTCTGGAATTCCAGACTAAATTCCCGCATATCGACCTCCGCATATCCACCACATCCCGCAAGCTCAGATATGTCGGAAGCGGATTTGATTTCGGCGTTCGCCTGAACCGGCAACCGGGCACGCACCTGAAATTCAGAACACTGATGAAGGACTTGCAGCTCCCTGCTGCGATCCGGGAATTTTACGAGCAAAACCCATCAGGACCGCGGACGATTTACGCCAACACACCCTTCTTCATTCAGCCACCACACGGTCGGCCTGGCCGCAGTGGCTTGCCCTAGCTGGTAGCCCGCATCTGACGCCAGCGCGCCATCTCGAACTCGACCATGTTCACCTGCAACTGCAAGCCGCCGTCGACGGCCTCGATGTCGCTATCGCATCGCTACCGCTGATCGCGCGCGATGTCGCGGCCGGCCGCCTCGTCTGCCCGATCGCCAAGCCGGAATATTGCGCCGGAGATTATCTGCTGGTCAGCGAGGATCGCAGCGAAAGCGCGGCAGCAGGGGCTTTTCGCACCTGGATAATGGCCGCCGCAAAGGGTGCTTCGATGGATTGAACCGCGCTGACCCGATATCGGCTCGATTGACCGTCGCTACCGGCAAGTGCAGTCTGCCGTCCGCTCAGGGAATTATGGCTTAGTCTTGCGAGAGGGAGGAGACATGTTCGGCATCAACGACCTGTTCCAGTGGGAGCGGTTCGTGACGCCCACCGTGATCAAGGTCTTTTACTGGCTTGCCATTGTCCTGTTCGTGCTGATCGGCATGGCCGGCGCAATGTCCGCGCTCCGGGATATGGCATTCAACCCTTTCGTCGGCCTCGTCTACTTGATCGCGAGCCTGCTTGGCGCATTCATGGGCATCATTGTCGCGCGCATCATCGCCGAGACGGTGCTTATCGTTTTTCGCATCAACGAGCACCTGGGCGCGATTCGCAATCAGGGAGCGGCCAATCGCAATTCGGAAGCGAACAACCGGGGCCAGTAGTCAGTTCGCGAACCGGAAGTGCATGACATCGGCGTCCTGCACAACATAGTCCTTGCCTTCGAGCCTCATCTTGCCGGCTTCGCGCGCGCCAACTTCCCCGCCGCACGCGACGTAATCGTCGTAAGCAATCGTCTCAGCGCGAATGAAGCCCTGTTCGAAATCGGAGTGGATCACGCCTGCGGCTTGCGGCGCCTTGGTGCCCCGCGTGATCGTCCACGCGCGCGATTCTTTGGGGCCTGCGGTAAAATAGGTCACGAGATTGAGAAGCGCGTATCCGGCACCGATCAGGCGGTCGAGCCCGGCTTCGTCGAGGCCGACCGCGGTGAGATAGTCGTTGCGCTCGTCACGAGCGAGCACGGCTATTTCCGACTCGATCTTTGCCGAAATGACGATCGAACCGGCGCCTTCTTCTTTCGCTTTCGCCTCGACCTTTTGCGAGAAAGCATTACCGCTCGCGGCGGAAGCCTCCTCGACGTTGCAGACATAGAGCACCGGCAGCGACGTCAGCAGGCCGAGCATATGGAAGGCTTTTTCTTCTTCCGGCTTGCGTTCGGTGGACCGTGCCGGTTTGCCGTCGCGCAACTGCGCAAGCGCGCGGGTAATGAGATCGAGGGATTCCTTGGCTTCCTTGTCGCCGCCCTTGGCCTTTTTGTTCAGGCCGTCGACACGCTTCTCGAGGCTTTCGAGATCGGCCAGCATCAACTCGGTTTCGACCGTCTCGATGTCTGCGATCGGGTCGATCCGATTTTCGACATGCGTCACGTCGGTGTCCTCGAAACAGCGCACCACGTGGGCGATAGCATCGACTTCGCGGATATTGCCGAGAAACTGATTGCCGAGCCCGTCGCCCTTCGACGCGCCGCGAACCAAACCGGCGATATCGACGAACGTCAGCCGCGTCGGCACGATCTGCGCTGATTTGGCGAGCACCGCGAGCGTCTCAAGCCGCTCATCCGGCACCGCCACCTCACCGACATTCGGCTCAATGGTGCAAAACGGATAATTTGCCGCCTGCGCTGCCGCGGTTTCGGTCAGTGCATTGAACAGGGTCGACTTGCCGACATTGGGCAGGCCGACGATGCCGCATTTGAATCCCATGGAAGCTGCTACCTGTTGGAGGGCGGATCACGGTCGGTCGTGACCGCCGCTTGATTCTTCGTCGGTGTCGTCGCCAAAACCCTTTGCGACCATGGCGAGATGAACCTTGTTCTGAAAGCTGGCGTCCTCGCCGCGCGCCAAGAAATCGGCGTTGTCGGCGATGACATCGATCAAGGCTTCGACCCAGCCGCGCTCGCTCTTGGCGAAATCGCCCAGTACATAATGCTGAACCATATCCTTGTTACCCGGATGACCGACGCCGATGCGCACCCGGCGATAGTCATTGCCGATATGCTCGGAAATCGAGCGAAGGCCGTTGTGGCCGGCGATACCGCCGCCGATTTTAACCCGCACTTTGGCGGGCCGAAGATCGATCTCGTCGTGGAAGACCACAATGTCTTTCAGCGGCAACTTGTAAAAATGTGCCGCTTCGGCAACGGCGCGGCCGGATTCGTTCATAAAGGTCCCCGGCAACAGCAGCAGCGCCCGCTCGCCACCGATCGGCCCTTCGCAAGCCACGCCCTGGAAACGGCGGCGCCACGGTCCAATGCCGTGGCGCTTGGCAATTTCCTCGACCGCCATGAAGCCAATGTTGTGCCGGTTGCCGGCATAACGTGCTCCCGGATTTCCAAGTCCAACCAGGAGCAACATCGGGGTGTCCCGCTAAAGGAAGACCCGGAAAACCGGAAACCGGTTTTCCGGGATCATGTCCGACTAAAGCGGCAACCTCACTTCTTCTCGGCTGCGCCAGCAGGTGCTGCGCCAGCCGCAGCACCTGGGGCTGCTCCAGGAGCGGCGGCACCACCTTCGCCCGGTGTGCCGGCAGTCGCGGCCGCAGCGGCCGCAGCAGCGGCGGCAGCAGCGGCTTCGGCAGCCGCTTTGAGCTCTTCCGCATAGCCTGACGGCGGCACGACTGTGACCAGGGTGACGTCACGCCGTTCGACAGCGCGCACGCCCTCCGGCATCTTGATATCGCTCAGATGCCTGGAATTATTGATATCAAGATCGCTGACGTCGACGTCGATGCCGGCCGGAATGGCGTCGGCGCGGCAGCGAACCGCGACCGTATGCGCGACGATGCTGACGGTGCCGCCGCGCTTCACGCCCGGCGATTGATCGGCGTTCCTGACGTGAATCGGAATGTTGACGCGGATCGTCGCGCCTTCACCGAGCCGCATGAAGTCCACATGCAGCGGCAGATCGTGCACGGTATCGAGCTGAAAATCGCGCGGGATGACGCGATGCTTCGCGCCATCGATCTCGACGTCATGAACGGTGGTCAGGAAGTGCCCGGCGTAAATGCGCTGGCGCAGTTCATTGTAATCGAGAGAGATCGGCATTGGCGGCTTGCCATCGCCATAGATGATTCCGGGGACGCGGCCAGCGCGACGTTCGGACCGGGCGGCCCCCTTGCCTGCCCGCGAACGCGCCGTCGCCTTGATAGAATTGACGGTCGCCATGATTGATATCCTTGTCTAAAGCCTTGGTATGTAGTCGGAATTCCGCGGCAGCCTCCAGGGGTGCTGGAGCCGCGGCCGGGGTTTCTATAGCGGCGCGGATAGCTAAAAACAAGGAATGAGATGGTGGCGGGCCGAAACGGCGATCGGCCGGCTATTAACCGTTACCGGGCGGCGCCTTGCCCGTGGCCGCTTCCAGCGCGGCAATCCGGACCTTGAGCGCCTCATTTTCTTCGCGGGCCAGACGCGCCATCTCCTTGACTGCCTCGAAATCCTCGCGTTTCACCACGTCAAGCTCGCGCAGAATACGTTCCGCTTGATTGCGGAACAGCGTCTCGACTTCGCGCCGCACGCCTTGCGCGGCACCGGCGGCGTCGTTCATCAAACGGGCTACTTCATCGAAGAAACGATTCGTCGTCTGAACCATGGTTGCCTCCGAACTCCGCTCACAAGGAGCCCGCTTGCTCTGAACATTCACAATGGCGATGGTGCGGCACCCCTGCAAGAGGCGCCTCGCCGTCGGCAAAACGCATCGCGAATGGATATCATCTGATGCTGGTTCTGCCCGTCCTGCCTTTCCCCGCGATCAATCCGGTGCTGATCCATCTCGGGCCGCTGGCGATCCGATGGTACGCGCTCGCCTACATCGTCGGCATCATCGCCGGCTGGTATTACGCCCGCGTCATCATTGCTTCCGAACGCCTGTGGGGCGGACCGGCGCCGATGACTGTCATCGATTTCGACGACTTCGTTGTCTGGATAACGCTCGGCATCATACTTGGCGGCCGCACCGGCTATGTCCTGTTCTACAATCTGCCGCACTTCCTCGAAAATCCGTTGCAGATCTTCGAGTTGTGGAACGGCGGGATGTCGTTTCACGGCGGCATACTGGGCTGCTGCGTCGCCATTATTCTGTTCGCGCTGAAACGGCACATTTCGATTCTATCGCTCGGCGACGTGACTGCGGCCGTGGCGCCGATCGGCTTGTTTCTGGGCCGCCTCGCCAATTTTATCAACGGCGAATTGTGGGGCCGCCCGACCGACGTGCCATGGGCGATGATTTTCCCGAATGGCGGTCCGGTGGCGCGCCATCCGAGCCAGCTTTACGAAGCCATGCTCGAAGGTGTCGTGCTGTTCATCGTGCTCAGTCTGATGGTACGCGCCGGTTGGCTCAAGCGGCCCGGCGTCATCACGGGATCCTTCGCACTCAGCTACGGCATCGCCCGCATCATCTGCGAATTCTTTCGCGAGCCCGACGTCCAACTCGGATTCCTGTGGGGCGGGCTTACGATGGGAATGCTGTTGTGCATTCCGCTGATGCTCGGCGGCATTGTCATCCTTGCCGTCGCGTTCCGCCGCAGACCACAGACCAACAATGGCTGACGCGCCCTCACCGCTCGAACGCGAAATTCGGCGGCTCATCGTCGCCGCCGGACCGATGCCCGTTGCCGACTATATGCGCCTCTGTCTGACCCATCCGCAGTACGGCTATTACACCAATCGCGATCCGTTCGGCCGCAGCGGCGATTTCATCACCGCGCCGGAGATCAGCCAGATGTTTGGCGAGCTGATCGGAATATGGATGGCTGCCGTCTGGCAACAGTTAGGGGCACCGGAAAACGTGCGCATTGTCGAACTCGGGCCGGGCCGGGGCACCTTGATGAAGGACGCGATGCGTGCCGCGCGCGTCGTGAAAGACTTCCGAGCGGCGGTCGTCTTACATTTTGTCGAAATCAGCCCGGCGTTACAAAAACTGCAAGAGCAACAGTTCGTGGAACTTGAAATTCCCGCACTGTGGCACAGCACTTTCGAGGAAGTGCCGGCTGGTCCGATCATCGTCATCGCCAACGAATTCGTCGATGCGCTGCCCGTTCATCAAGCGGTGAAAGAGGCCCACGGATGGCATGAGCGCGTCGTGGAATTAACACCAAGCGGCAAGCTTCAATTTGGACTGGCGCGCGAGACGTTGCTGAATTTCGAGACCGGACTGCCGCGCGCGTTGCGTCAATCAGCCGAGGGTTCGGTGTTCGAGTGGCGCTCGGACCGTCTCGCTCTCGAGCTTGGGCGGCGCGTTCGCTCGGATGGTGCCGCTTTGATCATCGACTACGGGCATTCACGCGTCGGCTTCGGCGATACTCTGCAAGCGGTTGCCGGACACGCCTTTGCCGATCCGTTGCAGGCGCCCGGTGAAGCCGACCTAACGGCGCATGTCGACTTCGAAGCCTTCGCACAGATCGCCGAAAGCATCGGCAGCCGGGTCCATGGCCCGGTTCAGCAACGCGAATTTTTGCTCGGTCTCGGCATCGACAAGCGCGCCACGACGTTGAAAGCTGGTTTACCGCGCGACAAGGCGCTCGAAATCGATATAGCGCTGTCACGATTGACGGAGCCTGGCGCAAAGGGAATGGGAGAATTATTCAAAGTGCTCGCAATCACCGATCCGAGACTCGTGTCAGTTCCAGGATTTGAAGCCGCACGATGATGGTCGAAGCTTCCATATTGGCGCTTGATGGCATTCGTCACGGTTTCTTCACGCGCCAGGGCGGCGTTTCCGGCGGGCTCTATGCCAGCCTCAATGGCGGCGTCGGCTCAAAAGACAACATCGAACACGTCACTGAGAACCGCGCGCGGATGGCGACTGCAGTGGGCGTCACGCCGGACCGCTTCGTGACCGCTTACCAGATCCACTCTCCGAACATCGTCGTCGTCGAAACCCCATGGACGGCCGAAACCCGGCCGCGGGCCGACGCCATTGTCACGCGCATGCGGGCCCTGGCGGTCGGTATCAGCACAGCCGATTGCGGGCCCGTGCTATTGGCCGATCCGAAAGCGCGCGTTATCGGGGCGGCCCACGCCGGCTGGCGCGGTGCGCTTACAGGCGTGGTTGAGGCAACAATCGAGGCGATGGAGCGGCTTGGCGCCAGGCGCGGCGAAATCCGGGCAGCGCTCGGACCCATGATCCGTCAGCAAAACTACGAGGTCGGCTCCGACCTTATGGAGCGGTTTGGCATGGAAGACCCGGCCAGCAGCCGGTTCTTTGCGCCCGCGACGCGAGAACGGCACGCCATGTTCGACCTGCCCGGCTACATCGATTCCCGCCTGACGAGGGCCGGCATCCGGTACGTCGAAGACCTGGGGCATTGCACCTACGCGGACCCGGAGAGGTTTTTCAGCTTCCGCCGCACCACCCACCGGGGCGAGGCCGACTACGGCCGCCACGTCAATTCGATTGCTTTGGCTGACTAACGCAGCCCGCGACCCTTTCTGTAACCCCCTGTTAGCACAGCCCTAAAAGCCGCGGGGACAAGGTCCTGATTCATATTGCCAGCCCCCTATGCGACTTGTATCAGGTCGGCGAAGTTTCTGCCGGGGCGTGCAGGAGAGCGGAATGGCGGGCAATAACGGGGCGATCAAGCTCGTCTCCGGTAATTCAAATCCCGCACTCGCCGAGGCGATCGGCGATTATCTCGGCACATCTCTGGCAAAAGCAATCGTCCGCCGCTTCGCCGATAACGAGATCTTCGTCGAGATTCAGGAGAACGTGCGCGGCGCTGACGTTTTTCTGATTCAGTCGACTTCATTTCCCGCTAACGACCATTTGATGGAATTGCTGATCATCATGGACGCACTGCGCCGCGCATCGGCACGGCGCATCACGGCGGTGATCCCCTATTTCGGCTATGCGCGGCAGGACCGCAAAGTGGGACCGCGCACGCCGATCTCGGCCAAGCTGGTCGCCAACCTGATTACCCGCGCCGGCGCCGATCGCGTGATGACACTCGATCTGCACGCCGGGCAAATCCAAGGCTTCTTCGATATCCCGACCGATAACCTGTTCGCAGCACCGGTAATGATGCGTGACATCCGGCAGCGCTTTGATCTCGGCAAGGTAATCGTGGTGTCGCCCGACGTCGGCGGCGTGGTGCGGGCGCGCGGGCTGGCCAAACGCATCAACACGCCGCTTGCGATCATCGACAAGCGCCGCGAACGGCCGGGCGAATCCGAAGTCGCAAACGTCATCGGCCAAGTAGATGGTGGCGTCTGTATCCTGGTTGACGACATCATCGATTCCGGCGGTACGCTCATCAACGCAGCCGACGCGCTACTCGAACGTGGCGCGGCCGAGGTCTATGCCTACATCACCCACGGCGTGCTCTCCGGCGGCGCCGCGGCTCGCGTTGCCAAGTCGAACCTGAAGGAACTCGTGATCACCGACTCGATCCTGCCGACCAAGGCGGTGACGGACGCCGGCAACATACGTCTGTTGTCGATCGCGACGCTGATCGGCGAGGCCATCAACCGCACCGCTACCGAAGAGTCGGTGTCGAGCCTGTTCGACTAGATTTGTTTCGCGCCAGCTTGGGATTTGCCGCCCACGGGCCCAGTTCCAATCCCAAGCTTCCGACATTTACGTGCCCCGACCTTGTCAACAGTCCGCCTCAGTTGCCGAGTCAACTTGTCGCAGTCCGATCTGTGGACTGTCATACACACGGCATTGTGTGTCGGGGGCAAATCACTTCATGAGTGCCGTTATCGGCGGTCTCAAAAGCCTTTACGCGGAATTTGGCGGGACGATTCGCGCCGTTTATAGTCGGCGGGCGTACTGATTCGCGCTCCTCCGTCAATTCGCTGGCGTGAGTTGTTCCTGCGTCAAATCGCAGCCGAGCGTTCTAACACGGTCAGTGGCGTGCGCATTTCCACTCAAAGATTGGCACGGAGCTGGAGACGGCATGTCCCTCATTGAACTCTCACGGGCTCAAATCAACAATCCGCTCGAAGTAGTCGAGCACATGGCGGCCGGCAATAACTGGCCGTTCGAGCGCTCGGGCGAAGATGAGATCGCTCTTGTCGTCACCGGCAAGTGGACCAACTACCAGGTCTCATTCACTTGGATGGGCGATATCGAAGCCCTGCACGTCGCCTGCGCGTTCGACATCAGGATTCCGGAACTCCGGCTGCCTGAAACGCAGCAACTCATCGCGATGATCAATGAGCAGTTGTGGATCGGCCACTTCGACGTCTGGATGCAAAACGGCATGGTGATGTTCCGCCACGCGCTGGTTCTTTCCGGCGGCATCGCTCCGTCCAGCAGCCAATGCGAGGCGGTACTCGGCTGCGCGCTCGATACGTGCGAGCGTTATTTCCCTGCATTCCAGTTCGTCGTGTGGGCCGGCAAAACAGCGCGTGAGGCCATGGAAGCCGCCATGTTCGAAACTTCGGGCGAGGCGTGACCGGCACCGCAGCGGATTTGCGGGATTTCTCCGGGCGCATTGTCGTCGTCGGCGCCGGCAAGATGGGCGGCACGCTGCTCGAAGGCTGGCTGCGCTTTGGCCTCGATCCAAAAGCCGTCGCAGTACTTGAGCCGCAACCGGCGCCGCAGATCGCGGCGCTTGAACAACGCGGCGTGCGGATAAACCCGAACATCGGTACGCTGACCGACATCGACGCCTTCGTCGTTGCGGTGAAACCACAAATCGCCGGCGAAGCGCTGCCGCCCCTGGCAACAATGATCGGCCCTTCGACTGTCGTGGTGTCGATCATGGCCGGGCGCACGCTGCGATCGATCTTAAGCGCCCTGAAACGTCCATGCGCGGTGGTTCGTGCCATGCCGAATACGCCGGCTGCCATCGGGCGTGGCATCACGGTCGCTGTGGCTCAAAACGCCGACGCTGTGCAACGCAACCTGGCGCATCGGCTGCTGTCGGCGACCGGAACAGTGGAGTGGGTCGACGACGAAGCGCTAATGGACGCCGTCACCGCGGTATCGGGCTCCGGACCCGCTTACGTGTTCTTGCTCGCCGAAGCCTTGGCGGAGGCCGGCGTCGCAGCAGGGCTTCCCCCGTCGCTCGCCGCGAAGCTGGCGAGAGAGACTGTGGCAGGCTCGGGCGAACTCTTGCATCGTGAGACGCGCGATGCTGCCACCTTGCGCGAAAATGTGACCTCGCCGGGTGGAACCACGGCGGCCGCCCTCGAAGTCTTGATGGGTAAGAACGGCCTCGAAGCTTTGATGAAGACCGCGGTCGCTGCCGCGACCAGGCGCTCGCGCGAACTGGACGGCTAGATACGCATCGAACGCCGTCTTGGAACCGCCGCGGCACAAGCCTACATTCCGTCAGATATTCCGCACGCGGGAATAATCGCGCGCGTCGCACGTTCAACCCGTTGCAGGAGTTCTGTCATGGCCCGTAGGCCCGCACGCAAATCCCGAGGTAACCCAACGCGGCCCGCCGCAAAAGCGGCGGCCCCAACCCCAGGCACCGACCGGGACAAGATCATCTCCGCCTTTCTCGCTTTACTCTCCGAGAAACCGATCGAGCAAATCGGTCTCGCCGAGATTGCCAGTGAAGCCGGCGTGTCGCTTGCGCAATTACGCGGCGAGTTCGGCTCGGCGCTGGCGATCTATGCCGCTCATATCAAAGCCATCGATCGCGCCGTGCTGGCTGAGGATTTGAGCGACATGGCCGAGGAACCGCCGCGCGAACGACTGTTCGACGTGCTGATGCGCAGGCTTGAAACAATGGCGCCGCATCGTGAATCCGTGCGCTCGGTGCTGCGCTCCGCCATGCGCAATCCGCCGCTTGCCGTTGCGCTTAATGGCATCGCAGTGCGGTCGCAGCAATGGATGCTGACGGCAGCCGGCATCAACGCCTCCGGCCCCCGTGGCATGATGCGCGCGCAGGGCCTCGCCTTGTTGTTCGGTTCGGTCTTGCGCACATGGACCCATGATGACGAGCCGGGTCTCGCGCGCACCATGGCGGCGCTCGATCGCGCGCTCGCCCGTGGCCAACGCTTCTCCGGATTTCTCGACGATTTGTGCACCATACCGTCGCGGCTATCGCGGCTACGGCCCCGCCGTCGCCGGCGTGACAGGGATGAGGACAAGGAAACAGCGACAGCTTGACGGCCCGCGACTTATCCACACCCCGCATTCGACCGCACCTGGCTTTGAGTTCGCTGTGCGGATGCAACCCTAACTGGACTCTGGAGAATCGGAACTTCGCCGGCTTGGGCTCGGCGTTTGGCAAGCTGACCAAACATTAGAACCCCTATAAAGAGTTGATTTCCTTTGCAAAGTTAGAATTGCTGCGATACGGATAGTTGCATATCGAACCAATCGCCGCCGGGCTCGCCCAAGATGATTGTTTGCTCGTGTAACGTGTTTTCAGATCAAGACGTGCGCAGCACGCTGTCGGGCGAGTCTACTCCCCGAACCACCTGCCAAGTCTATCATTGCCTCGGTTGCAGTGCCCAATGTGGCCGATGCGCCCGCACGATCCACCGCATCATGAAAGAGGCTCTGGGTGCGGTTGCAGACACGGCCAATAACGACGGCGCTAATTCCTGACGATGCGGCCATTTTCGCTAAATTGGTGGCTTCTACTGGCCTCACCCTTCCGCTATAGCCACACAACTTAGAATAGTTATAATCTGGGTGAACGCCTCGCTCTGTACGGCGTTGGCCGCTTATTGCTGGAGCACGATCATGAAAGGTGAGCCTGGAGTCCTGGATTATCTCAATAAGGGACTAAGGCACGAACTGACGGCAATCAACCAATACTGGCTGCATTACCGTCTGCTCGGAAATTGGGGCTACCAGGCGCTGGCCAAACAATGGCGCAAGGAATCCATCGAGGAAATGCAGCATGCCGACGAGCTGGTCGACCG
>Ga0302325_10009876_pt1 | contig 20775 bp, 21 predicted proteins | sample Palsa_T0_2_FD_201948 | JGI IMG/M metagenome (GOLD analysis project Ga0302325, IMG submission 201948) | Peat permafrost microbial communities from Stordalen Mire near Abisko, Sweden - Palsa_T0_2 | ecosystem: Environmental > Terrestrial > Soil > Palsa > Peat permafrost | place: Sweden: Abisko...
TCGTCGCCGCCGACGCAGCCCGTCATCCGCACCTCGGCGCCCAGCCTGGCCGCCGCTACCGCCTGGTTGGCGCCCTTCCCGCCCGGGGTGAAGACGGCCGCCGAGCCGAGCACGGTGGCGCCGGGCGCGGGCAGCCGCGGCACGGTCACCGAGATGTCCATGTTCAGGCTGCCCAAGACGGTGAGCCGAGGTCGTTTCGCCATGTCCGCACGGTAGCGCGTGGCCGGGGCGCGTGTCCCGGCTGGCGGGGCGGACTCAGGGGCCGGCTGGTTTTTCGACGGTGAGGAGGGCCTTTTCAAACCAGTGGTGGGCGTAAGGCTCTTCGTTGAATGCGGCTACCTCTCGGTAGCCCGACGTCCGGTAGAGGCTGATCGCCTCGGCCAGGGTGCGGTTAGTTTCCAGCCGCAGGACGCGGACGCCGTGAGCCGCGGCGTGGGCCTCGAGTTCGGTCAGGAGGCGACGGCCCAGGCCGAGGCCGCGCGCCGCGGGGGCGACCCACATCCGCTTGATCTCGGCCGGAGCGTCGCGGTGGAATTTCAGCGCGCCGCACCCGACCGGTTCACCGCGCCGGGTCGCCACCAGGAACAGGCCCGCGGGCGGTGTCAGTTCGTGGTCGTCGGCGGAGATGCTCCGGGCTGGGTCGAAACCGCCGTCGAAGCGGTGCGCCAGCTCGCCGAGGTAACCCTGCAGGCAGCGCCGGGCGTCGGGATGCCGGGGGTCGCGCACCGTGACCTGGACCTGATCGGTCATGTCCGGCCCCATCGTTTGAGTCTAGTCAGAGGACGAGGCGCCGGGCCGGGAGAACTTCCCGGCCTCATCGGGAAGGCGCCTCTTCTGGGCGGGAACCGCGGGGAGGCATCGTGACCGACATCACGGAATCTCTGGGAGGTTGGCATGAACAGTCGCAAGCTCGCGATCCTGACCACCATCGCCGCGATCCTCGCCCTAGGCGAGGTCGGCAGCGCGATCATGATCTGGCAAGAGAATTATCCCGGCAGCCTGCCGTGGGCGGCCGTCGTATTCGCCGTGTTCTTCTTGACCGCTACCTGCCTGCTGCGTCGCGGGCGCGCCACCGCGGGAACGGTCTTCGCCGGTCTGCTTTGCCTGTTCGAGGTCGTCGAGTTCCCAAGCTGGCCTAAGCATGACGCTCTGGACTGGACGTACCAGACCACCTTCGCGCTGGTATCGCTGGCCGGGCTAATCGCCGCTATCGCGGTCCTCGCCGACCGTATCCGCCGCCGGGCCGCGGCCTAGCAGGCCGGATAAGTGAGCCTCGCCGCAGGCGCTTACGTGGTGCACGATGAGCCTATGGAGAGCCCGCCATCAGCGCCGGTCAGCGGTCGCTTCACCGCGGCCGTGGCCGGCGCTGCGGTCTTGATTGCCGTGGCTGGCGCGGTCACCGCTACCGCCTATGACCGGGCCGGGACGGGCGTCTTCGCCGCCACGCTGTCGTTCGCTTTCGCCGTGGGCGCGGTCGCGGCGGTCGGGGCGGTGGTCACCCTGGCGGTTTCCGGCAACCGGGTCGGTTGGCTGCTGTTGGCCGCCGCGGCGGTCATGGGAGCCGGCGTAGCCTTCACCGAGGCCGGCGTGCACGGCGTGGCGACCTCCCCGGGCTCGGTCCCCGGCGCACCCTATCTGGCCGGCCTCGGACCAAGCCTGCAAGCGGCGGGGATGCTCCTCGCTGTAGTTTGCGTACCGGTCATCTTCCCGGACGGCCGCCTGATCGGGCCGCGCTGGCGCTGGCTGGCCTGGTGCGCCGCCCTGGCCGTGATCGGCTTGTTCCTTGGCAACTTGCTCAGTCCGCATGCCCAGCAGAGCCGGCTTGCGCACTGGCAGAATCCGCTTGGCCTATCCGGCCGTTACGCGGTTATCGCCAACAGCTTCAGCACGGCCGGGGTCCTACTCGCCGCGGTCGCCGCCGCCGGAGCCATCACCGGGCTCGTCATCCGGTGGCGGCGCGGCGGGCCGGTTGTCCGCCAGCAGCTATTTTTCCTTGCGCTGGCCGCGATTCCGCCCGCGCTCGTCTTTCTCGTGGTCATCATCGCCAACGGCGTTCCGGGCTGGATATTCGGCGTCGTGCTCCTTCCGCTGCCGGTGGCGATCGCGATGGCGACCCTCAGCCACGGGCTGTACGACCTGCGCCGCGCGGCCCAGCGCACCCTGCTGTGGCTGACTATGTCCGGCGTGGTGGTGGGCATCTACGCCCTGGTGGTGATCGCCGCGGCCGCACTCGTCCCCGGCCACCAGTCGTGGTGGCCGTCCGCGCTCGCGGCCGCCGCGGCCGCGCTGCTCCTTATCCCGCTGCGGGAAAAGCTGCAGCGGGGCGTGACCCGCGTCGTCTACGGCCGCTGGCATGAGCCCTACGAGGTTCTGGCCGGCCTGGGCGAGAACCTCGAAGCCGCCGCCGACATCGACCGCCTGATCGCGGCCGCCGTCGCCGAGCTCAACACCGGGCTGGACCTGCGCGACGTCAGCGTCCGGGACATGGCCGGTACCGTCATCGCCGGTACCGGCGCGGGCGCAGACATCGGCACTGGCGCGGGCAGCGCCAATGTTCCGGTGCTGGCCTATGGCACGGCCGTCGGCTACCTGACCTACCGCGCACCAGACCGTCAGCTCACCACGGCTGAACAGCGGCTCCTCCGCGACCTGGCGCGGCAGCTCGGGGGGGCGTTGCACGCACGGCTGCTGCGTGAGGATCTGCAGCGCGCGAGAGAGCGACTCGTGCTGGCGCGCGAGGAAGAAAGGCGCCGTCTGCGACGTGACCTGCACGACGGTATCGGCCCGGCCCTGGCCGGGCTGACGCTGAAGACCGAGACGGCGCGGGCTCTGCTCCCGCCCGGCAGTGACGGCGCCTCGCGGCAGTTGCACGCCCTCGGCGAGGAGATCCGCCGTACCGTCGTCGATGTCCGGCGCCTGGTCGAAGGGCTGCGGCCGCCGGCGCTTGACGAGCTCGGCCTGGCTGATGCGTGCGCCCAGGCCGTCGAACGGCTGACCGCCGGGGCCCATCTCGCCGTCGGCGTGCTCGCGAGCGACGATCTGCCTGCGCTCCCCGCCGCCGTCGAGGTCGCCGCCTACCGCATCGTGGTCGAGGCGGTGACGAACGTCGTCCGGCACGCCCGTGCGCACAGCTGTCAGGTGTCGATGGCCTTGACCCCAGCGGCGCTGACCGTCACCGTCACCGACGATGGCACGGGACTCCCCGCAGGAGACGGCCGCGGTCACGGTCTGGCCATCATGCGGGAGCGGGCCGAGGAACTCGGCGGGACCGTGACGGTCCGCAACGGCCCACCCGGGGTCATAGTCCAGGCGCGGTTGCCGACCGTGACCGCACCCGCGCGGGTTCCCCAGGGTCCAACGGTGCCCGCATGATCCGGGTTCTCATCGTGGATGACCATCCCATCTTCCGCGACGGGCTCGCCGGATTGCTCGCGACGCTTCCTGAGGTCGAGGTCGCAGCGACGGCTGGCACCGCCGAAGAGGCCCTCGCGGCGCTCACGCGGACCTCGCCTGATGTCGTACTGATGGACATCAACCTGCCTGGCACCTCCGGTGTCGAGGCGACGCGGCGTGTGTCTGCGATCGCCCCGGCCACCGCCGTCCTGGTGATTTCCATGGTGGACGACGACGACAGCGTCTTCGCCGCGCTGGCCGCGGGCGCACGCGGATACGTGCTCAAGGGTGCGTCCGCGGCCGAAATCACCGCCGCGCTCCGGACCGTCGCGGCGGGCGGCGCGGTGTTCGGCGCCGGGATCGCCAGCCGGCTCCTGGCCAGGACGCCCGCTCGGCCATCCGGGCCGGCCTCCCTGTCCCGCCAGCATGACCTGACCGCTCGGGAATGCGAGGTACTCGACTTGCTCGCGGAGGGAGCGAGCAACCGGCAGATCGCCCGGTCCCTCGGACTCTCGCTGAAGACCGTTCAGAACCATGTCTCTCGCATCCTGGACAAGCTCCAGGCCGCCGACCGGACACAAGCTGTCCTTCGGGCCAGAGGCGTGCCGCCCACGGCTCGCTGAGGGGCCGTCCCGCTCAGCCCCGCACGTCGCGACGGCGGCGGGCGACGCGCTCGGCGACGCGCTCGGTGTCGCGCTCGGTTCCGCGTGGGGCCAGGGGCAGCCGGGACGGTGGCTTGATCTCGGCCAGCCGCAGGTAGGTCACCAGGCGCTGGCCGCCCCGGGTGGCCAGACTGGCGAGGACCTCTTGCAGTTCGGCGACGTCGCGGGCGACGACGGACAGCAGGTAGTCGGTCTCGCCCGCGACGTTGTCGGCGGCGATGATCTGCGGCAGGGACCGGATCAGGTCGTCGAACACGCGGCTGGAACGCGGATCGTGACGGGCCAGGCTGGCCGTCACGTAGAGCTGCAGCGGGAAGCCGGCCGCCGCCGGGTCGAGCTGGGCGCTGATGACCCGGATGACGCCCGACTCCTTCAGCCGACGCACCCGATGCAGGGTCGCCGCAGGTGAGAGCCCCGCCAGGCGGGCCAGTTCGACGTTGGTGCGGTCCGCGTCTTCCTGCAGCGCATTGAGCAGAATTATGTCAACATCATCAAGTGAAACGGCCATAATGCTAAATATTATATCGTCATAATGCTTCACCAGCTAATCCTGTACGTCCATCGACGAGTATGACGATATGAACAACAGCCGTCGTTATGCCGTCGCAGCCCTCGTCACGGCCGGGCTGCTGTGGGGTACCACCGTGCCGCTGTCCAAGCTGGCCCTGCAGTGGCTGGCCCCGGGCTGGCTCACGGTCATTCGTTTCGGGCTGGCCGCCGCGGTCCTGCTGGCCGTGGGCCGTCCGGGGCTGCGGGCCGCGTTCACCCCCAAGATCTTGGTCTCGGGCGCGCTCGGGTACGGCGGGTCGGTCATCGTGCAGAACGCCGGCATCGCCCGGACCAGCGTGACCCACGCGGCGCTGCTGATCGGGGCCGTGCCCGTGCTGGTGGCGGTGATCGCCGCGCTGTGGCACCACAGCGTGGCCCGCCCGGTGGCCTGGATCGGCTTCATGACCTCGCTCGGCGGCGTCGGCCTGATCACCGGCGGCGGCGGGGGCGGCGCGACGCTGACCGGCGACGGGCTGGTGCTGATCTCCCTGCTCATCGGGGCTACTTTCACCGTCGCGCAGGTCCGGCTGCTGCCCGGCCGCGACCCGGTCGCGGTCACCGCCGTGCAGTTCCTGGCGGCCGCGGTGGCCGCTCTGGCCTTCACCCTGATCACAGAGGGCGCACCGGCCGTCCCGGCCGGTCCGGGCCCGGTCCTGGCCGTCGGCGCGCTGGCGGGGTTCGGCACGCTGGTGCCCTTCACGCTGTTCGCCTTCGGGCAGAGCCGGGTGTCCGCCGAGGTCGCCGGGGCGTTCCTCAACCTCGAGCCGCTGGTCGGCGCCATCGCGGGCGTCGCCCTCTTCGGTAACCCGCTCGGCCCGGTCCAGGTCGGCGGCGGCGCGGCCATCGTGGCGGGTATCGGCCTGAGCAGCCTGCCGCTGCTGGCGGGCGGCCGCGGGCCCCGGGGGCGGGACAGGGGCGATGATGACCGCGGAGGCGACGGCCAGCTGACCCCGGAACTAAGCGAGGCCCTGCTGGGGAGTCAGGACCAGCGGGCGGAAAATTGGCTCGTCGGGGACGCACCGGGCCCCTACACTCGGGACCGTGGCCCATCAGTTTCGTCAGGTGGATGTCTTCACCGAGACCCCGTATTTCGGCAATCCCGTCGCGGTCGTCCTGAGCGCCGACGGCCTGAGCGAGGAGCAGATGCAGTTGCTCGCGCGCTGGACGAACCTGTCGGAGACGACGTTCGTGCTGGCTCCCCGGGCGCGCGGAGCGGACTACTGGGTCCGGATCTTCACGCCCGCCCGGGAGCTGCCGTTCGCCGGGCATCCCACCCTGGGCACCTGTCACGCCTGGCTGGAAGCTGGCGGCCGCCCGGCCCGGGCCGGCCAGGCGGTGCAGGAATGCGGGGCCGGGCTGGTCACGGTCCGGCAGACCGAGGCGGGCCTGGCGTTCGCGGCCCCGCCGCTGCTGCGCGGCGGGCCGGTCGAGGACGCGGTCACCGAGCACGTGGCGCGGTCCCTGAACATCCCGCGGGCCGACATCGTGGACATCCAGTGGGCCGACAACGGGCCCGGCTGGGTCGCCGTCCTGCTGGCCAGCGCGGAGGCGGTGCTTAAGGTCCGGCCCGGCGACATCGACATGGAGATCGGCGTCGCCGGGCCCTACCCGGACGGCTCGCCGGAGGCGATCGAGGTCCGCGCGTTCAGCCCGCAGCTCGGCGCGCCGGGCGAGGACCCGGTCACCGGCAGCCTGAACGCCTCGCTGGCGCAGTGGCTGCTGGCCACCGGGCGGCTCACCGCCCCCTACGTGGCCAGCCAGGGCACCGCGCTGGGCCGCCGGGGGCGGGTGCGCATCTCCCGCGACGACGACGGCCAGGTCTGGGTCGGCGGCGGCACGATCACCTGCATCAGCGGAACCGTCGAGCTCGATTAAGGGTCCGGGCCCCGAGGTTCCGCGTCATGAGGTCTTTATGTTTCAGCCGGGTCCTTGTTCACGGGTTGGGGCTCGGGGTCGCCGTGTAGCTGCCGCGGGCTAGCCTGGTCTGCCATCGGCCGATCACCACCGTGGGCGCATCCCTAGTGTTCGATTTCACTCGCGTGCTTCGGCACGTGGATCCGGGCCTCGTAGTGGATCTGGTGTACGCGGAAACCCGGAACCCTGGCCTGGTTCCTTGAGCACAACAGCCGGAAGCACGACGGCGAGCCGCAGTCTCCGGCGGCGGAAGTACGGTTCTGCAGGGGTCGCTGCGGCTCGTGTGGCCAGCGTGATCCGCAGCCGCCGGCCCTATGGAGCACCGGGCCGGTGTTATGCGGTCCGCTGTGCCATCGGGCCGGCCCCGGGCCGGGGGAGCGGGCCAGCGCGGTGAGCCGGTTCCCGCGGATGCCCGGGATGGTGACCGGTACGGTCGTTGGTGCGAGCGATTACAGGCCGGTCGTGGCTTCGATGGTCAGCCGGCGCGGCACGCAGGCCAGTCCAGGCTTGGCCGGTGGCGTGGGGGCGCACTGGGCCGCGCAGTGCCCGCACGGGCCGGCGCTCGGTGCAGGCTAGCGGGGGTCGTCAACCTCATCCTCACCTGCTGGCTCATGTATTTCAGATGACTGGATTTACCTGGGAGCATTTGGGCTTGCGGGTGGATTGTGGGCACCGGGTGCACAAAAACGCCCCGAAGCCCAAATACTCCCGACATCGCGCACCACAGACCGCTCGTGCCTCAGGGCACACAGATCTGCGCCGCTTCGATCGTGAGCCGTCGACCGGAGCAGATGCGGGTCACACTTGCGCGCATGTCGAGGACAAACGACTTCCGTCAGCGGCCCGGGCCTAGGGGCTCTTGGGGGTCCTGGGGGTCCTGGGGGTCTTGGGGGCAGGGCCGGGTGGTTTGCTGAACCAGATGGCGAAGGACCGCTTCAAGGATGTACTTCCAGTCGGCGAGGCGGCGACGATGTCGGCCAGGGCCTCGGAGTCGGCGATGACGGCGAAGTAGCGTTCGCCGTTCCGCGGATCGTCGTAGATCGGCCAGTCGACCCGTTCGCCGGCCTTCATGACCGCGTAGACCTCGGTGACGCTGTCGTGGACGCGGCCGTAGATGGCGGCCGTGCCTTCTCCCCGGGTCGCCATCGACATCGCGGCGCTGGCCAGATGCTGCTCATCGACCTGGAGGTCGCGCACCGACGCGTGGTGGCCGTCCCGGTCGATCGCGATGCAACGGCTGTTGGCGGTGTCGAGGTAGCTGACCAGGTCGAAGCGATGGCCGTCGACCGTGCGGGTGGCGAGCGTGGTGGTGGGTGTGTCCGGGAGCCGCGAGCCGGGAGGACGGACGAGGGGCCGCTGCGGCCAGGACCATTCCTGGCCGGCCAGCACGCGGCCCAGGGACTTCCGGGACAGGCCGGCCTCGTGCCAGAGCGGCCCCATCCCCGGGCCGTCGGCCTGGGGCTGGTGGCGGCGGATGGTATCGCCCAGCGCGGCCCGCGCTACGTCGGCGCGCACCGTGGCCGCCCGGTAGCGCAGGACACCGGCGAAAAGATCCGGCTGGCCGATGGCCTGCCTGCTGTCGAGGCGGTCGGCGGCCTGCTCCGCGAGGGCGGCGAACTCTTCGAGGGCTTCGCCCGGATCAGCGAATTGGCCGAGCGCGTGCGTTCCTCCGTCGTTGGCGGTGTCGTCGAAGCAGGCCACCCAGATTCCGCTGCCCTCCACGTTCACCACCGCGGCTTCGTAAAGGATGCCGTTCCTGGTGTCCGGGCTGAGCAGGAAGATAGTGGCGATCCGCTCATCCCACGGGATGTGCAGCAGGTTCGTGGTCTGCCAGGCGTCCACGAAGGCGCGGCCCGCTGGCTCGCCGGGCATCCCGTAGGCCTCGCTCTGGTCACGGGGGTCTCGGGGACCGGCGGTGAACCAGGCGCTGTGCCGGCCTTGGTAGTGGACCAGGTAGCAGGCCAGGGCGCCCCACTCGCGGGAATGCACGGCATGTTCGCGTGGGTCGATGGCGGGCGGCCGGGCCAGCGGAGCCGGGCGGTCCGGTCCGGTCTGCACGGCCCGCCGGGCGGTGCTGTACGGCTCGCCGGTGGCGGTCATCCGGGCGCGGGCGGCCTTTTTTGCCGAACGATCGGAGGTCATGGCGTCATCCATCCACGGCGCTGGCCACCCGCGCTTCCCAGGCCGGTTAGATCGTCATGACCGGAGGAGAGAATGACGCGAGTCGGTGACCCTTGTCCTCGTAACGTCGACGTCGGCGCGGGCGGCGGCGGCTCGGAGGCGGGCAGGCGCTGCTGCCTCTGCCCATATCATAACCGCTGCGTTGGTTCTTGGCGGACCGGGAGATGGCGGGCCAGGAATTCCTCGGTGCGCTGCCAGGCGCGGGCCGCGGGCCCGGGATTGTGGAACATGGGTGCCTTTCTGTTGTGAAAGGCGTGCCCGGCGTCCTCCTCGACGTGGACTTCCGCGTTCTGGGTGTCTCGTACGGCCGCTTCCACCAAGGCCACTTGGTCACGCGGGATGTACGGGTCGTTCCCGCCGAAGTGGAACTGGATCGGGGCGCTGATATGCGCCAGCACGTCGGTGTGGTCGGGCACCGCCGAACCGTAGAACGAGACCACCGCATCGGGCCGGGTCCGGGCGGCGAGGAAGTAGGCGATCGAACCGCCGAGGCAGAACCCGAGGATTCCGAGCCCGCCGCGGACCTCGGGTAGCGCCGCAAGGCGCTCTAGCGCGGCGGCGGCGTCGGTTACGCCCTGGCCGGTGTCGTATCGCGACCCCAGGTCCAGTGACTCGGCAATGCCTTGCTCGTCGTGGACCGCCTGGTGTCCCGGCTTGAGCCGCCAGAACAGGTCCGGTGCGGCGACCACGTAACCGAGCGCGGCGAGGTCCTCGGCGACGGCGCGAATGTACTCCCCGACGCCGAAGATCTCCTGGATCAGGAGAATGCCGGGGCCCTGTCCGGCCTCGGGGAGCCATACCGTCAGGTCGAACGGCCCGTCGGGCGTGCTGACCTTCTCAATGCGTGCGGCCCTGTCCGTGCCTGAGGCCATGGTCACTTCCCTCGGTCGTGCTGGTGCTGGTGCTGGCGCGCAACAGATGGTAGCGCGCTTCCGGCGCGCCCACACGGGGTAGGCCGCCGGGTCGGCAGGCCGCCGGGTCTATAGCATCGGGGTGCAGCCAGAGGGAGGCGATAGTGATGAGCACAAAGCCGATGACGGCGTTCGTGACCGGGGCGAGCAACGGGTTCGGAGCCGCCATCGTGCGGCGGTTCGCGGCGGAGGGGATACGCGTCGTCGCCCTGGCGCGGCGGCAGGACCGGCTGGCGGAGCTGACCGCGGAACTCGGCGACAGCGTGCTCCCGGTCAGGCTCGATGTCCGGGACCTGGCGGCGGTTCAGGAGGCGGTGGCGGGCCTGCCGGCCGAGTTCGCCGAGATCGACGTGCTGGTCAACAACGCGGGGCTGGCCAAGGGGCTGAAGCCGGCCCAGGAGGCTGATCTGGCCGACTGGGAGGAGATGATCGACACCAACTGCAAGGGCCTGGTGTACTGCACGCGGGCGATCCTGCCGGGCATGGTCGCGCGGGGCCGTGGTCACGTGGTCAACCTCGGTTCGGTGGCGGGCACCTATCCCTATCCCGGCGGCAACGTCTACGGCGCGACCAAGGCCTTCGTCCACCAGTTCAGCCTGAACCTGCGCTCTGACCTGCACGGCACGGGCGTCCGGGCCACGTCGGTCGAACCGGGGATGAGCGGGGACACCGAGTTCTCCACGGTGCGGTTCGGCGGCGACCGGGGCCAGGCGAACGCGGTCTACGCGGGGATGCGGCCGCTGGTGCCCGCCGACATCGCCGAAACGGTGTACTGGGTCGTGTCACAGCCCCCCCACGTCAACATCAACACGATCGAGCTGATGCCGGTCGCGCAGAGCTTCGCGCCGTTCCAGGTGGACCGCGCCTGACCAGGACGCCGAGCGGCGCTGGCGTCCTGGTCGGTCACGGCTACGGGGTGAGGACGATGCGCTGCGTGGCGTCGGTGGTCGCCCATGCTCGCTCGACGTCAGCGAGCGGCATCGCCCGGGCGCCGACCTTGAGCGTGCCGGCGGCGATCTCCGCGATCAGGGCGGGAAGCTCGGCGAGGTACTCCTGGGCGCCGACCGAGCCCTGGCCGCTGCCGACGATCGCCAGGCGGGCCGATCGGAGGGCGGCCGACGGGACCGGTGCGGTCCGGCCGGCCACCGAGCCGATCTGGATCCAGGTCAGCGGCCTGCTTCGGTCGGCGCGCTCGGTGAGGACCGCGATCATGGCGGCCGCGGCGGGATCGCCCCACAGGTAGTCCAGCACCACGTCGACATCGGCGGCGGCCTTCCCGAGACGGCCAGCGGTGTCGTCGGCGTTGCCGTCGAGGAGGACCGTGGCGGTGGCGCCGAGGGCGGGCAGGGCGGCCAGCCGGTCCGGATGGCGGCCGGCCGCGATCACGTGGTTCGCGCCGGCCAGCTTGGCGATCTGGACGGCCAGCTGACCCGCATTTCCCGTCGCGCCGAGAACGAGCACGTCCTGGCCGGGCTGGAACGAGACCCGCTGGCGGAGCGCGACCCAGGACGACATGGCGGGGTTCATCGCCGCGGCCACCGCGACGGGATCGACGGTGTCGGGCAGCACCAGGCTGCGCCGGACGTCGATGACCGTCTGCTCGGCCATCGCGCCCATCGTGGTGTCCGGCAGGACGAAGTAACGCAGCCGCCCGTCCACCCCGCGCCCGACGCCGTCGATGCCCGGCACGAGCGGCAGCTCATCGATGCTCGTGTAGTGCGACCCGTCGGCTTGGGACCGGACCCGCGGGTGCAGCCCGGCGGCCACGACGTGCACGAGCATCTCGCCGTCGGCCGGGACGGGGACCGGGAACTCCTGGTAGCGCGGAGCCGCGCCGAACGTGGTGACAACAGCAGCGTGCATGCTGACCTCCCGAGCAAAAATGATTGGTAATACAAACTATATTAGTTGCTACTACCAATCAAATCAAGTAGGTTCTCCGGCATGGCAACCTCTGACCCGGCCGCTCAGCCGGCTCCCCCGCCGGACGCCCCCGATCAGCGAGATCTGATCGACGCGCTGGTGACGGCGTCATTTGCCACCATGGCCGTGCTGACCAGAATCGCCGCCGAGCACGACCTGTCGCTGACCCAGATCCGGGTGCTCGCCATCCTTCGGGACCGGCGCGTCAAGATGAGCGAGCTGGCCGGCTACCTCGGGCTGGACAAGTCGACGATCACCGGCCTCGTCGACCGGGCCGAAAAGCGGGGACTCCTGCGGCGGGCCCCCAACCCGGTCGACGGGCGCGCGGTCGACGTGATGCTGAGCGCCGCGGGGAGGGAACTCGCCGAACGCGGCGCCACCCAGATCGCGCGGTCGCTGTCGCCCATGACCACCACGCTGACCCGCGCCGACGCACAACGGCTGACGGCACTGCTCGAGCGCATGCTCTCTCGCGGCGAGCAGCCCGCGACATTCGGGTAGCGGCGTCGGTCCGGGATCAGTCCAGGTATCCGGGATCAGTCCAGGTACGGGCCCAGGAGGGTCAGGTCGGCGGGTGAGAGGCGGTCGCTTGCGGCCTTGGCCTGGTGCCAGTAGGGGTAGATCAGCGGCGGGGCGCTGACCTGATCGAGCTGGGCTCGTTCTTCGGCGCCCAGCGTCAGGGACGCGGCGGCCAGGTTGTCGGCGAGCTGGTCACCGGTGCGGGCCCCGATGACCAGGGAGGTCACGGCGGGCCGGCCGAGAAGGTAGGCCAGGGATACCTGGGCGGCTGACACGCCGTGCTGTTCGGCGATCTCGACGAGCACCTCCACGATGTCGTGCAGGCCTTCGGGGTCGTACACGGGCGGCTCGTTCCAGTCGGTGAGCTGGCGCGAGCCGGCCGGGGCCTCGTGGTTCCTGCGGTACTTGCCGGACAGCAGCCCGCCGGCCAGCGGGCTCCATACCAGCACGCCCAGGCCCTGGTCGACGGCGAGCGGGATCAGCTCGTACTCGGCCTCGCGGGCCTGCAGGGAGTAGTAGATCTGCTGGCTGGCGAATCGGGTCAGGCTCAGGCGCTCGGCCGTGCCCAGCGCCTTCATGAGCTGCCAGGAGGCGTAGTTCGAGACGCCGAGGTAGCGGACCTTGCCCTGCTGGACGAGCAGGTCCAGGGCGCGCAGGGTCTCCTCGAGCGAGGTCTGGCCGTCCCACTGGTGCACCTGGTACAAGTCGATGTGATCGGTGCCCAGGCGGCGCAGGCTGGCCTCGCAGCCGGAGATGATGTGCTGGCGGGACAGGCCGGCGTCGTTCGGCCCGGAGCCCATGGCGAACCGGACCTTGGTGGCGAGCAGGAGCTTGTCCCGGCGGCCGCTCAGCACCTCCCCCACGATCTCCTCGGCCTGGCCGTCGGAGTAGACGTCGGCGGTGTCGATGAGGTTGACCCCGGCGTCCAGGCACATGTCCACCTGCCGGCGGGCCTCCTGCACGTCGGTCGACCCGACGTTCTTGAACGGCCCGCTGCCGCCGAACGTCATCGTGCCCATCGTGAGCACGGACACCCGCAGACCTGACTGACCTAGTGCGCGATATTCCATCCCGCCAGTCTTACCCGTCCGGGGCGGGTAGGCGTGACTGGGGGTGGGACCACGCCTCGTTCGGCCTGATGTTTTAATCTTTGCGGCCGGTCGCGGCGAGGCTGACGCCGAGTCCGATCATCACCAGGCCGCCGGTGCCGCCGATCAGCGCCAGCCTGCGCGGCGACCCGGTGAACCACTGCCGGGCGGTGCCCGCGGCGGCCGCCCACGCGCTGTCCAGGACGAGCGCGATAACGGGGAACAGGGCGCCGAGGATCAGCATCTGGGCCGGTACCGGCAGGTGCCCGGCGCCGCGTGCGGTGAATTCCGGCAGGGCGACGACGAAGAACACGATCGTCTTCGGGTTGGTCAGCCCGATCACGAACCCGTCGTGGATGGCCCGCGCGGGCCGCACCGGCGTCACCTGCGCCGTCAGCGCCGCGACCATCGACTGCCGGTGCCGGATCGCCTGAACGCCCAAGAAGACCAGGTACGCGGCGCCGGCCCACTTCACCAGGGTGAACACCTGAGCCGATCGCTGGACCAGGGCGCCGACGCCGAACGCGACCGCGACCACCTGTGCGTACAGGCCCAGTTCGTTGCCGGCCACGCTGAACAGCGCCGAGCGCCGGCCCACGGTCAGGGCCCGGCTGATGGTGAACAGCACGCTCGGGCCGGGGATGGCGATGAGCACGGTGACGAGGGCGGCGAAGGCGAGGACGTGAGTGGCTGGGACCATCGCTCGAATCTACGGCCGGGGACGCGGCGGGCGCATCTGGTTTTAGCCTGCTTGGCTTGGGGCTGAGGGGTCCGAGTCGGTCGGGACTGGGCGTGCTATACATGTGGATAGTTTTTTATATTGGCGTGTAGGAGGCGGCCCCGATGGCAGCTGCGGCTATCCGCACGGAGGGGCTGACGAAGCGGTACGGCGACGTCGCCGCGCTGGATCAGCTGGACCTGGAGGTGGCGCCGGGTGAGGTGGTCGGCTACCTCGGCCCCAACGGGGCGGGGAAGACCACGACGATCCGGCTGCTACTCGGGCTGATCAGCCCCACCGGGGGGCGCGGGGAGATCTTCGGCCTGGACTGCCAGCGTCAGCCCGTCGAGGCGCACCGCCGCCTGGCTTTCGTGGCCGGGGAGGCGAACCTGTGGCCGTCCCTGACCGGCGCGGAGACGCTTCGGCTGCTCGGGCGTGCCTGGGGCTCTGGGGTCGACGAGGCCTACCGGGACGAGCTGGTGGCCCGGTTCGAGCTCGATCCGGCCAAGAAGGTCCGGGCCTACTCCAAGGGGAACCGGCAGAAGGTCATCCTCATCGCCGCCTTGATGACCCGCGCCGACCTGCTCGTCCTCGACGAGCCGACGAGCGGTCTGGATCCGCTGATGGAACAGGCGTTCCGGGGTAGCATCCGCGAGGCGCGCGACCGAGGCCAGACCGTCTTCCTCTCCTCGCACATCCTGAGCGAGGTCGAGGCGCTCTGCGACCGGGTGGGCATCCTGCGCCAGGGCAAGCTGGTGGAGCTGGGCACGCTGGCCGAGATGCGGCACCTGGCCGCGCTCACGGTGGAGGCGACGTTCGCGGGCGCGATCCCCGATCTTTCCGGCGTGCCCGGGGTGAGTTCGGTGCAGGCGGACGGGCGGGTGGTCCGCTGCCAGGTCCGCGGGCCGATCGCGCCGCTGCTGAAGGTGCTGGCGGCCGCGGACGTCACCGAGCTGCTGAGCCGCGAGCCGTCGCTCGAGGAGTTGTTCCTCGCGCAGTACGGCGGCGGAGCGTGATCAGCCGGCTGACGGCACGCAGGGCGGTCCGTTCGGGGGTCATCTTCGGCTACATCTTCGGCGCGGCCACGGCCTCGTCGGCGATCAGCTACACCCGGTTTTATAAGACCGCGGCGCAGCGAGACGCGCTGGCCGCGGCCTACGGGTCGAACCGGGCGACGAGTGCCCTGTTCGGGCCGGCGCCTCAGCTCCAGACGGTGGCCGGCTTCACCGTCTTCAAGATCTCCATGACGCTGATCCTCCTCGGCGCCGTGTGGGGGCTGCTGACCAGCACCAGGCTGCTGCGCGGTGAGGAAGACAGCGGACGCTGGGAGTTGCTGCTGGCCGGACCGGTGACCAGGCGAGGCGCCGTCGTCCAGGCGCTGGGCGGGCTGGGCGCCGGCGTTGGCGCGTTGTGGGCCCTGACCGGCCTCATCACCGCTGTGACCGGTCTGGACGCCAGCGTCGGCATCGCGGCCGGGCCCGCCCTCTACTTCGCCGTGGCCATGACGGCGGCCCCGGTCATGTTCCTGGCGGTCGGCGCGCTGACCAGCCAGCTGGCCGGTACCCGCCGGCAGGCGGCCGCCTACGCCGCCTGGGTCCTCGGAGTGAGCTACGCCGTGCGGCTGGTCGCCGACGCGGGACTGGGCCTGCACGGGCTGATCTGGGCGTCGCCGCTCGGCTGGGTGGAAGAGCTGCGGCCGCTGACCGCGCCTGCGCCGCTGGCCCTGGTCCCGATCGCCGCCTTCACCGGGGTCCTGCTGGCCGCCACCGTGTACCTGGCCGGCGCCCGCGACGTCGGGGCGGGCATCGTGCCGGACCGGGCGAGCCGACGGCCGCACATGCGGCTGCTCGGCGGGCCTACGGCTCTGGCGGTCCGGATGGTCCGGCCCGCGGTCACCGGCTGGTGGGTGGCGATCGCCGTCTCCGGGCTGCTGTTCGGGCTCATCGCCCGGTCGGCCGGCGGCACGATTTCCGGATCATCGGTGCAGGTCCTCACCAGGCTCGGTTCGCGGGGGAACGGCACGGACGCGGTGCTCGGCGTGTGCTTCCTCACCCTGGCGGTCCTGGTCGCCTTCGCCGCGGCCGGCCAGATCACCACGGCCCGGTCGGAGGAGTCGGCCGGACGGCTCGAGGCGCTGCTGACCCGTCCGGTGTCCCGGTGCCGGTGGCTGGGCGGCCGGCTGCTGGTGACCATCGTGGTCCTGCTGGCCAGTGGTGTGATGGCGGGCATCTTCGCCTGGGCGGGCGCGGCCAGCCAGCACGCCGGGGTGAGCTTCGGCACGCTGGCGGAGGCGGGGGTGAACCTGGTCCCGCCCGCGATCACCATCGCGGGCGCCGGCGTGCTGGCGTTCGGGGTGTGGCCGCGGGGCACGTCGATCGTCCTCTACGCCCTGCTGGGCTGGTCGCTGCTCGTGGTGGTCATCGGCGGGGTCGGCGGGGTCAGCCGCTGGGTCCTCGACACCTCGGTCTTCCATCAGATGGCGTCCGCCCCGGCCGTGCCGCCGCACTGGGAGGCCGACGGCGTCATGACCGCCATCGGCGTGGTGGGCGCGCTGGCCGGGGGCCTCGCATTCAGGCGACGGGATGTGCAGGGCGAATGACCGACGGCCAGCCAGATCCTCTGGTACGGGCGCTTCGCCCGGTTGAGGAGGTCGCGTTCTCCGATCTCACCGCCCGGGCCCGGATCCGCGAAGCAGCGCTCAGGCACTTCGCCGAAGAGGGCTACGAGCGTGCCACCATCCGGGGTATCGCCCGGACCGCCGGGGTGTCACCCGGGCTGCTGCGCCACCACTTCGGGTCCAAGGAGGACCTGCGCCGCGGCTGCGACGAGTACGTGTCCGAGCAGCTGCGCCGCATCAACGCGCAGCTGCTCGACGATCCGGGCGATACGGCGCGGGTCCAGCGCGCCATATCGCCGTTCCGGCGGTATATCGCGCGGGCCCTGGCCGACGGCTCCGCCACCGCCGGGCCGATCTTCGACGAGATGGTGACCGCGACCGAGCTGTGGCTCGGCCGGGCCGACCAGGCGCGCCCCGATCCGCCCGCCGTCGACCGCAGGATCAGAGCCGCACTCGTCACGGCGATGGCGGCCGGCATCTCGCTGCTGCACGAGCAGCTGTCCCGGGAGATGGGCACCGACATGCTCGGCCCAGAAGGGGACCGGCTGCTCACCCTCGGGCTGCTCGACATCTACTCCCACCCGATCATCGACGCCGCCACCGCGTCCGCCGCGGAAGCCGGGCTCGACCTGCCGACCGACGCGCGACAGGCTCCTCAGGCTGGCGGCGCGAAGGGTCGCGAGTCGCGCCGGAGCGGATGATCGGCCGGGACCTCGACCAGGACGATCCGGACGCCGTCCGGATCCTCGAGCCACATCTCGGTCAGGCCCCAGGACTCGGTCTGAGGTCCGCGCAGAACGCGCGCGCCAGCCGCCGTGAGCCGCTCGTGCTCGGCGCGCACGTGCCGTACCTGGAGCCAGATCATCACCGAAGCTCCGCCAGAGCCCGCGGCGTGGCCGGACACTTCCAGAAACCCCGAGCCGAGGAAGAACACCACCCCGCGCTCAGCCGGAGATCCGAACTCCCGGTAGACCGCCAGACCCAGCACGTCGCGGTAGAAACGCTGGCTTCGGTCCAGGTCGGCGGGCCGCAGCAAGATGCGGCTGCTCAATACGTCCACGCCACTATCCTGGCCGGCTAGGGCGGTCGGCCGCTGCGGCCCCAGCTAGGCGCGTACCGTGCCCTGGCGGTCGAAGGTCATGGCGCGCTGCAGGGCCGCGGCGCGCAGCCCGGGCGGGATCTCGACCGGGCCGCCGAGCGCGGCCGCGTTGATGCCGGCCTGCGCGGCCTCCTCCACGACACCGCCGACCAGGATGGCCAGCTCGGGGGTGCGGTGGAACACCAGCACGCCGTGGTTGGCCAGCAGCACCGCCGGCACCCCAGGCGTCATCGCGGCGCGGATGCCGGCGACCGCCTGCTCGGAGCCGCGCGGGCCGTACTCGGACACCGGCACCCCGGCGGCCAGGCCGAACATCGCCAGGGCCTCCACCCAGCACCCGATCGGACGGCCGGCCACCGCGTAGGCGGTGGCGTAGGGCGAGTGCGTATGCAGGACGCAGCCGACATCGCCGTGATCGGCGTACATGGCCGTATGCATGGCCACTACGGCACCCTGGATGGGCGGCAGTTCGCCCTCCAGCAGGGTTCCGTCCAGGGCGACGCGGACGACGGCGGAGGCGGGGTGATTCCGCAGCGACGGGCCCGCGGTGAAGTACATCTCCTCCGCCCCTGGCACGCGCACGCTCACGTTGCCGTGCCCGTTCGCCGAGATCGCCCCGCTGGCGACGACCCGCTGGGCAATATCGACGACCTGGTCGGCTAGATCCTTGTCCATGGCGGAAATCCCCTCGGCCCCTCGGCCCGGCTCGCGATGGCGATGGCGATGGGCTCGTCTTTGGTGTTGATCGTATAGTGACTGGCATGTCGGCCGCTTCGCCAGCCATAGACGCCTCGGTGACCTCGATTGCCGCGGCGATTTCGCAGATGGAGGGTATGGCGGCGGCGCTGCCTGCCGCCGATGGGCTCGCGTGTTTCAACCGGATGTACCTAGAGGTCACCCGGCAAGTGGACAGCCAGCTCGGGCAGGGCTTCTTCGCCGATCCGGCGTTCATGACGGAGCTGGACGTGGCCTTCGCCAACCTGTACTTCGGCGCGGCCGACGCGGCCGGTAATCCGGCGGCGGTCCCGCTGGCCTGGCGGCCGCTGGTCGAGCGGCGCGCCACGCCGGGGATCGAGCCGGTCCAGTTCGCGCTGGCGGGCATGAACGCCCACATCAACCACGACCTGCCGGTGGCGATGGTCAACGCGTGTACGGCGCTGGCCACCGCACCGGAGACCGGCTCGCACCTCGCCGACTATCAGAAGGTGGACGGGCTGCTGGACGCGGCGGAGCAGTCCGTGCGGCAGTCTTTCGAATCAGCGCCCGAACTCGCCGTCGACCGGCATCTCAGTGCCGTCGCCACTGTGATCGGTAACTGGTCGATTAACAGCGCCCGCGACATGGCCTGGAAAAACTGCCTCCTGCTGTGGGCGGTCCGCCATGATCCGGTGGCACGCGGGCTGCTGCTTGACAGCCTGGCCGCCTCGACGGCGATGGCCAGCCGGCTGCTGCTCGTGGCGGTCTGAGGAGGCACTGTGGTCAACGTGGTGATAACCGGGGGTGCTGGTTTCCTGGGCTCGCGGCTGGCTCGGGAACTGCTGGCGGCGGGTTCGCTGGACGTAGCGGGCGCAGGCCCGCGTCCGCTGTCCGGGATCACCCTCATCGACCAGGTGCCAGTCCCGGCTGATCTGGCCGCTGATACGCGGGTAACCGTGATCCAGGGCAGCCTGGGCGAGCTGCTGGATCCCGCGGGTCCGGCCGACCCGGGTGGTCTGGGCGGTCCGGGTGGTCCGGGTGGTCCGCTGGCCGGGGCCGAGGTTATCTTTCATCTGGCCGCGGCGGTCAGCGGGGAATGCGAAGCGGACTTCGACCTGGGTGTGCGGGCCAACCTGCGCGCTACCGAGTCGCTGCTCGCGTCCTGCCGGGCGCTCGGCACCTACCCGGTGGTGGTGTTCTCCAGCTCGCTAGCTGTCTTCGGCGGATCAGGCGAGCACCCGCTGCCCCCGGTCATCGACGACCACACCCTGCCCAACCCGCAGACGAGTTACGGCATCCAGAAGGTCATCGGCGAGCAGCTGCTGGCTGACTACACGCGGAAGGGATTCCTGAACGGCCGGGCCGTCCGGCTGATGACGGTCTGCGTCCGCCCCGGACGGCCCAACGCCGCGGCGTCGGGCTTCTTCTCGGGCATCATCAGGGAACCCCTCGCGGGCCAGCGGGCCAACTGCCCGGTCGACCCGGATACCGAGGTCGCGCTCGCCTCGCCGGCCAAGGCCGTCGCCGCGCTACTATGTGCCGCCACCGCCTCCGACCCAGACTGGGGCGGCCGCACCGCGGTCACCATGCCCGCGCTCAGCATTACCGTGGCGGACATGGCCGCGGCCCTGGCCGAGGTAGCCGGGCCACAGGTCAGCGCGCTGATCGACTGGGTCCCCGACCCGGCGGTGACGCGGATCGTGGCAAGCTGGCCGACCCGGGTCCGCGCCGAACGGGCGACGCGGCTGGGTCTGACCCCGGATCCGGATTTCGGCTCCGTGATCAAGGCGCATATCGCGGAGTCCCGGCGCCCCGCCGGCTAGGTCGTGGCTGACGAACGCTTCGTCCCGGTGATAGGTGCGACGCTGCAGACGACGGCGGGTTGGTGGTAGCGGGTGGTCGGCCGGGGGTCAGCTGACGGGGCGGACGCCGACGGCGTGGCGGCGGGCTAGGTCGCGGTAGATGGCGGGATTGGTGTCCACCCACACCTTGGCCCCTCCGCTGACCTCCCCGACGACCCGGGCCGGGACGCCCACGACGAGCATGCCATCCGCGATGACCATTCCCGGCGGCACGGTGCAGCCCCCCGCGACCAGGGACCGGCGGCCCACGATCGCGCGGTCGAGGACCGTGGCGCCGTTGCCGATCAGCGCCTCGGCCTGGATGACGCAGCCGTGCACCACGCACAGGTGACCGACGGTCGCGCCCTCGCCGACCTCGGTGACCGGGTCGTCGCCGCCGTGCAGCACCGACCCGTCCTGGATGTTCGCACCCCGACGGATGATAATCGGCCCGAAATCGGCCCGCAGCACGGCGCCGTACCAGACCGAGGCCTGCGCCTCCACCCGCACGTCGCCGACCAGGGTGGCCGTGGGTGCGATCCATGCCTCCGGGCTGACCTGGGGCTCGTGGCCTTCGAAGCTGAAAAGTGGCATTGGCCCATCATGCACCCAGGGCACCTTAGGCCCCGGCTGGGGCCGGGGCTTAGCTGGCGGCGCGGGTTCT
>Ga0302325_10009879_pt1 | contig 20772 bp, 19 predicted proteins | sample Palsa_T0_2_FD_201948 | JGI IMG/M metagenome (GOLD analysis project Ga0302325, IMG submission 201948) | Peat permafrost microbial communities from Stordalen Mire near Abisko, Sweden - Palsa_T0_2 | ecosystem: Environmental > Terrestrial > Soil > Palsa > Peat permafrost | place: Sweden: Abisko...
CTGGGCGGACACCGCCACGGGTGACACATCCCCGGTTCTCAGTCAGGTCCCAGACGTCAGCAATGTCGTCCAGCGGCCGGTTGATGGCAATGGAATCTTCGCCGCCATCGAGCAACCCGGGCTCGATGAGGCGTGTCCTTCCTCGACCACGGTCGTCCGATGGTCGATCCACAGCGCCGCTCAGGTTGTGAAGACCATGAACTGCATGGACGTCGTTCAACTCGCTGAGGCCGCCATCCACACCTTTGCCCTTACTGCCAACGGGAGCGTCTACGTTTGGGGCGGGGGGGCCTACGGAGTATTGGGTCTCGGCGCAGACGTCCAGTCAGCCAAGAATCCCACATTGGTCCCCGCGCTGACGGCGCTGACGAACGGTACCGCCCATGGGGTTCTCATCACGACGGGCATGAACGCAGGCAGCATCCTCGTGGACGGCTCTGCCTGGTCGTGGGGCAACAACCAGTACGGCCAGTGCGGATGCGGGAGCACGGCGTCACAGATATCGTCGCCGACTCCCGTCGATCAGGGATCCACTTTCTTCAAAATCATCGACATGGGCGGAAACCTCAACACCGACGGTCATGAGCTGGCCATCGATCGGTCGGGCGATGTTTGGTCATGGGGTGACAACTCGGACGGTCAGCTCGGCAACGAAACGACGGTTGACAGCGATGTTCCGGTGGAGGTCACAGGACTGGCCGGGATCGTCGATGTCCGTGCGGGCGGGGAGCACTCGCTTGCCCTTGACAGTTCCGGCAACGTCTGGGCCTGGGGCGACAACGAGTACGGTGAGGTGGGCGACGGGTCTTACGAGAATGTGCTTACACCAGAAGAGGTGCTCTCCGGGGTGTCAATGATCTCGGCCGGCTCGTACCATTCCCTAGCTCAGTAAGCCGAGATGTCGGCGACTCAGCGAGTTTGGTGGTCCTTCAGCCGTGGCTGTGGGGGTGCAGGCAACCCACCATGGGTCTCGGACGTCTATAGAGAACCGATCCACCATCCTGGAAGGACACTCATGATTGCCATCCGACGCTCGCTCTTGACCGCTCTGGCTCTCACCGCCGGTTCGGCGCTGGCCCTTGGCCTGCCAGCCGCGGCCGGCGCGGCGCCGAACCCAACGGCCCTGCCCCAGTACATCATCCACTTCACCGCGATTGCCCTGCCCGCGGCCACGACGACCGGGCTGCAGTTCCGCTCGACCAGCTGCGCCATCACCCCCGCCACCAACCCGATCGTAGCCACCTGCAAGGAGACCGGCACGATCAAGTTCGCGACCGCGGGCGGCTCGGGCTCGGCCAGCGTGTCGAGCCCACTGGCCGGGATCAACTGGAGGTTCACCCTGGTCCGCAGCGCCGCCACCACCGACACCTACCGGATGGTCGGCAACGGCACCGAGAGCATGGGAGCCACCCCCATCCTGCGGCCGGTGAAGGTGACCGGCACGCTCACCGTCGAACCCACGTCTGCCCAGACCATAAAGGGGACCGAAAACGTGTACCCGAAGCTGCGCCCGACGGCCTAGCCGGTCCGCAGCAACCCAACGCGTCGTCAGTGGGCGGCCTTCACATTCGGTGACTGCCCGCCACCGCACCCAGGTGTGCTGGCTAGCCCTGCATCTCACAATAGGGCGCGGGCCGGCTCGAGGACCTCGACCACCAGGCGATCGAGGGTGGCCAACAGGTCATCGCGGCTGAAGGCGAAGCACACGGCGATCAGCCGATCGACGCCGGCGGAATGGTAGGCCTCGATGGACGGCGGGGTGAGAGGGTTGAAGTAGGGGCAGGTCGATACCGCGAAGTCGGCGTCGGCGCGCGACCGGCCGACGTCGGCCAGGTGGCTGTCGAGCTTGGCCAACACGTCTGGGAACTCCTCCGGCGTTCGGTTGAACGTGAACCAGCCCTGGCCGAAGCGGGCCGCCCGGCGCAGGGCGCCGTCGCTTTCCCCGCCCACCCGGATCGGGGGATGGGGGGTCTGGACCGGCTTGGGATACAGCCGGCACGGGCCCAGCTGGTACAGCTCGCCGGCGAAAGACGAGGTGTCCTCGGTCCAGAGGGACTTCATTACCTGCAGGTACTCGTCGGTGCGCCGGCCGCGGTTGGCAAAGGGCACGTTCAAGGCGTCGAACTCCTCCTTAAGCCAGCCGATGCCGATACCGAACTCGGCTCGCCCGCCTGACAGGACGTCGAGGTCCGCCACCTGCTTGGCCGTGTAGACCGGGTTTCGCTGCGGGACTAGGCAGATCGCCGTCCCGAGCCGGATGCGGTCGGTGCCGGCGGCCAGGAAGGTGAGAGCCGTCAGGGGGTCGAGGAGCCCGGTGTCACCGCCGCCGGGGAACTTGCCATCGGGCGAATAGGGGTAGCGAGAGCTGTAGTCGTCGAAGAGGACCACGTGCTCTGGGGCCCATATCGACTCGAAACCTCGTTCCTCGACGGCCGGGCCGAGGGCCCGGAGGAACTCCGCGTTGGCGTTCAACCCGCTGAGGGGAACGAAGAGGCCGATGTCCATGGCTGGACACTAGGGGATCACTCGCGGGCGCCGTTCGGCCGGGCCAACTTCGCGCCACTGCTCCGAAACTGTTGAGACCCCCGCCCGCGGCTGGGGGGTGAATTTAGGCGTAGACGTTGGGAGGCGAGTCGGGACCGCCCGCTCTGCGACCGGTCGCCACGAGGATCCACGCCATGGCCGCGTCCGCCTGGGCGGGTGCTTCGCCGTGCCAGCCGTGCCCGGCTAGCAGGAAGTTGGTGTGGGATACCGCGCCGGCGAGGCCCGAGCCGGTCTGGCTTGGCCGGCCGAGGGCCGCCCGGATGTCGTCGGCGTGCAGGAAGGTGTCGAACCACAGGGCTTCGACGCCGTCGCCGAGAGCGCCATCGAAACCGCCGGGGGCCGGGGCCAGCCAGGCGGCGTCGTCGAATACCGCAAGTAGTCCAACCGCGGCCTTGCGCACTTCGGCGCACTCGTCCGCTAAGTCGGTCGCGCCGCGGCCCCGGCGCTCGGCCACCTCCCGAGCGGTGACCTCAGGGCTGCCGAGGCCGTCGAGGCGTCCGGCGACGACATCCGCCATGCTGCCGACGGTATGGCCGGCTACGTCGGCGACGGTCCAGCCGTCGCAGCGGCTGGGGGCGGACCAGTCCTCCGGGGTGAGGCTTCGCAACAGCGACTCGAAGTGGTCCAACTCGTCAAGCAGTCCGTCCGACACGACATTCCTCTGCAGCGCCACGATCCCTCCCCTGGTTCACAGCCGCAACTAACATGCAGCCTGCACGCACTTATCTCACAGGAGGGCCGGACGGTCAAGGAGACAGAAGTCACAGCGCGCCGCACCCAGGCCCAGCGCCGGGCCGCCACCCGCCAGGCGCTGATTGACTCCGGCCGGGCCCTGTTCGCCCAGCAGGGATTCGCTGGAGTCGGGCGAGAGGAGATCGTCGCCCGCGCCGGAGTGACCCGTGGCGCCATGTACCACTACTTCCCTTCAAAGGAGGACCTGTTCCAGGCGGTCTACGAGACAGTGGAGCAGGACCTTCTCCAGGCCGTCGCAGAGGCGGCCTCGGCCGACACCGACCCGGTCAGCCAACTCCGGCTTGGCACCGAGGCGTTCCTGCGCTCCGCCGCCACCGAAGAAATACGGCGCATATCGCTGATCGACGCGCCGGCCGTCCTGTCCAAGCGAACCCGGCGCCAGCTTGACGAACAATACGGCCTCGGCCTCGTCCGCGAGGCCCTCACGGCGGTGCACGCGGCTGGCCGCCTCAGGGTGGGACCGCCCGCCGTCTTGGCCCCGCTCCTGCTAGCCGCGATGCACGAAGCAGCCACCCAAATCGCCGATGGCGCTGCCGCGGCCCAGATCATCGCCACCGTCGACGATCTGATCGGCCATATCACCGCGCCACCCTGAACCGACGACGTCCGCCGTGGTAAGGCCACTTGAGTGCTAGTGGGCGATTGGCAGGCCGAGACCATCGACGATCTCGGCCCCGGGCAGCCGGGCCAAGAGGCTTCCAGGAAGCAGCAGTTTGGATTTGCGCACGCCAGAACCCGTCAGCACCACTTCCGTTTCGACGACGCGGCGATCGACGAGTATTGGCCAGTCTTCCGGCAACCCGATCGGATTGATACCGCCATATTCCATACCAGTCAAATCCACCACCCGCTCCGTTGGCAAGAACGAGGCCTTGCGCACGTCAAGGCGGCGGCGAACAATGCCATTGACGTCAGCTCGGGTCGTGAACAGCACGATGCACGCGGCCACGCGTTCTAAACCTTCCCGCCTGCCGCCCACAACGACGCAGTTCGCCAAGGTCTGGGGCGGTAGTTGATACGCCTCCTGGGACCTAGTGGTGTCGGAGACCACAGGATCGATCTCGACCACGCCGACCGAATCCAACCAACCCAGCGTCTCGAGCGCAGCAAAGGTCGGCGCAGCCAGTAGGGCTCGCTGCTGCGAAGCCGGGGAACTGGTCAACATTCCGAGACGGAAGACTCCCATGCGGGCCAGTATGCACCGCGTCGTCGGGTGTGCAGACGTGACAAGAATAGGTACTGTTGCGCCGTGTCGGGATGGCCGGCTGTTTCCTACGACCAGTGGAGCGAGACCTGCGACACGTTGCACGCCCACAGCCAGGTTCTCGGCAAGCTGGCGGTGACGCTGGCGCCCCCTGAGCCGCAACTTCAGCATGCGGCCCTGCGACTCACATCGCGGGGCTGGGAGACGGCCCCGCTGCGGGCGCCGGACGGGTCGGGAGCTCTCACCGTGACCCTGGACCTGAGGGTTCATGAGGCCGTGATCGAGCACAGCGGGGGACGGACTGAGCGGGTCGCGCTCACCCCGGACCGGGCCGTCGGCGCAGTGACACGCGAGGTGATCGCTGCGGTCCGTGCTCTCGGCGGACCGGTCGAGATCGACCCGACGCCGCAGGAGGTACCATGGACTCGCAGGAGGTCGCTGTCGGTTGGTGGCCGGGCGATCCCCGCTACGGTCGGGCCGCTTTCTACGGCTATACCCACCCGGCTCCCGCCGAGTTCGCTGGCATGCCGCTGCTGCCGCCGGAGGCAAGCTGGAACGCCGAGTTGCGCGAGTACATCCTCGACTGGGACGACGTGCGTTCGCATCCTGATCCGGCAGCGTCGGCTCTGGAGTTCGCGCGGTCGGTGTTCCGTCACGCCTGCACGGTGTGCAACTGGGACGGCACCCTCGCCGCGACCGTCGACGGCATACCGCCGCCCGTCGTCTAAACGGGGGCCGGGCAAAGCTCAGCTCGCGGCGCCAGTCGAGACGTCGAGGCGAGACCTATGTGACAGCCTCGAAGCGACTCGGACGGTAGGGTGCGATGAGCGTGTCGACCGTGCCATCGATGATTTCTTGGGTGAGAAGGCGCCCGATGATGGGGCCGAGGGTTATGCCGCTGTGGGTCACTGCCTCGTAGTAGCCGGCCAGGTCGTCCACCCGGCCGACTGAGGGGAAGCCGTCGACGGGGACGGGACGCCAGGCGATCATGGCCTCGATGAGCTCGGCATCGCACAAAGTCGGAGCGACATCGCCTGCTAGTCGGCACAGTCGATGGGAAAGTTCGGCGAGGTTCGAGTCCGGGTCGATCAGGGCGTCGATCTCTCGGCTATGGAGCACGACCCGACCTGGGCCGTCTGGACGAAGTTCGACGTGTGGCGCATGCATCACACGTCGAACCGGGACTTTCTCGCAACGGACGCGGTCGAGGAGCCCAGGTTCATCGCGCATGGGCAGGGTGCGCCCGACAAGCTGTGCGACTTTGTGTGCCGCCGGGCCAGCGGCGTTGACGACGGCGTCGACAAAGCATTCCTTGATGTTGTGGAAGGCCAACTCGTTCAACTGCGCCGGAGCTGAACACCTGCTCGAAGGTGCCGCTGGCCGCATGCGAATCCATCTACCCACCGGCCAGAGGTCGCTCAGGGCATTCGAAGGGCTCGGGCCAGTTCATCGCGGCTGGTCACTCCGAGTTTGCTGTAGACGTTCTGCAGATGATTGTCCACGGTTCTCACGGACAGAAACAGCTTGGCCCCGATCTCGCGACTGGATGCGCCGTTGGCCGCCAGCCCGGCGACCTCCCGTTCCCGCCGGGTGAGCCGGTCGCTGTGTTCGTAGCGGGATAGTCCGGGCGTTCGGACATCCCCACAGCTGGCCGCCAGTTCTTCCGCCCGCCTGGACATGGCGCTGGCCCGCCGGAAGACTCCCTCGGATCGGTAAAGCGCGGCTGAGGCCAGATCGGCCTCGGCTGCTAGCAGCGCCGCTCCGAACGACTCGAAGGCGGTCCCGGCCGCCTCCAGATCCCTAGAGGACGCCCGGGCCAGGGCGTCGGCGTGTTGGGCGAGCGCGGTGAGGAGCTCGCTGTCGGCCGAGGCCGCGATGGCGGCGAGCTGGGGTGCCACCGTGCTCGGTTCTCCCAGACGGGCGATGTCATGGAGGAGGCGGGCCTCGGCGACCCGCTGGTCGCTGGCTGCGGCGCGAGCCGCGGCCTCACTCAGCAGCTGACGCGCCCGGGACAGCTCGCCTGTAGCGACGCTCACCCAGGCCCGGCCCCGACCGATCAGGTCGAGCTCGAAGATCATCGCCGAACCCGCCGGCAGCTGGTCGAGCTCGGCGGCAGCAGACAGCGCGAGATCGGGGTGACCGCTCATCCCTTCTGCCAGGGCCCGCCCCCCGAGGCACCAGCGCAGGGCGGTGACGTCCTGGAGCGCTCGGTTGATCGTGGCGCCTTCGAGGAAGGCCTTTGATGCCGCGGCCAGCTGGCCCCGCTCCACCCGCACGTACCCTCGGAGCAAGGAGAACGTGGCCTGACCCTCCTTGTCGCCGGCCGCCAAGCAGGCCTGGTAGCCGATTTGGGCGTCGGCTTCGGCCTGGGCGAGATGGCCGACAGCAGCGTGACCCAGGACGGCGCCGATCAGCTGGACTTCGGGCAACTGCACGCTGTCCAGGGTGCGGCGGTGGGCCTCGAGCCCTCGATAGGCCAGATCCACCGCCTCCTGGCCCCGACCCAGCAACGCGCAGGCGGAAGATGCCGCATAGGCGCCTCGGGCCACCCACGGGTCTTCAGCGCTGGCGAGCAACGGCTCGGCCGCCGACAGGGCTCCCTGTGGGTCCCCTTCGAATAGCCGGTTGATGGCCAGCCGGCCGAGCAGCTGGAGGCGAGCGGCGGCGTCGGTAATGACCGCCGAAGCCTCCTCGAGCACTCTTGCAGCCGCAGCGGAGTCACCCATCAGATTGCTGAATATGTGGGCACGGGCGCCGGCTACCTGGGCCAGTTCTACTTCGCTGGTGCACAGGGGCACGAGACCGGCGAGGATGAACTCTGCTTCCGCGTGGTGACCGGAGCGGAACTTGGTTTCGCCGAGCACCAGGCCGGCCGCCACGCCACCGCCCGAGTCGAGAGCAGTCCGAGCCAGCCGGGCGGCGAGGTCGAAGTCGAACATGTCACTGGCTCGGCGCGCCGCTCGGCTCAATAGCTCGGGATCACCCGCCCCACCTGCGTCGAGCTGCCACCGCGCCAAGCGCAAGAGGTCCTCCCGGCGGCGGGCTCCCGTCCCCTTCAAGGCGCCGGCCAGCGCAATGGAGATGCGCCGGAGTCGAGAGCGGGGCAGACCCCGGCGCAGGGCCTCCCCGTACATGGGATGAGACAGGCGGACCTCCGTCCTCCGGCCGTCCTGGAACACCTCGAGAAAGCCCTGGCGCTCGGCGTCCTCGACGAAGGCCGCGTCGGTGAGCTTTTCGAGCATCGAGACACCCACCGGTTCGCCCACGGCCATTAACTCGATGACGGCGACCGTCTCGGCCCCCAACCCGCCCAATCTGGCTGCCACCAACTCCACCAGGCGGTCCGGGGCGGTGAGTGGGAGCCGCAGCGACCACATGCCACCCTCCTCCCTGAGGGCGCCGGAATCGACTGCGCCGATCAGGAGTTCCCGGAGATACAGGGCGTTGCCGCTGCTCAACTCCCACAGCCGCCGGACAGCGCCGCCCGCGATCGGCGCACCGAGCACACCAGTGGTTACTTTTTCTACCTCCTCCTCAGACAAAGGATTGAGATCGATCCGATCGGCCAGCCCGTCCTTCCACAACGCCGTGACGGGATCAGGCGCCGAACCCGGCGTACGGACGCTCGCCACCACACTGCAGGAGGCCGAATGGACCAGCTGATGGACCAGAGCGGCCGAGCCGTCGTCGAGGAGGTGGGCGTTGTCGACTACGAGTAACAATCGCCGGTCGGGCCCCGCTCTCTGGGCGATGGCGTCGCTCGCCTGCTGGAGCAGGCCGAGCAGGTCCCCAGGAACTGGATCGTTCACCGGAAGCAAGGGGGCGAACGGACCGAACGGGATCGATGCCGCCGCCCGGGAAGCGACCGCCTGGGCGGTGGTGAATCCCAGCCCGGCGGCCGTCCGGCTGGCCTCGGAGGCCAGCCGCGTCTTGCCCACTCCTGCCGCTCCGGCCAGTACAAACGCGACCGGCGCCGGCCCGTCCAGCTCTGCCACGATCCGATCGAGCTCGACCTCGCGGCCCACCAGGGGGATCTCGGCGGTCAGCGCCCTTTTCATCTGCATAGTCTCGCAGCCACGCGCAGGTGGCGCTCTTTGGCGAGCTCGACCAGAGCCCAGACCCCCACGGCGTCGGCCTAGAGCGGGGCGCTCAGCGCAGCCCGGGCCGGAGGATCACCGGTAGGACCTCGGGCCCCCTGTTCATATGAGTCTTGCGCCAACGGGTGGTCTCGGTGGCCAGGCGCATCGAGGGGAACCGCCGGGTGATGGCCCGCAGGGATACCTGGGCCTCCATGCGGGCGAGCGCCGCCCCCAGGCAATGATGGGCGCCGAAACCAAACGTCATGTGATTGACGTCCTTGCGAGTGATGTCGAGACGGTCGGCGCCGGGGGTCACATCCTCGTCGTGATTGGCCGACGCGATCATTACGTTGATGGTGTCCCACTGCTCAATCTGGACGCCGCCTATCTCGAAGTCCTCGCCGGCCAGCTTGTCGATGTTGTGGGTGGGAGACTCGAAGCGCAGCAGCTCCTCGACCCCGTTGGGGATGAGGTCAGGCTCCTGGCAGAGCATGTCCCACTGTTCCCGATACTCGCCGAGCAACCGCACCAAGCTGTTGCCCAAGAACATGGTTGACGTCTCGTGACCGGCGAAGATGAACTGGGTGATCATCGCCACCAGCTCGTCCTCGGTGAAGTGGTCCCCGTCATCCCCCTCGGCTGCGATGAGAGCTCCCAGCAGATCGGTCGTGTCGCCTCCGCGCCGGCTGTCGAAGACCGACGTGAGATAACTTCGTAGTTTGAAGACGCTGTCGTGGGTGCGCTCGACGATCTCGGTATCGGTCCACTCCGCCCCAACGAACGTCCCGAGGTTGCCGGCCCAGTGGCGCAGGTCGTCCCGGTCGTCGGTGGATATGTCAAGCATTTCGCTGATCACCATGAGGGGCAGGTGATAGGCGTAGTCCTCGATCAGCTCGACGTCACCCTTGGTCTCGATCCCGTCGAGCAGACCTTCCGCGATGTTCTCTATGCGCTCCTGCATCCGGGCGATCATCTTTGGGGTGAAGGCCTTCTGGGCGAGTCGCCGCAGCCGGTTGTGGTACTCACCGTTGGTCCCGCCTAGTCGCTTCTCCAAGAAGCCGAACATCTCAGCAAGTTGGATCCCGTGCTGTTCGTCAACCCGGCTGGCCGCATGCCGGTAACGGGTCCCCCGCACGGCCAGGCCCTGCAGGACCTTGGGCGAGGTGAGGACCTCACGCACATCGGCGTAGGTGGAAACAAGAACCTTGTCGGTGTGGCGAAAAACCGGAGCCTCGTGACGGATGCGCCGGTACAGGCTGTACGGATCGGCAATCAGGTCGGGGTCCAGATGGAAGAAGGCGTCGACCTCTTCCGCCAGCGGGCGAGCGAGCGTTGTTGAGCTGTCCACGAATCAATGATAACGTATCGCATGGATCAGTTCTAGGGGAACGCGAATGACACCAACCGCGGGGGCCGAGACGGATTTGAGATCGGAGCTGGAGGACTTGCGGAACCGGCTCCGTCTGCTGGAGGACGAACGCGAGCTCAGGTCGCTCCTCGCTCGCTACGCCTTCTGCGCCGACCTTGGGCGATCCCGGGAGTGGGTCTCCCTCTATACCGAGGATGGTGCGGTCGACCTGGGTGACACCGTAGCTTCGATGTCAGGCGGTCAGCCGCCGCCCGGTTATCCGGCCCGGCCCCGATTGGCTCGGCCGAAGCCGCCGCGGTTCTGGCCAATGGGTTCGAGAGATGAAGGTAGCGATAGCCTGACCAAGTGAGCGGAGTGTTGGAGGTGGTGGGGTTGCGGCGGACGTACGGGACCGTGACCGCTCTCGACGACCTCTCCTTCGAAGTGCCGGCCGGACGAGTGGTCGGCTTCCTCGGGCCCAACGGGGCCGGCAAGACGACGACCATGCGGGCCATCTTCGGCCTGACCGACCTCGACGCCGGCGAGGTCCGATGGAACGGGGCCTCGGTGGGTCAAAAGGAGCGCCGCCGTTTCGGTTATATGCCCGAGGAACGGGGCCTCTACCCCGGCATGTTGGTCGGCGAACAGCTCGAGTACCTCGGCCGCCTACACGGGCTCACCGCAGCCGATGCGAAAGCAGCCACCAACACCTGGCTCGAACGACTCGATATCGCGGACCGACGGGGCTCAAAAGTGGAGACGCTGTCGCACGGAAACCAGCAGCGGGTACAACTGACCGCCGCCCTGGTGCACCAGCCCGAGTTGCTCGTGCTGGACGAGCCGCTGTCGGGGTTGGATCCCACCGGCATCGACGCCATCGGCCAGGTGCTGGTCGACCAGGCCGCGGCCGGGTGTTGCGTCCTCTTGAGCAGTCACCAGCTCGACCAGGTGGAGGATCTATGCGAGCAGGTGAGGATCATCGACCAGGGCCGGATGGTCGTATCGGGAACGGTGGACGAGTTGGAGACGAGCGGGGCCCGGCGGCTGGTGGTCCGCGTCGAAGGTGACCGCGCCGCGGACTGGGCGCAGCAACTTCCTGGCGTCTCGGTCTCCGAGCTCTCCGCTGGCGCAGTCCGCCTGGTACTGGATAGCTCCGTCAACAGCGACGACGTTCTCCGGGCCGCCATGCAAGCGGGCCGAGTCACCGAGTTCTCCTTCGAACGGCGTCGCTTGTCTGAGGTGTTCCGGGAGGCGCTGACGTGACGCACCTATATATCGCCATCGTGGTAGCGGCGGCCGTCGTCCTGCGAGTGTGGATCCGCCGAAGCCGGCGCCGGCAGCGCGGCCCCATGGGATCCAAACAAGGTTCATGGCCCGCCAACCTAGAAGGGTCACTGGGCGAGGTCGGGATGGTCGCCGGACGCGAGATAAGAGAGCGGGTCCGGGGCCGCATCTTCCGGATCGGCACGCTGATCATGCTGATAGCGGTCGCGGCGGCGATCATCATCCCGACGATTCACAGCGGGAGTTCGGGGCCCACCGCCCAAACGGTCGGGATCGTCGGCGGCCTGTCGCCGGAAGCCGAAGCGCTGATCGACGCGGCCGGAGCCGCGAACGAGGACACGGTCAAGTTGGTAGACGAACCGTCCCTGGCCGCGGCGAAGACGGACCTGCGTGCGGGGGCGGTCGATCTAGCCATAGTCGACTCCACCCAGATCCTGCTCGATCGGCCCGCCAGCTCGAAGGGCTCCGACGCCGATCCCGGCCTGGTGCAATCGGCAGCCGAGTACCTCGGCGTGGTGGAGGCGTACCACTCGGCGGAACTCACGCCGGCCCAGGCTTCGTTGATAACCAACTCCAAATCGGTCGCGGTGCGTACGCTTCAGCCGGGGTCGAACCAAACAGTCAAGGCGACCTCGATCATCGGGCTGGTGCTGTTGTTCTTCATGCTGCAGCAGTACAACACGTGGATCCTCATCGGGGTCATGCAGGAGAAGTCCAGCCGCGTCGTCGAGGTCCTACTGGCCACGGTACGACCCATCCAACTGTTGGGAGGCAAGGTGCTGGGCATCGGGCTAGTGGCCCTTGGCCAGGCGACCATTATCGTGGCCTTTGCCCTAATCGTCGGCGCGGCCGTGGGCTCTGACCTACTGAAGGGCACTGGCCCGTTGGTGCTGGCCTGTGAACTGCTGTGGCTGGTACTGGGTTACGCGTTCTACTGCTGGGTCTACGCCGCGGGCGGCTCGACGGCGGAGCGCCAGGACCAGGTGCAGACATTGGCCCTCCCGCTCAGCATCCCGATCCTGGTGGGCTACGTGTTCTCGATCACGGTGGCCAGCTCCGGTAGACCGGACTTGCTCTTCAAGGTCTTCGCCTATCTTCCACCGACCGCCCCTTTCTGCATGACCGTGCTGGTCGGGCTGCATCAGGTGCAGTGGTGGGAGTTCACGGCGTCCGCGTTGATCAGCGTGGCCGGGACGGCAGGCATGGCCATCTTCGCGGCCCGCATCTACCGCCGGGCCGTCCTAAGGACCGGCGGACGGGTCAAGCTTCGCGAACTAGTGGCCCGCTGAGGCCGAGTCGGTCAGGTGGGGGAGGGTGGACGAAGTCGAGAGCGGCGGCCGCCGCCCACCGAGCCGACCACCGCGTCCAATGATGAGCGCTCGGCGCCCGCTGCCCGCTCCTGTTGTTTCGGGAGAGAATGGGGGGATGACCGCAGCCGACGCCGCCCACGACTGGGATTGCTCCTACGTAGGTCCCTCGCCGCCCTGGGATATCGGGCGCCCGCAGCCCGCCTTCGTCCGCCTCGCCGACGCCGGCGCGCTCACCGGCGCAATCCTGGACGTCGGCTGCGGCACCGGCGAGCACACGATCCTCGCGGCGCGCCACAGCACCCGTGCGCTGGGCATCGACATCTCCCCGCGCGCCCTAGAGATGGCGCGCCGCAAGGCCGCCGAGCGGGCGGTCGACGCTAGCTTCCAAGTGCTTGACGCGCTTCGCCTCGTCACGCTCGGGGAGACGTTCGACACGATCGTAGACAGCGGGCTTTTCCACGTCTTTGACGACGCCGCTCGCGCCCGGTATGTCTCGGCTGTGGGCGCCGTCCTCCGCCCGGGCGGCCACCTTCATCTCATGTGCTTCAGCGATCGCCAGCCCGGCGATTGGGGTCCCCGCCGCGTCACCGAAGGCGAGTTGCGCGCTGCGTTCGGTTCCGACTGGCGCTTCGACTCGCTCGACCCCGACCGCTTCGACATCAACCTGGGGCTCGGCCCTCCTAACGCCGAAGCCTGGCTTGCCGACGTGGTCCGGCTGGCGTGAGCAACCTGACTGCTCCTCTGCGAGGGAGACGACGGTGGCCACGGGTGGTCGTCGCTGTCTTCACGGCCTTCCTTCTGACCGGAGCTATCGCGGGATGTTCGAAGACGGAGAACACGGCCGCGACGGGAACGACAAAGCCCGCGGCAGCCAGCAAGGCTGTCAGTCCCGGCGCTGGTTCACATACCGCGAAGGGTGCGCCCGCAGCAGGCTCATTGCCCGCCACGGCTTCCGGCTCGGCGACGCTGTCTGCGCCTAGCTGGTCGCTGGTCACCGAGCCGAATGACGGCATGCAATCGATCTACTCCTTGATGTCGAGCGCACGAGACACGCTCGACATGACGATGTACGAGCTCGCCGACCCCACCACCGTCAGCATCCTTGAAGCCGATGCCCGGCGCGGAGTGCGGGTGCGAGTGCTGCTGGACCAGGACTACTCGGGATATTCGGTCAACAAGCCCGATTTCTCGCAACTCGCCTCGAACGGAGTACAGGCCCGCTGGGCGCCTGCCAGCACGATCTTCCACCAAAAGACGATCACGATCGACGATCGAACGTCGGCCATCATGACCCTGAACCTGACCAGCGAGTACTACCTGACGACCCGCGACTTTGCCGTGATCACCACTGACCAACCTGATGTCGCCGCCATCGAGCAGGTCTTTGACGGGGACTGGGCCAACGCTGGTGCGCCGGCGACTGGCCAGAACCTGGTGTGGTCGCCAGGAGCCGAAACAGCGATCGTCTCGCTGATCGATTCGGCGCAGCACTCGCTCCTGGTCGAGAACGAAGAGATGGACGACCCTGACGTCACTAATGCCTTGGAATCAGCTGCTCAACGGGGCGTGGATGTGGATGTGGTGATGACCTATTCGTCGTCGTGGGCCGATGCATTCGATGATCTGACGCACGGCGGCGTGCATGTGGCAACGTACTCGCCCGACGCGTCGCTCTACATCCACGCCAAGGTCGTGGTTGCCGACGACACGACGCTGTTTCTCGGCAGCCAGAACTTCTCGGTCTCGAGCCTGGACTACAACCGTGAGCTGGGCATCATCACTACCGATACCTCATTGGTAGGGCCGGTCTACCAGACTGTGGCGTCCGACTTCGCCGGGGCCACAGTCTTCACGGCACCCAGACCGGTACCGGCGACAACGCCGGCACCGGCGACAACGCCAGCCCCGGGCGCTTCGTGCCAGGCCCGCGCCGCACCCGCAAACGATGGCTACAACGGTGACTACGACGTCGACGTAACATCGAACCAGCCGTACACCGATGCGACAGCTTCCAACTCCACTGACAAATGGTCCGACGAGACCAACGGCTCTGGAGACGTCGTCATCAGGCTGTACTACACCAGCCCAGGCGAATCGATCACAGTTACGGTGGGCGCAGCTACCTGCTCGACTACGGCGTAACCAGCGTCGGCTGCCGTCCGGCGTGCCAGTCGAGCACGTGGTCAGAACCTGGGAGAGCTTGGCGTCCTGCCGAAGGCGACTTGACCGATGTCCTTGAGCACGTTGACGCCGAAGAATATGTGCTGTGATGCGGCGTGAAGGTCACGCGAGCACCGCTGGTACCGACGTACTGTGGACCATCGCCGGGCCCGATGTTCACCGCCTTCTGCGAGATCAGCGCGGCTGGACCGCGGACGAATACCGAGCCTGGCTCGCTGACACCCTCAAGCGACTCCTGCTGCCCTAGCGCTCAGGGAAAGCCGATCAGGTACTGCGAAAGACCGCTGGCCAGGCTGGTCGCCGCCTCCTGCCGCCAGGTCGGGTTCGTCACCAGTGCGGCGTCGGTGGCATTACGCATGTTGGCGCACTCGATGAGAACTTTGGGGACCGTCGTGAGGTTGAGACCGGCGAGGTCGTCGCGTGGCTGCAGTCCGTTGACGCCGTCGTAGCTGCTGTAAGGTTCGCCGGTCCCGGCGACAAAGGCGTTCCGAATGTCGACCGACAGCTCGTCTGACAGGCCGATCACGGCGTTGTTGATCCCGTCGGCAACCGGTTGGAGCACGGCCACGCCGCGGCCGCCTGGTGGGCCGCCATCTGCGTGGATGTCGACAAAGGCGTCCGCTCGGGCCTGATTGCCGATGGCAGCCCGAACATTCACACATGGCCCGACGCCAGTGTCGTTGGTCCGGGTCAACACAACCGTGGCGCCTCGCGCTCGCAGTAGAGCGGCCAGCCGGGTGGCCACATCGAAGTTGAATGCATGCTCGGTGTAGCCGGCGTCGGTCTCCGTCCCAGTGGTGTCACACGCCTCGTATTCCCGCCCGTTCCAGATCGGCTGGTCGATATAGCTCGGATCGGCGCCGTTGCCGCCATCGTGGCCCGGGTCGATGGCGACCACCTGTCCGACTAGCGAGAATCCGTCACTCGGGATGGGCGTGGTGGCAATCGTTGCGGCGTCCCCAAAGCTGCGGAATTGGCCGTTGCCGAGAACAAGCCAGTAGCCGCCCCCGTCCCCGGTCGCCACCATGCCGACTACGGGTGCTGGCAGCGCGCTTGACCCGGTCGAGCCGTAGAAGTGGGCGTCACCAAATGTGAAGATCCCTCCGTCACGGGCGACCAACCAGTATCCCTTACCGTCGCGGGTAGCGGCCATCCCGACAATCGGTTGTTGCAGATGCGTGTCGCCCGTCGAGCCGTAGAAGCGGGCATCGCCGAAACTGAAGATTCCTCCGTCGCGGGCGACGAGCCAGTAGCCGCGGCCGTCGGGTGTGGTGGCCATCCCGACTACCGGTTGGTTGAGACGCAGGTTTCCGGTGGAGCCATAAAAACCGGCATCTCCGAAAGCGAAGACGCCACCGTCGCGAGCGACAAACCAGTAGCCCGCGCCCGTTCGGGTCCCAACCAGTTGCAGCGCCGGCTGGTTGAGCCGAATATCTCCGGTCGAGCCGTAGAACCGAGCGTCACCGAATGTGAACACCCCACCGTCTCCGCCGAGCAGCCAGTATCCGTCCCCCGACTCGGTGGTGGCGATGCTGACCACTGGTGCAGCCAAGGCCAGCGAGGCCGCGTCGCCATACATGGTGGCGTCGCCCTCGGGGGTAACGGTGCCATCCGTGCTCGCCACCCAGAATCCGTGGCCGGTCGCCGTCGGCGACGCGGCTACTGGCACGGCTTCGCCCACGTTGGCGGCGACGACGGCGCCGTTCTCCGTGGCCGTCGCGCCCACCGTGAGGGCGGACCGAGTCGCCGACGATCGGCTGCTCCACCGTGAGGTTCCAGAACACCCCAGTAGAACTGGGGCCGCCATGATGAGTGCCGTCCAACCAATTGCTTTCCTGAGCGTCCCCACGGCAACGACGTTAGCGCCAGGCCTTCTACCCTGTGCCTGGTGAGCCAGCTACCTCGGTGGACGGCGTTCGGTCGGGCGTCGGAGGAGCCGTATCGGCGCCGGTCGAGTGACGCCGTTCGGCTCGCGGCCGCGGTCGCGGTGCTGGCCGCTTTGGCGGCCCGCGCCCCGAAGCCAATCGGTGTCACGCAGCTCGAGATTTTTCAGCTGTTCGGGTCTTTGCCGGCCAACCTGGTACCGCAGTTGCGCGATCTCGAGCGTCTCGGCACCCTCTGGGCGGTGGGGCTCGTCGTGGCAGCCGCGGTGGTGGGGCGCCGGTGGCGGCTAGCCCGGGACCTGTCGTTGTCGGGAGCGCTGGCGTGGAGTATCTCCCGGGTCTTGGGCACCGATGTGGTCGGCCACGCCGGTCTCCGAAGCAGCTTGCGCACCCTGACCCATTTGGGGATCACGCCCAACTTCCCCCCAGTGCGCATTGCCGTCGTCATAGCCGTGGTGGCGACGGCGGCCCCTTACGTCGGCCGACCGGTACGCCGTTGCGGGCAGGTGTTGGTGACGGTGCTCCTCCTGGCCGCCCTGTACGTCGGGTCCGCCTTTCCCATTGACGTGCTGGGTGCGCTGGCGGTGGGCTGGGGGGTGGCGGCGCTGGTCCACCTGCTGTTCGGGTCTCCGGGCGGCCGTCCCTCGGCAGCGCAGCTCGAAGCCATCCTGGCGGATGTCGGCATTGCCGCTACCTCCGTCCGCCTGTCGTCGCAACAGCGGGCGGAAGCCACCATCTTCGAATGTTGTGACCGCATTGGACCGTTGATCGTGAAAGTCATCGGGCGCGACGAACTCGACGCTCAACTGCTGGCCAAGATCTGGCGTTTCGCGGTGTACAAGGATGCCGTCGCCACATTCCAGATGACCCGGGTCCAGGAGGTTGAGCACGAGGCGTGCATGACGTTGCTGGCCGGCTCGGCAGGGGTCAGGGTACCGGCCGTGGTGTTCGTGGGCCGGGCTGGACCCAATTCCGCGCTGTTGGTGCTGCGGCGGCCGGCGGGTTTCGGGCTCCTGGTCGATCTCGAGCCGGAGGAGATGACCGATCCCGTCCTGGCCGCCATCTGGCGACAGGTGGCCCTGTTGCACGGTGCGGGCATCGCCCATGGAGCACTCGATGTCGCCCATGTCATCTCTTCTGACACCGCCGCCGGCATTGTTGGCTTCGCCAACGCGTCGAGTTCGGGGCCCGTTTACCGCCTGGGCATGGACGTGGCCGACCTCCTCGCGGCCACGGCCGCGAGGGTGGGCGACGAGCGCGCCATCGCCGCCTGCCTCGGCGGTCTGGGCGACACCGCCTTGCGAACTGCGCTCCCCTTTCTCCAGCCCGGGGCGCTGCATCGTTCGACGCGTGCCGCGCTGCGAGGCGACGCAAGGAGTGCCAGGCATCACATCGAGCAGCTCCGCCAGGCGGCATCGGCCCGGCTCGGGATCGACGGTCCGGCTCTGCGACAGATGCAGCGTTTGCGCCTCTCCAGCGTGCTGATGGCGGCGGGCGGACTCCTGGGTGTCGGCGTCCTCCTCGACCAGGTCGGGGATCCTTCCAAGGTTTGGGACACGGTCCGCCACGCCCAATGGCAATGGGCGGCCGTCGCCCTGCTGATCTCGCTCGCCACCAATATTCCCTACGCCCTAGCTTTGATGGGCACGTTGCGGCTGCGGCTTCCCTTGTGGCCGACCACCGAACTCCAGGTGGCCATGTCGTACTCCAACCTGGTGATCCCGGTCATCGGCGGCACTGGTTTCCAGATACGATTCCTGCAACGACAGGGGGCGGAGCTCCCGGCTGCTGTTGCCGCGGGCGGGCTGTTGAGCGTCGTCGGAGTCATCATCGGCGAGGTGCCACTATTCGCAGTGGCCGTTGCCTTATCGCCCCGGACTCTCAACCTGGGCCATGTTCCCATCAGTGGGATCATCCAGGGGGTGGCCATCGCAGTCGTCGCCCTGGGTCTGGCCAGTGCTATCGCTCTTGGGGTCCCCCGTCTGCGCCGCAGCGTGTTGCCGCCGGTGACAGACGCCGTGACCACAATCTGGACCGCCTTTCGCACACCCCGGCAGCTGGCGCTCATCTTCGGGGGCAACGCGGCCGTGGGCCTGATGTACGGGTTCTGTCTCCTTGCCTGCGTGCTGGCATTCGGAGCCACGATCTCGTTTTGGACGGCGACGGCGCTGAGCATCGGGTTGGGAACACTGTCCTCGCTCATTCCGATACCGGGGGGAAGTGCAGCCGTAGGTGCTGTGGGCATGTCGGGGCTCTTGGTCGGACTGGGCATCTCGACCGAAGCCGCGGTAGCTATCACGCTGGCGAACCAGCTGGCGGTAACGTACCTGCCGGCCATACCGGGTTTGTTCGCGACCCGTCACCTGTTGATTCACGACTATCTATGACCGACCCAGTACGTCCAATCTGGCCCGCGGTCGAAGAGCCGGCTCGGCGATTCGGCCCGCCGGGTAACGGCTTCATTCGACCGGCCGGTAGACGGATGGCGATACCGATGCGCAATATGGTCCGAAATAGCTATATCTACTGCCCTGGCCGGTGGATACGGTCAATAGTCAGCAGGCGTGTTCCCCCTGCCGAAGAGGCTGCACGTGAGAGCGCTGATCATCGAGGACGACAGCATGATCCGACGACTCGTCGAGGTCCAACTGTCGAGAGAAGCGATCGACGTCACCACCGCCTCGGACGTCGGGGCTGGCCGGGCGGCGCTCGAGGTAGGGCAGTTCGACCTGATCATCCTGGATCTCACCCTCCCGGACGGATCCGGTTTGGACATGTTGAAGCTGCTACGCCAGCAGGGAAGCACGGCTCACGTCATCGTCCTCAGTGGCGCTGTCGGGGAGCTCGACCGAGTGGGTGCCCTGCAATCAGGGGCGGACGACTACGTCTCCAAGCCCTTCTTCGCCCGCGAACTAGCAGCTCGGGCCCTCGCGGTGAGACGCCGGCTCGAATGGGCTCCGCAATCGCGCTTGCAGTACAACTGGCTGGAGATCGACTTGGAAGCACGAATGGTCACCGCTCACGGCTCCCAAATCGATCTCACGACCAAGGAATTCGATCTTATGGCCTACGTCGCCTGCCGGCCGAACCAGGTCTTTAGCCGGGAGGAACTGCTGCAATCGGTGTGGCAATCCACGTCGGCAAGCCAAAGAGCGACGACAGTGACCGAGCACGTGAGAAGGCTACGCGCCAAGCTCGGGGACGAAACCCCGCCGCGGCTGATCATATCGGTCCGCAGCATTGGTTACCGCTTCGACCCGCCAGGCGCCACCTCCACCGCACCTCGGATTGAACGCAGTTCACCATCACCGGACGGCGCCCTCGATCGGTATTGGGTCGAACCAGGCGAGGACGTCCTCGGAACGAGGGTTGTTGATCTCGTGTCTCCCGACGAGACGACGCGCTCAGGAGATTCGGTCACCCGACGGTTCGGGCCGTCATCTCGTCGAGAGCACGAAGGACCTGCCCCCAGCACGCCACCAGCTCGACTCTGAGCACGCCTGCGTCGACGAGGTCACCAAGCCTCGCCGCGTTCTCGAGCGTCCTGGCGATGTCGGCTAGTCGAGCTGCGCCGATGCTGGCGCTGACCCCGGCAATCGAGTGAGCTGCTCGTACCGCTGCAGGAGCATCGTTGTCTGTGAGCGCCTGGTCCAGATCCCTGGTGGCTCTGGTGATGTCCTCGCAGCACAACGTTGCTAGCTCGTCAACCAGGTCTGATCCGCCGAGTACCAGAAGGTCGTCGATGATGGACTGGTCCAGCTCGGACGCCGTGTTGTCCTTGCGATTCACCGATAACTCTGCTTGCGAGTCGCCCACGACATCTCTATCGGTCAGCGCCCCGACGATCTTGAGCGCCTCCGCGCCGGGCCCACCTGGGTCAGATGGCCGCGGTGTTCAAGTTCACGCCGCTAGCCGTCGACAACTGTGAAGGTGAGTGATCGCATCGAGCGAGCGGCCATGAAACCCACCCTCTCTCCGACCGCCCCGTCGACACTGCCCGCCGCCGCCCGGTCGGCAGAGGCCAGGTTTCGTTCGTTCCTAGAGTCGGCGCCCGACGCGGTTGTGGTCATCGAGACCGATGGGCGTATCGCCCTCGTCAACGCCCAGACAGAAGCCCTCTTCGGCTACCCCCGCAGTCAGCTCGTGGGCCAGCCCGTTGAGGTGCTCCTACCGCCGCGGTTCCGCG
>Ga0302325_10009880_pt1 | contig 20772 bp, 22 predicted proteins | sample Palsa_T0_2_FD_201948 | JGI IMG/M metagenome (GOLD analysis project Ga0302325, IMG submission 201948) | Peat permafrost microbial communities from Stordalen Mire near Abisko, Sweden - Palsa_T0_2 | ecosystem: Environmental > Terrestrial > Soil > Palsa > Peat permafrost | place: Sweden: Abisko...
ACGCTCACCCTCGAGGGCCTCGCCGCCAGCGCCACTGTGAAGTTCCTCGATGACCCCGAGACCTTGATCGCCACGCTCAGCCCGCCCCGGCTCCAGACCGACGAGGAGGAAGGGATCGAGCAGGAGACCGAGCTCGTCGGCGGCGACGCCGCCAAGGACCAGGACGAAGGCGAGTCTGACGGCGGCGACGAGTGAGCGCCTCCTAGCCCCGGGCGCATGAGGTGGGCGCTCCCGTCGATTGGCTGATCGTCGGTCTCGGCAACCCGGGATCGCAGTACGCGGGCACGCGCCACAACGTCGGCTTCGAGGTCGCGGAGAAGCTCGCCGCCCGCTGGGGGCTGCCCAAGCTCAAGGCCAAGTACGCCGGCCTGCTCACCGAGGGCCGCGCCGGACCGGGCGGCCCGCGCGTGGCCGTGCTCCTGCCCCAGACCTTCATGAACGACGCCGGCGACTCGGTCGGACCGGCGCGCGGCGTGTTCGGGCTCCCGCTCGAGCGCGTGCTCGTCGTGCACGACGAGATCGACCTCCCGTTCGGTGAGATACGCGTCCGTGTGGGCGGCGGGCTCGCCGGCCACAACGGCCTGAAGTCGCTCAAGGCCGCCCTCGGCGGCGCCGACTTCGCGCGCATCCGCGTGGGCGTAGGCCGGCCGCCGACCACCGACCCCGAGCGCGTGGCCGCCTACGTTCTCGGCCGCTTCCGCGAGCCCCGCGAGGAGGTCGCGCTCCTCGTCGAGGAGGCCGCCGACGCGGCCGAGCGGGCGGTGCTCGCAAGCGCGGCCGAAACCGAGCAAAACGGACCGGGCTCCGCCTAGACTAGGAGGGGCCGGACGGGGAAGGGGCCGCGTGGTCCACGCACGCGAGCCCTCCCCTGGCCGTCACACGATCATCATGCTCAGCACCCTCCTCGCCCAAGCAGAGAACGACCCCGACCTGGCGAAACTGTCCGCGCAGGGCGGACGCGCCTTCGTCTCCAAGGCCCTGCGCACCTACCTCCTGGCCGCGCTCGTCGACCTCGACCCGGGAACGCCGGCCATCGTCGTGGCGGGCGACGACCGCGCCGCGCGCGACCTCGCCGCCGGCCTGCGCGTCTGGCTGGCGCCCCGCACCGTGCGCTTCTATCCGAGCCGCGGCGTCACCTACGAGTCGCATCTGGCGCCGCCGCCCCACCTCGTGGGCCAGCGCATCGCCGCCCTCGACGCATTGCTCGACGACGCCCAGTCCCCGGTTGTGGTGGTCAGCGCCGTCGCGCTCTCGGAGAAGGTCCCCGACCCGGCGCTCCGCCCCCACGCCTTCACGCTGCGGACCGGCGAGCTCCTCGACCTCGAGGAGACGGCGCGCGACCTCGTGGCCGCCGGGTACGAGCGCGTGGACCAGGTCGAGGACCGCGGCCAGTTCGCCATTCGCGGCGGCCTGCTCGACGTGTACCCGGCCACCGAGGACCGGGCTGTCCGCGTCGACCTCTTCGGCGACGAGATCGAGTCGCTGCGCTGGTTCTCGACCTTCACCCAGCGCTCGCTCGGCGAGGCCGAGGCGGTCGAGATCGCCCCCGCCGCCGAGCTCGCCGAGGAGCACCGGGAACTGGCCGAGATCGCGGCGCTCGAGGACGCCGAGAACCGCCCCGACATCGCCGAGCTCCTACCCGTCGACCGCTTCCACTCCTTCCTCGAGCTCGCGCCCGCGAACGCGACCCTGATCATCGCCGGCGAGGAGGACGTCGCGCCCGTGCTCCACGACCACTGGCAGGACGTCACCGCCGCCTTCCACGACGAGGACGCCCACCACCTCTACGTCGCCCCCGGCCCGATCGAGGAGGCGCTGCGCGAGCGAGCGCGGGTCCGGCTCTCGAGCATCGAGCAGGACCAGCCCTTCTCCTTCCGCGCCCAGGACGCCAACTTCGCCGCGCGCGGGCTGCGCGAGGCCGAGCCCGAGCTGGAGAAGCTGGTGCGTTCGGGATACCGGACGGTTGTGGCCTATCCCGCCAGGGGAGAGGGGGAGCGCGCCGCCTACAACCTCGACCGGCTCCGGGTCGACTGGCTGGAGAACGGGTCCCAGGCGCCGAAAACAGGGCCGAAGGCCCCGATAAACAATCTCCTCTTCGCCCATGCGCGCCTGTCGGAAGGCTTCATCGCCCCGGGCTTCCACCTCGCCGTTATCCCCGAGCACCGGCTCTTCCGCCGCCGGCGCGCGCCGGACCGCCCCGATCGCGCCCGGCGCCGGGGCGTGCTGCGGAGCTTCGCCGACCTGCGCACGGGCGACATCGTCGTCCACGAGGACCACGGGATCGCGCGCTTCGCCGGCTTCGACACGAAGACCGTGGCCGAGGTCACCCGCGACTACCTCTACCTCGAGTACGCGGGCTCGGACCGCGTCTTCGTCCCCGTCGACCAGCTCGCCAAGATCAGCCGCTACGTGGGCGCCGGCGGCGCCCACCCGCCGCTCTCCAAGCTCGGCGGCACGCGCTGGGACACGATCAAGGCGCGGGCGCGCCGGGCGGCCCAGGAGCTCGCGGGCGAGCTCCTCAACCTCTACGCCGAGCGCAAGCGCCGCGAGGGCCACGCCTTCGCCCCCGACACCGATTGGCAGCGCGACTTCGAGGCCGCCTTCCCCTTCACCGAGACCCCCGACCAGCGCGACGCGATCGAGTTCGTCAAGGCCGATATGGAGGCCCCCCGGCCCATGGACCGCCTGATCTGCGGCGACGTCGGCTACGGCAAGACCGAGGTCGCCCTGCGCGCCGCTTTCAAGGCGGTCCAGGACGGCAAGCAGGCGATGCTCCTGGTGCCGACGACGATCCTCGCCCAGCAGCACTTCGGGACCTTCTCCGAACGCTTGAAGGACTATCCGGTCCGGATCGAGCACGTTTCGCGCTTCCGCCCCGCGGCCGAGCAGAAGGAGACGATCGCGCTCTTTGCGGAGGGGAAGGTCGACATCCTCATCGGCACCCACCGGCTCCTCTCCCGCGACGTGCGCGCCCGCGACCTGGGGCTGCTCAGCGTCGACGAGGAGCAGCGCTTCGGGGTCAAGCAGAAGGAGCTCCTGCGCCAGCTCAAGCTCAAGGTGGACGTGATCGCCATGAGCGCGACGCCGATCCCGCGCACGCTCCAGATGTCGCTCGCCGGGGTGCGCGACATCAGCGTGATCGAGACCCCACCCGAGGGCCGCCGGCCGATCAAGACCTACGTCGGCGAGTACGACGAGCAGCTCGTCAAGCAGGCGCTCGAGCGCGAGCACGCGCGCGGCGGGCAGGCCTTCTTCCTCCACAACCGGGTCGAATCGATCGACGAGACGGCCGAACGCCTGCGCGCGCTGTGCCCGAAGATGCGCTTCGAGGTCGCCCACGGGCAGATGGACGAGCGCACGCTCGAGCAGCGCATGCTGCGCTTCCTGCGCGGCGATGCGGACGTGCTCGTGTGCACGAGCATCATTGAGTCGGGAATCGACATCCCCCAGGCGAATACCCTGATCGTCGAGCGCGCCGACGTCTTCGGCCTCGCCCAGCTCTACCAGATCCGCGGGCGGGTGGGACGCAGCCGCGAGCGCGCCTACGCCTATCTGCTCTATCCCAGCGCGGCGGCGCTGACGCCCGAGGGGGCGAACCGGCTCTCGGCCCTGTCGGACTACACCGAGCTCGGGGCCGGGTTCAAGATCGCCATGCGCGACCTCGAGCTCCGGGGCGCGGGGAACCTGCTCGGCGACGAGCAGTCCGGGCACGTCGCCGCGCTCGGGTTCGAGCTCTACATGCAGATGCTCGACGAGGCGGTGGCGGGCCTGGAGGAAGCGGATGCGTCGGAGGACTGGGAGCCGGTGCGCTTGGACGTCAACGTCGACGCCTACGTGCCCGCCGACTACATCCCCTACGAGCAGGCCAAGGTCGACGTGCACCGCCGGATCGCGGGGGCGCGGGAGGTCGCCGATCTCGGCCTCCTGCGCGAGGAGCTGCTCGATCGGTTCGGCGAGCTGCCCGAGCCTTTGAAGAACCTGATCCTGCTCCAGCAGGCGCGGATCAAGCTCGGCCAGGCGGGCGCGCGCGCGGTCACCTTCCGCGGCGACCGGCTCGCCGTGACGCCGATCGAGCTCGACTCGGTGCGGGCCAAGAAGCTCCGCGCTGCGATCCCCGAGGCGCTCTACGAATCGGGCAAGTCCCAGCTCTCGGTGCGCATCCCCAAGGACCCGGCGGCGCGCTTCCCGGCCGTGGTGCGGGCCGCCGACGTGCTGCTGGCGGTGACGACGGAGGCGGCCTGAGGCTGGGCCCGCCGCGACCCGCGAGTTGGCCGCCAGGCCAACTCGCAACGTAATCGGCGCCAGCCGATTACGCGTCTTCGAGCGTCACGAGGTGCCGCCGGCGGAAGCGCCAGCCCTCCGGGGTACGCACGTACTCGTCGCGGTACTCGCCGACGAGGTCGACGTAGGTGCCGCCGTGGCCGGCCTTGGCGACGTGGAGGACGAGGGCGGCGGTCCCGGTCACGCGATCGGGGTCATCGGTCGTCCCGAGGCGTAGGAGGGTCATCTGGTGCTGGGTCCGGCGCGCGTGGTTTGTGGCTCGGTGCTCGGCCCAGGCGGCGAGCCCCTCCTGGCCGGCGATCTCGCGGCCGCGGATCCTCAGCACGGCATCGTCGGTGCACAGGCCGGCGACCTCGTGCCAGCGGCGGTGATCGAGGAGCCACGCGTATTCGGTGACGAGCGCCTCGATCGCCAGGCGATCCTCGATCGGGAGATCCGCCGTCATCGCCGCGAGGGTAGGAGATTTCGCTCTTACGAGATGCTTCGCTGCAAATCGCTACCATCACCCCGCGGTGAATCGAATCGTACGCTTGATCCTGGCGCTTGGCGCCATTTTTGTGGGTGGAGTCGTGATCTCCGGCTGCGGTGGCCCGGTCCCCGGCGACGCCGTGGCCGTGGTCGCGGGCAACCCGATCACCCAGCAGGCCCTGGAGCACTGGGGCTACGTCGCGGCGGTGGGCGAGTCGCAGTCCTCTCCCGGTAGCCCGGTGATCATTCCCGATCCGCCGAAGTACACGAAGTGCATCAAGTCGCTCAGGAAGGTCGCGCCGGCCAACATCCCGGCCTCCGAGCTCAAGACGGCGTGCCTCCAGCAGTTCGAGTCGACCATGGAGTATCTGGTCAGGTCGTACTGGGTGCAGGGCCAGGCGGCGGCTGAGCGGATCAACGTGACGCCCAAGCAGGTCGAGGCGAAGTTCACCGCGGCCAAGAACCAGGAGTTCCACACCGCGGCGACGTTCAAGGCCTTCCTGACCTCGACGGGCCAGACGGTCAACGACATCCTCTACCGCTTCCGCATCTCGCTCCTCGCGACCAAGCTCGCCACGCCGGCAGCGGTCGCGGCGTACTACAAGGCGCACATGTCGACCTACACGACGCCCGAGCGGCGCAACGTCAGGATCATCCTGGCCAAGACCCTGAGCAAGGCCCAGGCGGCCAAGGCGGCGATCGCCAGCCACCACTCGTGGAAGGCGACGGCCAAGCAGTACTCGATCGACACCGCGACCAAGAACACGGGCGGACTGCTCACCGACGTGGTCAACGGCGAGGAGCCCACGGCGCTCAACGCGGCGATCTTCTCGGCCCCTCACCTCAAGCTCCTGGGTCCGATCAAGACCCCCTTCGGCTACTACGTGGCCGAGGTCACCGACATCCTCCCGGGGAGCACCGAGTCGCTGGCCAAGGCGACGTCGACGATCAAGTCGACGCTCTCGTCGGCCGCTCTCTCCGCCCCGCCCTGGCTGGCCAAGTGGAAGAAGAAGACGATCTGCCGCGCGGGCTTCGGGATCCCCGACTGCAAGAACTACGTGACGCCCAAGACGACCTCCACGGCGACGGCGTCGTCCACGACTCCGACCACGACTCCGACGGCCGGGTCGACGGTGACGACGCCGCCACCGACCACCACGACCACCACGACGCCGGGGTCTACGACCACGACGACGAAGTAGGCGGTCGTGTGACCGCAGGCGGGTCGGAGATCCAGGAGGCGCTCGTCCGCCTCGACGGGGTCACGCGACGGCTCCGGCGCGAGTGTCCCTGGGATCGCGAGCAGGATGAGCGGACGATCGTGCCGCACACGGTGGAGGAGGCCTACGAGCTCGCCGATGCGGCGTACCGCCGCGACGACGCCAAGCTCCTCGACGAGCTCGGCGACGTCCTCTTCCAGGTGCACTTCCTCGCGCTCCTGCTCGAGGAGCGCGGAGCAGGTGATCTCGCGCGCGTGGCCGAGGCGTGCGTGGAGAAGCTCGTGCGGCGCCACCCCCACGTGTTCGGCGAGGGGGCGGGCGACGCGCTGACGGCGGGCGAGGTCCTGCGCAACTGGGACCGGATCAAGGAGGGGGAGGAAGGACGCGAGCGCGGGATCTTCGGCGAGGTCCCCGAGAACCTGCCCTCGCCCCTGTACGCGCGCAAGATCCAGCGTCGCGCCGCCACCAGCGGCTTCGACTTCCCCGGCGTCGAGGGGCCGCTCCAGGCGGTCAGGGACGAGCTCTCCGAGCTCGAGCGCGCCGGCACCCCGGATGAGCGCTTCCACGAGCTCGGCGACGTCCTCTTTGCCGCCGTCAACGTGGCGCGTAAGCTCCGGGTGGATCCCGAGCTCGCGCTCCGCGCGGCGTCCGAGCGGTTTCGCGACCGGGTGCAGCGGGGCAGCGACCTCGCGACATCGGAAGGCCGGGACTGGAACGATCTGGGGCCCGATGATCAGCTCGCGTACTACGCGCGTGCTCGACTGACCGAAGGAGGCGCCGAGATCACATGAGCCAGATCGAGCATGTCCATGCCAGGCAGATCCTCGACAGCCGCGGCAACCCGACCGTCGAGGTGGAGCTCAGCGTGAGCTCCGGCGCGTGGGGGCGGGCCGCGGTTCCCTCCGGAGCATCGACGGGAGAGTTCGAGGCCACCGAGCTACGCGACGGTGGCTCGGACTGGATGGGTAAGGGCGTCACGCACGCCGTAGGCAACGTCAACGGTGAGATCGCCACCGCGGTCCGGGGCGAGGACGCGAGCGCCCAGGCCGCGCTCGACCGGCTCCTGATCGAGCTCGACGGCACGCCCAACAAGTCGCGGCTCGGCGCCAACGCGATCCTCGCTGTCTCGCTCGCCGCGGCCCACGCGTCCGCCGCCGAGATGGGGCAGCCGCTGTGGCGCTACATCGGCGGCGACGCCGCTCATGTGCTGCCCGTGCCGATGCTGAACGTCATCAACGGCGGCGCCCACGCCGACAACAGCGTTGACTTCCAGGAGTTCATGATCGTCCCCGTGGGCGCGCGCAACTTCGCCCAGGCGCTCCAGATGGGCAGCGAGGTCTTCCACCACCTGAAGGCGATCCTCCATGAGCGCGGGGCCTCCACCGCCGTCGGCGACGAGGGCGGCTTCGCTCCCGACCTCGGCTCCAACGAGGAGGCGCTCGAGGTGCTGATGAGCGGGATCCGCGCCGCCGGCTACGTGCCCGGAGACCAGATCGCCATCGCGCTCGACCCCGCCACGAGCGAGTTCTACTCGGACGGCGCCTACGTGCTCGAGCACGAGGGTCGCACGCTGAGTGCCGCGGAGATGGCCGCCTACTGGGCCGACCTCAGCGAGCGCTATCCCATCGTCTCGATCGAGGACGGCATGGCCGAGGAGGACTGGGACGGCTGGAAGGTGCTCACCGACGAGATCGGCAAGCGCATCCAGCTCGTGGGCGACGATATCTTCGTCACCAACACCGCGCGCCTGAGGCGGGGGATCGAGACCGGCGTCGGCAACTCGATCCTGGTCAAGGTCAACCAGATCGGAACCCTGACCGAGACCCTGGCCGCGGTCAGCCTGGCGCGTGAGAACGGCTACTCGGTGGTGATGTCGCACCGCTCGGGCGAGACCGAGGACGTGACCATCGCCGACCTCGCGGTGGCCACCGGCTGCGGCCAGATCAAGACGGGCGCCCCCTCGCGCACCGATCGCGTGGCCAAGTACAACCAGCTGCTGCGCATCGAAGAGGTGCTCGGCCGGGCCGCCACTTACCCGGGACGCCAGGCCTTCCGGGCCTGAAACTTCGCACTCAGCAGGAAGGAAGACGCCGGCGGCGCACGAAGTGCTCAGGCGATGTCGCCCGCGCGCCCAGCATCCGTCCGCAGCCGCCCTCCCGCGCGCGCGCCCATGGGCGCCGTGGCTCGGCGGGCGGCGGGACGCATCCGCTGGGACCGCGTCGGCCGGGTGGGCCTCCTGGTGACCCTGGGGATCGTTGTCTGCCTCTACATCCAGCCGGCGCTCTCGCTCTATAACACGTGGCGCGCCGAGCACCAGCAGGCGAGCGCCGTGCGCCAGCTCCTGCACAGCAACGCCTCGCTCGAGCGCCAGGTCAAGTCTCTGGGCAAGCCCTCGACCGTGGCCACCGAGGCCCGCGCGCTCGGGATGGTCCGGGCGGGCGAGAAGCCCTATGTGGTCCTGGGTATGCCGCGGTAGATGTGATGCCGCGGTAGTCCGACCTCGGTTGGCTACCGTTGGGCGGTGCGCTTCGATGAGGCAGTCGGGCTGTGGGAGGAGGGCGTTCGCCGGCTGAACGTCGCCGATCCCCGCGACCGCCCGACCCTCGAGCGCGTCAGAGACGAGATCGTCACCGAGCTCCGCCGGCGCCTCGGCGGGCCCTTCACCTCGACCGAGCTCGCCGCCCTCTATTCCCAGGGCACCGACTGGTGCTACGACCTCGCGGTGAGGACGGCTCCCGCCACGCCCGAGGCATGGGACATCCCCACCGTCGCCGGGGCGGCCTTCGCCCGCTACCTGCGCGAGGCGAGCGACTCCGGACCGGCCGCGCGGAACCGGGTTTAGACGCAACGTAATCGGCGCCAGCCGATTACGCTTCCTCCTCGGCCCCGCCCGCGCGGCGGATCACGATCTGGTCCTCCTCGATGGTGACCTCGATCGGGCGGTGACCGGCCCAGTACTCGGCGTAGACGGGGTCGTCCTGAACCGCCGGGTCGAGCCACAGGCCGTAGCCCTCATCGCCGTGGTCGAAGGTCCCCTCGAGCGTCCCCGACGTGGTCTTGCGCCGTGAGCGCCCGGCGGCGGGGCGGGCGCCGCCACGCCGGCTGCGCCGGCGGCGCGCTGGGCGTCCATCCTCGTCGCCCTCGGCACCGTCCTCGCTGTCGTCGGCACCGGCGGCCTCGGCGGCGGCATCCTCGGCGGCGCGGGCTTCCGCGGCCGCCTCGAGCTCGGCGGCGATGAGCGCGTCGTCCTCGGCGCGGAGGTCGATCTCGTCGTCGAATTCGGGCGCGGGGGCCCCGCCCTCGACCTCGGCGCCGGCCTCGAGCCCCTGCTCGCGCTTGAAGGCCTGGATCTGCTGCACGGTTACTTCGAGCTGATGCGCGATCCAGGCGTCGGTGCGTCCTTGACGGACCCAGGCGCGGATCTGGTTCAGCTGTGGTCGTAATGATCTGCGAGGCATTGAGCGGGGGAGACTAATACAGTGCCCCGACGCAGGGGTTCAGACGTCCGCTGAGGGGTGCGACGGACGGCTTGTGAAACGGACCCCGCAGACGGTATGCTGGCCCGGCAGGCCCGGCTGTTCCGAGGTAGGGGGCCGCCGGACTCGCTTTCGTATCCACAGGCGAGCAGGGAGGCAATACCCAATGTTGGTACTGACCCGCAAGTCGAACCAGAGCATCATGATTGGTGATGACATCGAGGTCTCGGTACTTGCGATCATGGGCGAGAAGCTACGGATTGGCATCCAGGCTCCGCGGGAGATCCCGGTATTCCGCAAGGAGGTCTACCTCGAGATTCAGCAGGAGCGCCTCGCTGCCGCGGGTCAGGACGACCGCGCCGAGGTAGATGCCGCCCTTGGCGAGCTTGGCGAGGCCCGGTAGGAACCCACCGCCGCTGCGCCCACTGCGCGGCTAGGCGAGCAGCAGATTGAGTGTCTCGAACATCGCCACCGTCACGATGACGGCGGTGGCGATGAGCGAGAAGACGAGCAGCGCGAAGCGGACGCTGCTCCGCGACTTCTCGCGCTCATGGGCGCGCTTGCGTGAGCGGCGGGCCGCCGTGCGTCGCAGGTGCTCGCGCCGCTGGCGGTCCTGCTGAGTCTCGTGAACGAAGGCCTGCTCGAGCTGAGCCAGGCTCTGGCGCATCCGCATGGCCATCGGTGGCCCAGGCTACCACCCATGCCTTCGACGCTCAGTGCGCCTCGTGTCGCTCGTAGACGTCGATGAAGCGCAGGAAGTTCCCGGCGATCTGGTCGCGCGCCTGTTCGCGGGGAAGGCTCTGGAGGAGAAATCCCTTGAGCGCGCCCCACCAGATCGAGCGCCCGATCGCGAACCCGACGAAGCCCTCCACGGGCGCCACCTCCCGCAGCCACTGGTCGACCTGCTCGTCTGATCCGGCCCGTCCGAGGAGGATGCCCACGACGTGCTCGCGTCCCTCGCCCGAGCGGGCCTGCTCGGCGAGCATGGCCGCGTCGGCCCGCTTGTCCACGCCCTCCATCTTCCACACGTCGACCTCGACCCCGCCGTTCTGGAGCTCCTCCATCGCGGCGCGCATCAGGGATGGACGCAGGTCGGTGTCGTAGCGGCGGGCGTCGCCGCCGACGCGCTCGAGCTGTTCGGGGGTTGGCGGGACCAGGAGCTCGAAGAGAAGCCTCCGCTCGCGCGCGTGCAGCCAGTCCGACAGTGCTTTCAGGCGCGCGCGCTGGCGTTCGCCCAGCTCGCGATCGTCGTCCTCGGGGTTGTAGCGCACGAGGACCTTGGAGAAATCCGGGTCGAAGCGTTCGATGTGGGCGCCGAAGTCCTCGCCATACTCGAAGTCGAACTCGCGCTGGCCCGACTTCTCGACTGCCATCGCGAGCCTCAGGCCGTGCTCGCGGGCCCGGGCCGGAATGTCGGAGCCGAACTGCTCGTCGACGAGGACGCCCGTGGTGCTCGGATCGGCGCCGCGCGCCACCGCCTCGAGTGCGCCTTCGAAGATCAGGCGCTTGACGTCGCAGATCGCCTCGATCTGCTCCGGAGTGGGCTCGCCCACGATCCCGAACAGGTCCTTCACGAAAGAGCCACGGTGGTCGAACGCGAACATGTACAGCTTGCCGTCATAGCCAAGGGCCAAGGCATCGGTCCTTCCGTCTCGGGATCAGCGTCGAGTCTAAGTGCTGCTCGCCACAAGGACGGCGTCGGCGGCGCAGGTCAAGCGAGCGGGCCGCGCCGGTACGCTGCGCGCGTGGAGCATCGATTCACGGGCCCCGCCTACACGCTCGGGATCGAGGAGGAGCTGATGATCCTCGATGCCGAGACCCTCGAGCTGGTCAACGCCATCGAGACCCTGCTCGAACCGTCGCCCACCGGCGAGATCAAGCCCGAGCTCATGGAGTCGGTGCTCGAGATATCCACCGATCCGTGCCCGAACATCGCCGTGGCGGACGCACAGCTGCGAGCGCTGCGGGGCCAGGTGATCGACACGGCGAAGGGGAAGGAGCTCGCGATCGGATCGGCCGGGACGCACCCGTTCGCGATGTGGGAGCACCAGCGCATCGTCGCCCGTCCCCGCTACCGCGACCTGATCAGCGCCCTGCGCTTCGTGGCGCGTCAGGAGCTCATCTTCGGCATGCACGTGCACGTGGGGATCGACGATCCCGACAAGGCGATTCACGTCGCCACCGGGATGCGCGTGCACGTCCCCGTCCTGCTCGCGCTGTCGGCCAACTCGCCCTTCTGGCGCGCGGACCGGACTGGCATGGCTTCGACGCGGACGCCGATCTTCCGCGCCTTCCCGCGGGTGGGAATGCCGCCCAGCTATCGCGACTGGGAGGACTACGCCGAGCGGATCGCCTTCATGGTCGACTCGCGGACGATCGCCGACTACACCTACCTGTGGTGGGACGTGCGCCCGCATCCCAATCTCGGCACCGTCGAGATCCGGGTGATGGATTCACAGACCCACATCGAGCACACCCTGGGCCTGGCCGCGCTCGTGCAGGCCCTCGTCCGCGAGCTCTGTGAGCACTTCGACGCGGGCGGTCAGCTCTCGAGCTACCCGTTCGAGATGCTCGACGAGAACAAGTGGCTGGCCGCGCGCCACGGGCTCGACGGTGAGCTCGTCGACCTGCCCCATCGGGACCGAATCGGGATCCGCGCGCTCGCGCACAGGCTCCTGGACCGGATGCGCGAGCACGCCCAGGACCTCGGCTCGGAGGGCGAGCTCGAGGCGGTCGAAGACCTGCTCGAGAAGGGCAACGGGGCGGCGCGGCAGGTGGTTGTGTACGAGGCCAATCACGACCTCCACGAGGTGATGGCGGAGATCGTCGCGGCTACGGCCGTGTAGCTTCAGCAAACCTCCCGCCCGGGCATGTTCGCGGCGCTACCATCGGGGGGTGAGCACCGGCGGCCCGGACCTGTTCGTTGTCTGCAAGAACTGCGGATCTGAGGTCAGCCCCTACATAACCGAGTGCCCGTACTGCGGGAACCGGCTGAGAAAACGCGCGCCGAAGATCGATCGCGAGGGTCGCGTGGCCGAGCGCCACCGCCGTTTTCGCCCTCCGGCCCAGTCCCTGCCGCGCCTGAAGACGGGGGAGATACCCGGGATCCGGGGCGATTCGCGGCCCTACGCCACCGCCCTGCTCGTGCTCCTCGGACTCGTCGGCTGCCTGCTATGGCGGACCGCACTGTTCAACGGCTCGGTCATCCAGCTCGTGATCTTCCCGCGGCCGTGGAGCGAGCAGATCTGGCGCCTGTTCACGGCCCCCTTCGTCTACGACAACACCATCTTCGCCTTCGCCTCGCTGGGCGCCGTCGCGGTCTACGGCTGGCTGCTCGAGCGCCGGCAGGGCCCGGTCCCCGTGATCGCGCTCTTCCTCCTCGGCGGGGCCGGTGGGATGGCCCTGGCCAACCTCGTGACGCCTGAGCACCTCGTGCTTGGCGGCAACGGGGTGGCGCTGGCGCTCCTGCTCGCCTGGGCCATCCCCGACCTGCTCACCCTGCGCCGGGGCCAGGAGATCGAGGGTGACCTGCTCGGGACCCTGGTCATCGGCGTCGTCGTCGCCCTGATGCCGCTCGCCGTCCCCGAGGCGAGCTGGATCGCCGACGCCGCCGGGGTGGCGGCGGGACTGCTCGTCGGCCTGCCGCTCGCGGCCCTCGGGGAGCACTGAGCGGCGCCGCCAGGGCCCGCGCCGCGCGCTCGCGGTGCGCTGCGGGCGCCCGGCGGGTCGGCCGCCCTATGATCCTCGCTTGGTGCCCGACCGCGCCTACACCGACGCCGAGGTCGAAGCAGCGATCGCCGCCCTCACGGACGCAGAGCGGCTACGCGCTGCCCAGGAGCTCGTGGGGCGGTCCGTGCCCGGACTCCAGCGCGCGCTGGGCGAGGCGCTGTTCGAGGGCGGGTGGTTCGACCAGGCCCACGAGGCCGCCATCCGCGACGCGGCGGGCGAGGCTGATCCCGAGTCCCGCGTCCTGATCATGCGCACGCTCGTCGCCGAGGAAACCCGGCTCGCGATGCTCGTCGGGGTCGCAATCGGCTTCGAACTGGCCCGCGAGCTGGGTGCCGCTGACCCACCAACACAGGAGGATTGACAACCATGGACCTGCGCTTCCTCGGCCATGCCGCGTTCTCGCTCACAGACGGAGACACGACGGTCGTGATCGACCCCTTCCTGACTGGAAACCCCAAGGCGGCGGTCAGCGCCGACGACGTGAGCGCGACCACGCTGCTGCTCACCCACGGGCACGCCGACCACATCGGCGACACCGTTGCCATCGCCAAGCGGACCGGCGCTCCGGTGGTGGCGATCGTCGAGCTGGCCGGCGAGATCGGGAGCGAGGGCGTCGACGTGTTCGACCCCAACCTCGGGGGCACGGTTACCTTCGACTGGGGCTGGGTCAAGCTCGTGCCGGCCTGGCACACCTCGACCACGCCCAAGGGCACGGTCAACACGCCCGCCGGCATGCTCATCAATTTCAAGGACACGATCGTCTACCACCTCGGCGACACCTGCCTGTTCTCCGACCTCCAGCTCGTCGGCCGGCGCAACCCGATCGACCTGGCCCTGATGTGCATCGGCGGTCACTACACGATGGACCGAGTCGACGGCATCGAAGCGGCCTCGCTGATCGGGGCCAAGACCGTGGTCCCCTGCCACTACAACACCTTCCCCCCGATCGAGACCGACGTCGAGGCGTTCAAGTCCGACGTCGAGGCCGCGACCGGATCGAGCGTCATCGTGCTCGAGCCGGGAGAGACGCACGCGACGTGACCCACGCGATCGTCCTGATCCAAGCGGACCGCTCCGCGCTCGCCACCCTGGGCGGCGCCCTGGCCGACATCGACGGCGTGGCCGAGGCCTATTCGGTGACCGGCGACTGGGACTTCGTCGCCATCCTCCGGCTCCGCGAGCACGATCAGCTCGCGGAGGTGGTCACCGGCCGGCTCTCGCAGCTCGAAGGGGTTGTGAAGACGCGGACGCTGGTCGCTTTTGAGGTGTACTCCAAGCACGACCTCGAGGCGCTCTTCTCGGTCGGGCAGTAGGGGCGTGCGCGGCTACCCGCGTCGCGCCTTCGCCGCGGCTAGGGCAGCGTCGAAGGCCTCGACCATCGCGTCGTACGTATAGGACGAGACCGCGTCGCGGCCCGCTTCCCCGAGGCGCTCGCGCAGGCCGGCGTCGCCTAGCAACCGGTCGATTGCGGTGGCCAGGGCTGTGGGGTCGGTGGGGGGGATGACGAGGCCCGTCTCGTTGTCGCGCACGAGGCCGCCGGCGACGGCGCCGACGGCGGTGGTGGCGAGCACGGGGCGGGCCTGGTGCATGGCCTCGTTGCAGACCAGGGCCCACGGCTCGCGGAAGCGGGGGGTGGGGATCGAGGGGACGACGGTGAGCTCGGCGAGGGCGTAGGCGACCGGGAGGTCCGCTCTCGGCAGGGGACCGAGGAGCCGGGTCGCGGGCGTTGCCCGAGCCGCGTCCGCCAGGGGGCCGTCCCCCACGATGACCAGGGTCGCGCCGGGCCGCACCCGCCGCCACGCCTCGAGGAGGACCGCGACCCCCTTCTCGGGCACGAGCCGACCGGCGAAGAGGACGCAAGCCCCCGGGGGGAGATCGTGCCGGGCGCGAAAGGCGTCGATCTCGGCCGCGCTCACGGTGCGCGAGAAGAGCTCGGGCTCGACCGACTGGGGAGCGACGAACACCCCGTCCGCGGTGCCGCGCGCGCCCGCGACGAAGCGGCTGACGTGCTCGCCGTAGGTGATCACCGCGTCGGCGTCGCGGTAGATCCGGTGGGTGAGCGGGAGCGTGAGCGCGTGGGTGAGCGAGCGCGGGGGGGCCCACACCGAAGCCCAGAGCACGAAGGGCCGGCGGTGGAGACGAGCTGATGCGTAGGTGGCCGGGAGGATCGCGCCCCCCGCGAAGGGCGCGATGAGCATCTCGTAGCGTCGCCCGAGGGTGAGCGCCTCGAGCGGCCCATGCAGGCGCCGGGCGGGGAACGGGGCCTGCTCGAGCTGGCCGTCGAGGTCGCGGAACCATTCCGGGATGTAGCGCTCGCCCGCTCCGAAGCACAGGACCTCGGTCCCGTGGCGCTCGGCCAGGCGCGCAAACAGGGGCATCCGGTACGGCGTGAGATAGTTGGTTACGAGCGCGATCGGCATCCGGCCCGGAGACGTTGACAGAATCGCTCGCACCGACATGCGCGTCCTCCTGCTGCACAACCGCTACCGGGCCGAGGGCGGGGAGGAGCGGTCGGTCGAGGAGATCGCGAGGCTGCTCCAGGAGCGAGGCCACACGGCGGAGGTCCTCGAGCGCTCGAGCGGGGATCTCGGACGGGCGCGAGCGGCGGCCTCGCTGTGGCACGGAGGCCTCGAGGAGGAGGCGGTGACCCGTGCCGTGCGCTCGCTACGGGCGGACGTGGTGCACGCCCATAACGTCCACCCGCGCTTCGGTTGGCGGGCCCTCGCCGCCGGACGGAGCGCGGGCGCGCGGGTGGTGCTCCACCTTCACAACTTCCGCCTCTTCTGCGCCATCGGCGTCGCCTACCGCGACGGCGCGCCGTGCTTTCGCTGCCACCACGGCTACACGCGGCCCGGCCTGCGCCTGCGCTGCCGCGGCTCGGTGCCCGAGGCGGCGGCGTACGCGGCCGGCCTGCACCGCCAGCTTCCGCAGCTCATCGGTTGCGCCGATCGGCTGGTGACGGTCAGCGAGGCGACGCTGCGCCGGCTCGTGGCGCTCGGGGTGCCCGCGGGGCAGATCGTCTCGCTGCCGAACTTCGTTCCCGCGGCGGCGTTCGCGAATCGCTCGCGCGCCGACCAGGGCCGGCACGCGCTCGTCGCGGGCAGGCTCGTGCCCGAGAAGGGCTTCGACACGGCGGTCCTCGCCTGCCGCGCCGCCGGGGTGCCGCTCGTGGTCGCAGGCGAGGGGTCCGACGAGTTGCGGTTGCGCCAGCTTGCCGATGGGGCCGAGGTGCGGTTCGCGGGCATGCTCGCGCGTGAAGAGCTCGCCCGGATCCGGGCCGATGCCGCCCTCGTCCTCGCGCCCTCGCGCTCGGACGACGCTTGTCCCTATGCGGTGGTCGAGGCCCTCGCCGCCGGGGTGCCGGTGCTCGCCAGCAACCGCGGCGGCCTGCCCGAGCTCGCCGGCGCAGCGGGAACCCTGCCCGCGGACGACGTCGCGGCCTGGACGCGCGCGGTGGCGCGGGCGTGGAGCGACCCGGCCAGACGCCTCGCGCGCGGCGAAGCGGCGCTCGCACACGCCCGGGAGCGCTACCACCCCGACGTCTACTACAAGGGCCTGATGGGGGTTTACCGCCGGTCCGGGGTTGGGAATACATAACGTTTCCGGCGCTGCCAGTTGCCGGATCGTAGGGCCGCCCGGCGACGTACGGCGACCCTGGCTCATCCGTCCAACGTGTCCGGCGGTCGTGGCGTTATAGGTCCAGCATGTGAACGCTGGGCGACGGGCTCGCCCCCTGGCGGTTTTATGGCTAGCTTTGATGAGCTTTAGCGCCCCCTAGGTAGGAATGAGGAATCAATGGTCATTCGAAGCAGTTAGCAATCAACGGTCCGTTCAGATAGCCTTCCGACGGGGTAGGTTTCACGAGCGCGGATCGGCCGTACGGTCAATCCGGGTTTCGTCCGTCCTCTTGCAGCGATTATGAGCGGCGCCTCACGCACTTCACGATCCTTCATCGGGCCGGCACCGTGGCCGGTGGCCACAGTGTTGCTCGCCTCGGCCACGGCGCTCGTCCTCCTGAGCGGGCATGGCTCGGTCCACGACGCAGGCGACCTCGCTCTGCTGATCGTCCTTTCGGTCTTCGCCTACGTGGCCGGCGTGCTGGAGCTGCCCGCATTCCAGATCGACGTTGGTCTCGTGCTCGCGCTCGCGGCGATCATCCTGACCGGGCCCGTCGGCGCGCTCATCGTCCTCGCGATTCCCGAGCTGCTCCGCGCGTACGTCGAGCGGCATCACGTGCGTCGAATCGCGACCGTGGCAAACCTAGCCTCGTTCGCTTGGATGGTGCTCCTCGCCCAAGCCGTCCTCACCGCGCTCGGGACGCCTCATTCGACTCCCCCTGGGCGCTTGGCTGTCTATGCGCCGGTCGCGATGGTCATGGTCCTGGCCAACTTCATCGTCACGCGGGGGATCGTCGCGGGGCTGGTCGACCGGACCCTGATCTCCGGACGACGGGATGAGCTCCGGGCGCTCGGCGCCTGCCTATCCCTCGCTCCCTTCGCGGTGGTCACCGCCTGCCTGCTACCGATCCTCGGCATCGTGGCGCTGGTCGTCGCGGCCCTCGCCGAGGCCGTCCTCGGCCTCCTGGTCCGGGTCGTGATTTGGACCCCGCGCGCTGGAGGCCTGACCGTTCCCGAGGCTCGTGCCCGCTATGCCGCTGCGCTCGCCTCGCATATGTCCCTCACGCGCTCGCAGCGGCGGGTACTGCTTGCGGCCGCCCGGTCGGGCACCACGCGGCTCGCCTTACGGCTTTCGGACCTCGAGGAGCGCGACCGGGTCGCCAAGACGCTGCTTCTCGCCGGCCTGTGGTCCAGGGAGAAGGACTGCTTCACGCGACTGAGGCCGGCTGAGATGGGGATCGAGAGCCGCATCCTGGTGGTCGCCAACGCGTGGGCGGAGCTCACGGCCAGCGGCACCGAGCAGCTCGAGCACCGGCTCGCGCTCCTCACGCTCCACAACGATCCGCGCCGCTACGACCGCAGGATCGTCGCCGTGGCCCGTGGCCTCACCGCCGACGGCGGCCCCAAGACGCAAGAGGCGCGGGTGCCCTACACCCGTGCGCTGCCGCGCCGGATCGCCCAGCTCAAGACCGCCGCTTAGCCGATCCGAGCCCCCGGCTCGACATCCTCGTCGGGCCGCAGGAGGATGACGTTGTCCGCGGCGTCGAGCGCGCCGAGAACGAGGACCTCGGACCGGAAAGGCCCGATCTGGCGGGGCGGGAAGTTGACCACGGCGATCACGAGCCGGCCCTCGAGCTGGTCACGGGAGTAGTTGGTGATCTGAGCTGAGGAGCGCTTGGTCCCGACCTCGGGGCCGAAGTCGATCGTCAGCTTCCATGCCGGGACGCGAGCCTCGGGGAAGTCGTCGACCGCGAGCACGCGCCCGACGCGGAGATCGACCGCGCGGAAGTGCTCGATGTCGATGCGCTCAGCGATCAGGGGACCGAGCCCGACTGGGCGGCTAACCGGCCGGCGTGCCGGCGGTGGTGGTGGAACCCGCGGTGGCCGAGGGGGTGCCAGAGGTGCACGTCGGGGGCGGCGTGGAAGTGGTCGTCGTGCCGGGCGTGGTCGTCGGGCCGGGCGCAGTCGTGGAGCCCGGCGCAGTCGTGGTGCCCGGCGTGGTCGTGGTGCCGCCCGGAGCGGTCGTCGTCCCCGTGCCACCGGGCGCCGCCGTCGGGCTGCCGCCCGCCCCTCCGGTGCACGATCCGATGGTCGGGGTGGCGACCGGGGTGGTCGAGGTCACGTGCGGCGAGGTGATGACCTCGCTGCCGCTGCCCGTGGAGGCCGAGCCGGTGCTGCCGGCCCCGCTCGAGGGCAGCGTCGTCAAGATCGGTGTGGTCTCGGTCCGGCCCTGTGACGCGACCGGGACGAGCGGCGTGCCCGCCGGCTTCGACGTGGCCGGGAGAGTGGCGGGGGCGATCCGCTTGGTCGCGCGCTTCTTCGGATGGGAGTGCTCGACCGACTTCAGGGTCAGGCGATGAGACGAGCCGGCCGCCAGGTTGGAGACGCTCGCGTGCGGGGCGACGATCGTCGCGGCCAGTGGAGTGCCCTGGAGGCGCTGCGGGTGGCGAGCCGTCTGCCCGACCTCCACCGCGCCGGCGGTGACGATGGCCGCGGCCGCGAGACCGGCCGCCGCCTTCGTGGCCACGGCGCCGACACCGGCGGAAATGAGCCCGGTCGCCGTCGAACCCGCGGCCACCGTCGATCCGGCCGCCGCTGCCGTTCCCCCGGCCGCGGCGGCGGTGCCACCCGCGGCGGCCGTCCCCCCAGCCGCAGCCGTCGATCCCGCCGCCGCCGTCGATCCGGCGGCGGTGGCGTGCGAGCCGGCGCTCGCGCCGGCCCGGGCGCCATGCCCGAGAAGATGGAAGAAGGCGAACTTGTGGAGAAGGAGGAAGGGCCCGACCGGGAGCAGGGCAGCGAGGGCGCGATTGGTTTCCTTGAGCTGGCCGCGGAAGGTCGAGCAGCGGTCGCAGCTGCGCAGGTGGCGACGGACCGGCGGAGTCGTGCGCCGGCGCAGGCCCTCAGCGACCTCACCGAGCTCTAGGCGAACCTCGGCGCAGGTGAGCTGACGCGCCTCGGCCGCCTCGGCCAGCGATACCCGCGCGCGCACGAGCAGCGACTTGACGCCCGGGATCGTGGTCTCCATCGCCTCGGCGATCTGCTCGTAGGACAGCGCCTCCATCTCGCGCAGGAGCAACGCGGTCCGCTGGGTCTCGGGCAGGTCGCGGATGTCGCCGACGAGAAGGCGGAACTCCTCGCGCTTGTACACCTGATCGGCGGTCGTCTCGCCGTGGTCGGAGAGGTGCACGTCCATCGAATCGACGCCGACGGCGGAGGCCCGGCGCAGGTGGTTGAGGCTGCGATTGCGGGCGATCCGGTACAGCCAGGGCCGCACGTTGATCGTGCGGTCGTCGGCGAGGATCGCGTTGAAGGCGGCGGCGAACACGTCCTGGAGGACATCCTCGGCATCCTCGTTGGACACGAGCATGTGGCGGCAGAAGGCGAGCAGACGCGACTGATAGCGTCCCACCAGGTGCTCGAAGGCCGCGTGGTTGCCGCGTCGCATGAGCGCGACCAGACGCTCGTCTGACTGTAGGCGTAAGAGCGGGGAGCGCCCGTGCAACCCGGAGGCTCCGGCGTATTTTAAGGCAGAGACTTCCACGGGTCCTCTACTTGGTGACACCGTAGCACCGCTAGAGTTGCGGTTTATTGTGGCTTGGGTTCATGGCGCGCTGGCGGGCGCGTGGGGGCGTCCGCCCCTGACCAGGGCTCGGAACTGGCGGGCTCGCGCGGACTGACGGGACCTTTAGCAATTGGTCGGGGGCGGACGCTTCCACCCGCCCGCTCGCCCGGACTACGCACACCGTGGCGCGTGGCGGTGCCCGGTGGCCGCGTTCGCCGCCCGCTCATTCTTAGCTTCTAGGGCTCGGGCCGCCTGGCGCTCCGGCCCCGCTGGCGCGTAGCATTCTCCCCGCGCCCGGGTAGACAAATTGGCAAAGTCGGCGCTCTTAAAAAGCGCTGCTCGAAAGAGCCCTGCGGGTTCGAGTCCCGCCCCGGGTATAGATTACGCCCCGGAGTAATGGGCTCACAAAGGAATTGGTC
>Ga0302325_10009881_pt1 | contig 20772 bp, 14 predicted proteins | sample Palsa_T0_2_FD_201948 | JGI IMG/M metagenome (GOLD analysis project Ga0302325, IMG submission 201948) | Peat permafrost microbial communities from Stordalen Mire near Abisko, Sweden - Palsa_T0_2 | ecosystem: Environmental > Terrestrial > Soil > Palsa > Peat permafrost | place: Sweden: Abisko...
CAAGCAATTCCGGTTCTTTCATCCCCGCGTTCGTGAGCCGCGCGGTAGCGCTGCCCGGTGCAAAAGAAAGCCGCATATTGTTCGATTGAGCAATTGACATAAGACTCACTCTGACAGCTGATCCGGCGTACGGATTTGAATATTCATCACCTTTTGAGAAATGGCAAAAAATATCCGAATGGGAAGTACGTTTCCGGAGTGATTCGGCCGGCAGTCTCTCGGAATGGACCGTCCCGTTCCTCATTTGTGCAAAATCTGCTCGCCGCCAATCGTCATTTGTCAAATCATCCGTTCAACCACGCCGTCCGCGGCGAACGCCCCAGCGCGAGTACGACCACGATCGATCCAGCCAAGGTGGGAACGAAGACCAGCATGTCTAACCCCGCCGAGTCCGGTAAATGGCTGTGGGAAGCCAACGCCCGAACCACCTCGGCGATCAGCACGTGGCAGAGGTAAATTCCGTAGCTGTACCTTCCCAGGCGCGCCAGCACCGGAACCAGTGGCCCGTTCCATGGCGCCAGTGCAGCAAGCATGCAACCAAGTCCCGAGAGCGCCCGCGGCACAAGCTGGATTCCGTGCACGACCTGCTGCACGGAGCAGACCGCTGTCAGCGCGATCCCTGCGAGGCCGGTAACCAACGAAACGGCGTACACTACCGGACCCATCGTCATGAACCACGCGAAAGCCAGGGCCCAACACGCCGCCGGCAGCGCCCGCCAGGCTTGGACGTAGGCGTAGGTCGGATTGTCAAAAGTCTGATCCCAGCTGGATGGCATCGGGGCTTTGGCAAACACAACGCCTGCGCAGACCGCTAGAGTGATTAACGGCCACCGCCAGCGTCGATCGTTACGGAGCGTAGTCCAATGAATGGCCGCCAGCAGGATCGAGCCCGCCAGGAGAAACGGCAGGAACCACAGGTGATACTCGATTCCCTTCCAGAGCAGTCCGGGATAAAGCCTGACCAGACCTACATGTAACAGCGTAACCCTCTTCAGGTCACGCGCCACAAGATAGATTGCGCTCCAGGCGAGGAAGGGGAAATACAGTCGCTTTACGCGGCCAGCAATGTATTGCCAAAATGTGCGGTCTGTTTTGCGACGCAGCGAGCGCGACTGGAAGTAAAACGAGGCAAACAGGTAAAACGGAACGGCAAAGCGGAACAGGTTCCGCGAACTGTCCAGCGCCGGAGATCGGATCGCGTGGACATAGACAATTCCAATTGCCGCAAACAGCCGAATCACGTCGATCGCCTCATTACGCGGCTTGGCAAGAGAAATCTCATCCGGCGCAAGCGCCGCGGTAGTGGCGGGAGCCCGCTCGAGTGATAACGGACCCAGGGGCTGAACGACGCTATCGATACTCATCATCCGGCTCCGTTTCTGCGTAGATAAGCTCATTCATTGGCGGTATTTACACTAACAATTCCGCATTAAATACCTACCATCGCCAGTTGTCGTAGGTGTATCACCTAGGCTTCTTGATTTTGTTTGACGAAGCGTACTTTTGAGCACATATTCGAGCACAGTAAATCGAGTTAACGCGAGAAGGTCGGGCGCGCCGACTTGCTCCAAGCTCACTGTCGCGGGCCTGATCCCGCGGAAGCGTCCTGGCTAACAACTTCATCGTCAGAATGCCCAAAGGGCTTTCCCCGCTCCCGGCGGATTCAATTATCCGCTTGCGCGGTTGCGCGGCTGGATCAGGGCCGTGCGATCGTATCGGGTTGCCCGTGAATTTCCATGGGCAGGGGATTTGGTGAGGAGATTGAAGACCATGAGCAGCGCTTTCGTCGAATCGCTTGAGTCTCGCACGCTCTTTGCTGGCGTTGTCCTGGAAGCAACCGGGAGGCTGGGGGGCACCACCGGCTGGATGCAGACAATGGCGGACGACATCACCGCACGTCTCGGCGGTCCGCTGCAGGTTCCACAATACATCCTGTCGATAAATATCAACCCAACTACTGGCAGCCTGGTTCCGACGATCTCCCACGTGGATGGAACCGGTACGCCGCAGACCAGCAGCAGTGGCGAGATCATCGTGCTGATCGATTACGAAAGCATCAGTACAAACGTCAGCTATCCGTCGCCTGTGATCGGCTCTGTCGTCGCTGATTACCTGATGAACACGCCGGTGGACGGCGTCTTGCTTGCGTCGCTGCCGATTGACGAAATCGGTGTCAGCCGCGGCACCGGGATCCTGGACCAGGTCGCCAACACGCTTGGTCAGGCCGGCGTCTGGGTGGACCAGGAAACGTATCTCGACCCCGATCCGCTTGCGGAGCAGGGCGACCCGCCGTCCACCATTTACGACAACGTTGCGTTCGTCGACGACTACTGGCGGAATGACGGAAGTGTATCCCAGATCAATGACGGCAACCCCGTGGATGGCGCATACAACCTGAACGTTTCCTGGCTGGACAGCGAGGATGCTGGCTACTCCACTCCGCATCTGGCTCCTGCGGGATATTACATCGGTACGATCGATCAAACGGCGACCGATAGCGGCGAAGGGCCAATCTACAGCGAGTGGTATGGTGATACGCCCACCATGCCGGCGCGCGATGCGACCGGATTCATTTACACCAGCCTTGTTGGCGCGGCCCGTCCGCTCAGCGGTCTCTGGGCGGCTTCGGGAGGAACCGGAGCCCGCACGGCGACCGGACAGGTTGGCGCGCAGTGGGGCAATGTCACGGATCTCGCGGTGACCAGCGGCAATACTGTGACCGTCGGCGACTCGTTTAATGTCAGCTACATACACCAGGACCGCGGCGGTGCCGACACGATCGCGTTCTATTTGGACACCGACCGGAATCCCTACAACAACAATTTCGTGGCCGATCTCGGCAGCTTCGATCTCGCCCAGGCGACTGCCATTACACAAGGGAGCGAAAATCTCTCCATGGCCGGCGTGGCGCCAGGCACGTACTGGCTCTGCGCCAAAGTCACCAACGCGCAGGGGGATACCCGCTACACCTACGAGTCGGTCACGGCTCCGATTACAGTTGACCGTCCTCCCTCCATCAGCGGGACGGTCTTTAACGACGTGAATGGGAATGGGGTGTTCGACGCCGACGAACTCGGATTGCCCGGCGTTCTCGTCTACGTCGATCTGGCCGGAACCGGCCAATACGAACCGACCGATCCGTCAACTACCACCGACGTCAATGGCAACTATACCATTAACAGCTTGCCGACAGGATCCTCGCTCATCGTTCGCGCGGTGCTGCCTGCCGAGACGCGGCAAACCACTGCGCCATTGGCTGCCGTGACGCTCTCTATCGGAGAAGCCGCCACCGAGCCCGCCATCGGGGTTCAGACTCTGGCCTCCATCAGCGGGACGGTCTTCAATGACCTCAACGGCAACGGAGTTCAAGACGCTGGCGAGCCAGTCCTGGCCGGCCGTCTGGTGTACGTCGATTTGAACGGAAGCGGCGAATACGAGTCGGGCGATCCTTCCGCGACCACCGACGCCAACGGCAGCTACACCATTACGGATTTGACGCCAGGGACCTATACCGTTCGGGAGGTGCTCCCGGCCGGCACGCGACAGACATCCGCGCCGTCATCGCCCTTCACGCTCGCTTCCGGACAGAGCGCCGTGGCAAACTTCGGCACGAGCGAGACAGCACTGATCACCGGGGCCGTTGTTCTTCCGAGCATTCCCAGCATCGCTACGGACGATACGCCAAGCGGCTTTGCGGTGACTCTCACTGAGCACGTGAAGCACGAAAGACTCGAAAGGTTCACCACCTCCACCAACTCCCTGGGAAGTTTCTCGTTCGTGAGTTTGGAGCCCGAGGCCACTGACACGGTGCGGATCGTCAAGCGCAAGGGTTACAAACTGGCTCGACATGCCCCTGGCGTCTACCGCATCACGACAGTTGACGGCCAGGTGATCAGCGGCTTGGTGTTCTCCGAAGTGCCCATCGTACCGGCGCACCGCGATGAAGTGGTCAAATGATTTGAGTCGCAAGAAGAGCATTCCCATCCTGATACGCCGCCAATCGGGGCGGTGCACTTTGGCGTACTGTGCTGACAGACGCCCTGTGCAATCTTTTCTCTGTCAAAACGTGTAGAGTACTCATTCCTCCTCGCAGGTGGCCGGAGATGCCACGCCTGCGATGAGTGCCGGGCGCGCTTGCTGTGTTGAGTCAGGGAGATCATGACATATCCCATTGTTGAGGTATTGGAGCCGCGCCGGCTTTTCGCGGGGGTTACACTATTGGCAACGGGCAGGAACGGTCCTGACAACACATGGATGCAGACGATGGCCAACGATCTGACCACCCGGATCGGCGGGCTGGTTCCGCAGTTCATCCTTTCCCTCAACGCCAATGCGGTCGGCACCCTGATTCCGTCGATCACGCAGGTTGCCGGCACCGGTACGCCTCAGACCAGCAGCAGCGGGGAGATTATCGTCCTGCTCAATTACTACAGCATCAGCACAAACGTCAGCTATCCGTCGCCCGTTATCGGCTCGGTCTTCGCCAATTACCTGATGAGCACGCCGGTCGACGGTATTCTGTTGGCGTCGTTACCGGTTCATGAAATCGGCCTGAGCCGGGGGTGTGGAATCCTGGACAAGATCAACAATACGCTCGGTCAGGCTGGAATCTGGGTCGACCAGGAAACAGAACTCGACCCCGACCCGCTCGCCGAGCAAGGAGACCCTCCGTCCACCATCTACGACAACGTTGCATTTGTTGATGACTATTGGCGCAATGACGGAACTGACAGCCCGACCGGCGAAGGTCAGTCGGTCGATGGCGCATACAACCTGAACGTGTACTGGCTGGACAGCGAGGATGCCGGATACACCAGCGCGCACGAAGCTCCGACTGGGTATTACGACGGCACGATCAATCTCACGGGCACCGAAGGAGGCGATGGTCCAATCTACAGCGAGTGGTACGGCGACACGCCGACGATGCCCGCGCGCGATGCAACCGGATTCATTTACACCGATCTGGTCGGCGCAGCCCGCCCGCTCAGCGGTGTCTGGGCAGCCTCGGGCGGTACCGGTGCGCGCACGGCAGCCGGACAGGTGGGCGCGCAGTGGGGCAATGCCACGGATCTGGCGGTGACCAGCGGCGATATCGTGACCGTCGGCAACCCGCTGCAGGTCAGCTTTATCCATCAGGATCGCGGTGGCGCCGACACGATCACGTTTTTTCTCGACGCCGACCGGAATCCCTACAACAACAATTTCGTGGCCAACCTCGGCAGCTTCAGTCTGGCCCAGGCGTCTGCCGTTACGCAAGGCAGCGAAAGTCTTTCCACGGCCGGTGTGGCGCCTGGCACCTATTGGCTCTGCGCCCAAGTGACCAACGCACAGGGGGATACCCGCTACACCTACGAGTCGATCACGGCACCGGTTACGGTTCAGGGCCCCGACTCCATTAGCGGGACGGTCTTCAATGACCTTAATGGCAATGGGGTTCAGGACATCGGCGAGCCCGTTTTGGCAGGCTGCGTCGTTTATGTTGATTTGGCCGGCTCCGGCCAATACGAATCGACCGATCCATCGGCCACCACGGATGCCAACGGCGACTATTCCATCTCAGCGTTACCAGTCGGGTCACCGCTCACCGTTCGTGTGGTGCCGCCCACCGGCGCACGGGTAACGACCGCAGCATTGGCACCCGTGATCCTCTCGATGGGAGAGGGCGTCACCGAGTCCGCTATCGGGATTCAGAGTCTGGCCTCCATCAGCGGGACGGTCTTCGATGATCTCAACGGCAACGGCGTGCAGGACAGCGGCGAGCCGGGTTTGGCCGGCCTCACCGTGTACCTCGATTTGGACGGGAGCGGCCAATACGAGTCAACTGATCCTTCCGCGACCACAGACGCGAACGGCAACTACACGATCCCAGGATTGATCCCCGGAACCTATTCCGTCAATGCGATAGTTCCCGCCGGTCTGCGGGAGACGACCGCGGCGTCGGTGCCGCTGGCGGTTTCTGCCGGGCAGACCGGAGCGGCGAATTTCGGCACCACCGACACCGCGCTGGTCAGCGGATCGGTCGTTCTCACCAGTGCGCCGGCAGAGGATTCGCTCAGCGGTTTCGAAGTAACTCTGACCCAGCGCCTGCACGGAAAATCCACCAGGTTCACCACCTTGACCGACTCCCTTGGCACCTTCTCATTTACCGCCTTGGAGCCCGACGCCACTGACACTGTGCAGCTCGTAAAGCGCAAGGGCTATAAGTTGGCTCCCCATGCCCATGGGGTCTATGGCGTCAAGGTAACCGACGGTCAGGTCATCAGCGGCCTGGTTTTTTCCGAGACGCCGATCCTGACGCAGGCGCGCCGCCCAAAGCGAACTTAGAGCACTTCAACGTGGAGTGTCGCGGCCGAAATGCGCGGAGCCGCGGATGTAAATCCGCGGCCTTGGACCGGCAAGTGGTATACGTCAGGTGAAAACGCTCCAGGCGTCGCGCCCCCGCGAAACCGCGGTCGCACCGTCCGAGAATATGAACGGTCGGGACTCGCATTGGACTGCCGTGGTCTTGCTTGCCCTAATAACGTAACTGGTGTGAGCGTGCCGTTCTACCGATGATTGCCGTGGCGATGAGCACTATCATGTTGAACGAACCGACGACCTGCTCCCCCGCGCGGGTCGAAGCGCGCGGCATCCCGGCATTTTGTTGGGCGATGTTGGCCGTTGTCGTGCTAAGGGCTTGTATTCTGTGCACAGGTCTGCTTTCGATCCACCTGGCCCCGCCGGGGCTCGTATCGCAGTTCAATGTCGAACATCCGTGGCTCGCGTTTGACGCCCGCAGTTATCGGGAGCTTGCCCTGCACGGCTACGCCGCCAATCGCGAGGGAACGCCTTACGAGGGGGCGAGCTCATTTACGCTGATCGCCTATTTTCCGATGGTGCCGCTGGTCAGCAGGGCGCTCTCGTCAATCATTCCGCTTGATGCGGTGATGGTGGTGGGTTCCAACGTCTGTTCACTCCTCGGATTTGTCTTCCTCTATGCCTGGGCGCGCCGGCTTGCCGGCACGCGGGCCGCGGTGATTACCGTTCTCGTCGCTGCCACCTTCCCCGGAGCCGTCTCTTTTGCGGCCGGCATGACCGAAGGACCATTCTTCATGCTGGTCGCCATCGCGCTGTGGCTCTTGGGAAAGGACTGCTTTTTTGCCGCGGCCGTGGTCGCCGGTGTTGCGACCGCAACGCGCCCCACTGGGATTGCCCTGGCAATGATTGTTCCGCTTTCCGCGTGGGTACGGCAGGGGAGTTTGCCATGGCCGCAGCGCCTGACGAATTTCGTCCTTTTGGGCGCAATCAGCTTCGGCGGGATCATCGCATACGAAGCGTTCCTCTGGCACCGATTCCAATCCCCCACGGCATATTTCGACGCGCAGTCCCATTGGAACGATTTGAACCAGGCGAAGCTCCTCATCGAATCCGCACGGCACGTCGATCGCCACTCGTGGCACTTCTTCCTGGATAGTCTGGTTCGTCCTCAGGCTTGGAACCGGGCGCTGGCACTGGTGATTTGTGCCATATCGCTCATCGGACTCATCAAGCCAATGGGCGTTCCGCGCATTGCCTTTTTCTTGCCACTGGTCATCTTTCTGATGACGAGTCTCCCCGGACGAGGGCTGCGGATTAGCTCTGTGCCGCGATATGAATCTGCCGCGATGCCATTGTTCCTGTTGATCGCGGTCTGGCTTCTGCCGCACCGCCGGGCGCGCGCGCTCGCGAGCCTTCTGGTATTGCAGTTTGCCGTTCAAATTTACTACGCCGCTCTCTTTACTCGGGGGATTTGGGTGGGATGACAAGGGGTGCTCAATGCGCGATGGAAAGATGACTACAGACCGGCTGCCGGGGCTTGACGGACTCAGGGCTGTCTCGATTGCGCTCGTGATCGGCTACCACCTGCAGTTATCCGCGTCGTCGCACGGTTGGGTGACGTCGTTCTTCAACAACGGCACATTTGGCGTCGATGTCTTCTTCACGATCAGTGGCTTTTTAATCACGTGGCTGCTGCTTCGGGAAGAGTCTGCCCGCGGATCGATCTCGCTGCGGCAGTTTTATGTTCGCCGCGGAGTGCGCATCCTGCCGGCCGCGTTCGCATATCTCCTCGTCATCCTTGTTCTATCCCTGCTGCACGGGACGATGAAATGGAAGCCATGGTTCAGCGCCGCGCTGTTCTATCGCAACCTGGTCATGAACGACCGTCTCGCGCCGGGGGCGGTTGATACCTCGCATTACTGGAGCTTGTCCATCGAGGAGCAGTTCTACTTGATTTGGCCGACGCTCTTCTTATTGCTCCGACCACGGGCGCGGGTTCCGGTTCTTCTGGCGCTGTTTCTCGCAGCTCCAGCGTGGCGCGAGCTGAACCTTCATGGTTTTCATGCCACCAACGTGAATCTGGTCCGGATCGACATGCACTGTGATGGAATCCTCATCGGCTGCCTTCTCGCCTGCGTGATCGAAGATTCCCGGTTCCGCAAAATTCTGTCGCATCCGCTGTTTCACAGCGACCTGATCGCGCTGACGTGTCTGGCAATCATTGTCGGCAGCTTTACCGCCAGGGCGGGAAGTCTGCCGGGATACGTGCGATTCACGTATCCGACTATCCGGGCGGCTTGCGTGGCGTTGTTTGTCTTTCGCGTCATCCGGCGCACAGGCCGCGGGGAGTCCGCCCTCGACCGGTTCTTGAACCTGAACGGGATCGTGATCCTCGGGCAGTTGTCATACAGCTTGTATCTTTGGCAGCAGCCATTCTGTATGCCCAGCGGCGTGCTGCGAACAAACTCTGAAGTTGCCAACGTGATGGCAGCGTGCGCCTGTGCCGCCGCGAGTTTCCTGCTGATCGAGCGGCCGGCGCAGTTCCTGCGGCGCAAACTGACTTCCAGACCCGCGCGGGTTTTCCCCGGTAGCTTGCCGCCTCAAGTACCGAGCAGCCAGTTAGCCTGAATACCGAAGAGGGTACGGTGGTTCAGGATTCAGGGTTCAGGGAAGAAACTGCACTGCTCGATCCTGAACGCTCTCCTCTCCTCTCAAATGCCCAGTCCGTCTTCGACGAACGAATGCGAAGAAGGGCGCAGCGCAGTGATGCGGCGTTCGAGATACGTGGCGAACGCGCTGACCAGCTGTCTCCCCTCCGGGGATGTTTCCGGCCGTGCCCGCAGATAGAGCGCCGACTCGAGCAGCAGTGCGTTCACCACGTCATTGAGCGCGCGGCCATAGCCTGCGTCAAATTCCTTTAGACGGTAAGCTGAGAGCACTCCGCCCATCAGGCTTTGTGCGTCGGGAAGCGCCTCGACGGCAATTCCGTCAAATTCCGTGGCGATTTCGGAGACTTCCGATGGTTTCTCTGGAGATGCATGCAATGCCGAAACAGCCATGATTGGCTCCTGCGTTGTTTTGGAGGAATCGGGAAAAATCGGCGAGCCGGCAAGGCTCATTGTGCGAGACGCAAACAAATCACAGCGCAAGCCGCAACGGGTCTACAGCGCCAATGCTGGCCGGGGTGTTCAGAAGGATAAAAGAAGCAGTGAAGCACTATTTTTGCTCAGGCAATTCGGTGAATGATACCCTTCCACATACTCTAGAGCATTTCCTATCGGAATTCTATCAAATTTTGCCTGATATTTGGCAGAGACTGAAAAACGTGATTTGTTATCATCGCCTGCCGCCAGCCCCAAGTCAGCAAAAAAGGCGACGGGTGGCCCGCAGCGAGGCGATGCATGTCCGAAAAAATCATACGCGATCCGGTGCATGATGTGATCGCCTTCAGAACCTCCAGCCCCGGCGAGTTGCTGCTGTTCAAACTGCTGGGGGCCGCGGAGTTTCAACGGCTGCGCCGCATCCGCCAGCTTGGGATGGCACACCTCGCCTATCCCGGAGCGGACCATTCCCGTTACGGCCACAGTCTTGGAGCAATGGAAACCGCCAGGAGGATCCTCGACTGTCTGCGTCGCGATCACTCGATCGACGGAGCCGGCGAGACCGCCTGCCTCGCAGCCGTTCTCCTCCACGATCTGGGGCACGGCCCGTTCAGCCATGTTTTCGAAAGCGTCAGCGGCATTGATCACGAGCAAATCACGCTGCAAATCATCCAAGACACCGACGCCGAGGTTCATCGTCTGCTGGCCGAGCACGATCCGAAGCTTCCGGGAGAGGTTGCCGCACTCTTAAAGGGCGTTGAGGAGGGGGAAAGGTCTGCCGTAAAGGGCTCGTCCGATGTTTCGCGCGCCCCGCCTCCCCGCACATTTTTTCACGACATCGTTTCCAGCCAGCTCGATGCCGACCGGCTTGACTATCTGCTGCGCGACAACCTGATGACCGGGAGCCGCTACGGCGATTACGACCTGAATTGGCTGCTGCACGCATTGACCATCGACCACGCCAGCGGCCGGCTCGCGATCTTGTGGAAGGGCGTGAGTGCCGTCGAGGCGTATCTCCAGTCGCGCTACCACATGTACCGCAACGTCTATTTCCACAAGGTGGTGCGCAGCGCCGAGGCCATGGTGAAGCTCGCCCTGCAGCGGGCCAAGCGATTGGCCGTGCAGGATCGTCTCAGCTGGCCGCCGCGCGAGCATGTTGTCTTCAAAGCCCTGCTCGGCCAGCGCCTGAGCACCGGCGAGTTTACCGATCTCGATGACATCTCGCTGATGCATTGTTTCAAGGTTTGGTCGACCGGCGACGACACCGCGCTGGCCAGCCTTTGCCGCGGCTTGCTCTATCGCAAGCTCTTCAAGACGATCGACCTGACGCTCCTGGATGACGAGTCGGCCAACGCCGCAGTCGCAGCCGCCCGTGCCGCGATTGAAGCAGCCAGCGGAGACGCCCGGTATGACATGATCTACGACCAGCCCGCCGATACTCCTTACCAAACCGGCTTCCCCTCCGACACCGGAGAACTCCTGGTACGCGCTGCCAACGGCCGGCTGATCCCCTTCGCAACGCTTTCTCCTCTGCCCGCCGCGCTGAATCAGCAGCTCATGTTCCGCCGGATTCACGTCGCCGAGCATTGGAAGCAAACCGCGATGGAGGCGGCGGCGCCATTTCTTGTTCAAGGGGGTGAGCGAGTCTACTAACGGCTCCATTTTTTCCACAGTCATAGTGCGGCTAGATAAGTTCTGGCCACAGGATCGGTGCGGATAGTTTGCCATGTCGTGAACGCTTGGGCGACCCGCGCGACCAAGTCGGTCGATTCCGATCGTGTGAAGGAACGGTCAATGTTGTAGTCGGCTTCGTGTCGCGCCTCCTGCAATTCCACAAATGCTGCCGCTACATCTTGAAGGTCGGATGGAATTGCGGCACCGCCCGTCAACGCGGCTAACTGCGCCGGCTGGGCATTGGCGAACGCGCGGGACGTTTGCTTCATCTCTCCGTGATCAAATGCGCGCGCGAACCTTGCCCGCAATTCCGGACGCGAAACCAGTATGCGAGTAGCTTCCTGGATCAGCAGGTGAAAAATCGCGTAGTACGCCGCCGAGATGGCTCGGCGGAGACTCGCCTGCCGCGGCCGCCGACGTTCACGCCTTGATAGGTGCTGAGCCTGTTCTAAGAGATCCCGCGCAAGACTCATGAGTGGATTGCCTGAAGCGATTTCTGTTCAGAAGCGGTGCGGAGACGCACATAGGGCCAGCGGTCTAACCCCACTTTTTGCAGCATTCCGCGGATCTCCCGGGAGAAACGCGTCGTTGCGTTCGCAAAGGTTGCTTCGTCGACAGCAGCGTCGTCCACCACTACCCAAATCCACACGGCGGGATCGCCCGATGAGTCTTGTCCAAATTCGAATTCCCAAGTCAACGCTCCAGGTGGAAAGTGAACCTCTCTCATTGCAGCTCGCAGCCGACGGACCTCTTCGGTCGTAGGAAGATACGCTTCCATTATCCGGAGAATTCTTTCGAACTCCTGCCGCGCAGCCGCCTCCTGCTTCGTGCTGGCGGGTCCATTATTCGGGACTTGCGCCGCCACGTGACGGAACGCACGTACGCTTCGATCCAGTGCCGCCCGCGATTCCTCGGAAAGTTCTGGAAAGTCGTCCGGATGGAAGCCGCGCATGGCGGCGGGGGTTAGCCAAAGGTCCGCGCGCGACAGCATTGCTTCTATTCTCTTCTTGTCCATGCCGGGGTGATCGGCCGACACGTGGTGAGCCTGCAGGTTGCGGGCTAGGCGAAGGTTCCGAATGAACTCTTGTTTTGCCATAGTGTCGTCCGTAGTTCAGTCGATTATTGATCATACCAACGACGGATTTGCCGTCCATGCTTCGCAAAGGATGCCGGTATTAATCGGCTGCTGCGCAAAAAGGGGTCTGTGCGGCTCCGGCATCGGACGCCGCAGGATCGATTGTCAGCCCCGGTTCCCGGCTGCCGTGCTCACTCATCGAAAGCAGCTTCGTTTAGCGGCAAGTTATGTCCCTTGAGATGCTGGACCAGCAGCGCCACGTAGCTGGCCCTGATGACTGACTTCTCTCCGAGCCCCAGCGATTCCCGCACGGCCAATACGGCTGCTTCTCCCGGCCCCTCGATTTCGACGAAGCGGCCAAGCTTCGGCAACTCGTCCAGCTCGACTTTGCAATCGGCAAGCTCCCACGTTTCGCGACGCTTCTGGAACGTAAGGACCGGGCGATATCCCAGCGCTTCCAGAAATCGTAGTGCCGCATCCGCGTCAGCCACGATCAGCTCATTCTCCTCGCGGGACTTCAGCGGCCCGGCCTTGAGCGGGCCTTTGACCGTGAGAACCGTTTCCTGGCGATCGGTCGCGAGATTGTGATTGACCCGGACGCGCAAGCCCATTCCCGCTGATTGCAGCGTATGATCGCTCGTGTCGAGAATGCGGTTGATTTCCAGCACGCGGCTGATCTGCCGCGCGCCGTGTGCCGACAGCGCGCGGCGCACCGGCTCATGATCTTCCACCGCCATCTTGGCTTCGATTTCTACCATTGGTGTCAGCTGACCACAAAATTCACGAGTTTCTTGGGGACATACAGTTTCTTCCGCATCGTCTTCCCCTCGATCCAGGGCTGCACCTTCGCTGCCCGGAGTGCGGTTTCCAGAATGTCCGCCTCATGCGCGTCCTGGGCCACGGTGATCTTGTCGCGCACCTTTCCATTCACCTGAACGGGTAGCTCCATGGTCGACTCGACGAGCTTGCCCTCGTTGACGGTTGGCCAGGGTCGATGCGACAGGCTCCGATGATGCCCCAGCCGTTCCCACAATTCTTCGGCAACGTGCGGCGCAAATGGGGAGAGCATCAGTACAAGATTCTCCGCCAACTCCCGCGGCACACTGGCCATGCCGGTGATCTGGTTATTCAGCTTGATCAACTCGGCGATGGCGGTGTTGAAGCGCAGGGCCGCGATGTCGTCGGCCACCTTCTTGATCGTCCGATGCATCTGCCGATCCAGCGCGTCGGGAATCGCGCCGTCGCTTACGCGCATCGGGGCTTTCTCGTCTTCGCTGTCGCCGGCAAGATTGCGCCAAACAGAATTCAGAAATCGCGACATGCCGACGATGTCGCGGGTATTCCATGGCTTCTGCGCTTCCAGCGGGCCCATATACATCTCATAGAGTCGAAACGTGTCGGCCCCATATTCGCTGACGATCTGGTCGGGATTCACGACATTGCCGCGACTCTTGCTCATCTTGAAGCTGCGAGCATCGACGCGAATCTGTGGATCGGTGCGCAGCCAGTACCCATCGCCGGCTTTTTCAACATCCTGTTCAGTCAGTCGACGGCCCACCAGTTTTTCGCCCGTCACTTTGTGAAAGGCCACCATCTTGACGCCATCCTCGGTTGCCTCTTCGTTAATGTCGCGCACATCGCTGAGACTGACGGGTTTTCCCGGAGCGGTTTCGAAGACGTGATATTCAGTCTCGCCGAGGATCGTTCCCTGGTTCACCAGCCGTCCAAAGGGTTCGGGAGTGCTCACGTGTCCCAGATCAAACAGCACCTTGTGCCAGAACCGCGCGTAGAGCAGATGCAACGTGGCATGCTCGACCCCGCCGATGTAGAGATCGACCGGCATCCAGTACCGCTCCTTGGCCGGATCGACAAATACGCGGTTGTTATATGGGTCGATGTAACGCAGGTAATACCAGCACGAACCGGCCCATTGCGGCATGGTGTTGGTCTCGCGGGTGTATGTCTTCCCGTCGATCCGCACATACACCCAATCCTTCGCCTTGCTCAGCGGCGGCTCGGGAGTTCCCGTCGGCCGAAAATCCGTCAGTTCCGGCAATACCACCGGCAATGCCGACTCCGGCAGCGCGATCGCATTGCCCGCCTCATCCAGCACGATCGGAAACGGCTCGCCCCAATACCGCTGGCGGCTGAAGAGCCAGTCGCGCAGCCGGTAATTCACCGAGCCATGACCCAGTTCCTTCTCCTCCAGCAGCGCAATGATCTTCTCCTTCGCTTCTGCCGTCGGCAGCCCGTTGATCTCTTCGGAGTTTACCGCAATTCCGTCTTTCGTATAGGCGGCATTCTGCGGCGGGGGGGTATCGTCGGCCGGCACGACGACCACGCGTATCAGCAGCTTAAACTTGACGGCAAACTCATAGTCCCGCTCATCGTGCGCGGGAACGGCCATCACCGCGCCGGTGCCATACCCCATCAGGACATAATCGGCGATGTAAATCGGAATCCGCTCCTTGGTGAGCGGATGAACCGCGAACCGGCCGACGAAGACGCCTGTTTTCTCCTTGGTTTCAATCTGCCGATCGCGTTCACTCTTGGCCGCCACGAGCGTGCGATACGCCTCAATCGTTTCGCGATGTGCATCAGGCGTGACGCGATCCACCAGCGGGTGCTCCGGCGCGAGCACCAGGTACGTCGCACCGTAGAGGGTGTCCGGCCGAGTCGTGAAGACGGTGATCGTCAGATCTTCGTACGCTTCGTCCTCCACCTCGCCGCGAAGCGCATCGGTCGCAGCCCTCCTCTCGTCGGGCGGGAAAATCTCAAAATCGATCTCGGCTCCCAGGCTGCGCCCGATCCAGTTGCGCTGGATTTCCTTGAGTGACTCGGGCCATTGCAGCGTTTCCAGATCCGCCAGCAGCCGATCCGCGTAGGCGGTGATCCGCAGCATCCACTGCAGCATCGGCCGCCGCTCAACGGGAAAGCCTTCCCGCTCGCTCTTGCCGTCGATGACTTCCTCGTTGGACAGCACCGTTCCCAGCCCCGGGCACCAATTGACCGGCACCTCATCGCGGTACGCCAGCCGCTGCGCGTCAATTACGTCGCCTTGCTCATCCGCACTCAATTCGCGCCACAACCGCTCGACGCGCACGTCGCCGCTGACTTCCTGCAGCCCCTCGGCCACCGGATTGAGCACCACCGAATTGTCCGGCGCCACCACCAGCGACTCGTTCAGCAGCGCATCCTGCAGATGCGCGATCGGCATCGCCTTCTGGCTGATCGGATCGAAATAGCTGTTGAACAGTTGCAGGAAAATCCACTGCGTCCAGCGGTAATACGCCGGATCGGTGGTATCCACCTCGCGCTCCCAATCGTAACTCAACCCCAGCATCTGAATCTGCCGGCGGAAGTTGGCGATGTTTTTCGCGGTCTCTCCCCGCGGGTGCGTGTTGTTCTTGATGGCGTATTGCTCTGCCGGCAGTCCAAAGGCATCCCATCCCATCGGATGCAATACGTTGAAACCCTTCATCCGCAGGTAGCGCGAGACAATGTCCGTGGCGGTGTACCCCTCGGGATGGCCAACGTGCAGCCCGGCGCCGCTGGGGTACGGGAACATGTCCAGCACATACGCCTTGGGCATCCCGCCGGCGTCCCCCGCCTCAAGCGCGCGGAACGTATTGTTCTCGAGCCAGTGGCGCTGCCATTTCTTCTCAATCGACGTGAAGTTGTAGGCCATGAGCGGTTGCGATCCTTTGCCAGGCAAAACGAGGCGGACATTTGGCGGTTTTTCGAGGCGCTTGTCCAGCCGCCTGGGTGTGTCCAACATTCCGGGAGCATTAGACCGAACGAATCGAACCCGTTTAGCCGGCGGGCATGCCCGCCGAGTCGCCGCAGGCGAAACCACCTGCGCTGTTGTTCCAGGGCAGCGCTCCTCTATCACAAAATCAACTCCGGGAAACAGTATTACTATGCGTGGAAGACGAAGCAGGAATACCCGCCGCAATCCCCAGCAGCGGGTAGATGCTCAAACACAGCAACAAAGTGCCGTTTCCCATGCGTTTTTTTCCTGATGTCCGCTGCCAACCCGATTATTCGCTCAATTTCCGGGTTTCGCCTGGCGCCTTTTGGCACCTTCTGGCACCTTATACAGCGTTTCAAAGGTGCCACTCGCACCGGCCGATGCTCGCTAACCGATTGTTCCATCATCACTAACATCCTGGCTCCGCTTCTGGCCGATGGCGTCGCGGGTGCCAAACGCGGCGCTTGTCTGCTCGGCATGGGACATACGATGTTTGCCGCAGAGGACGCGGGGGAACCCAGCGCTGGCTGCGCCCACAACCCAAAAAACTGCGGGCGCAAAAAGCGGGCGATTCGACCCGGTTGATCCGCCGGCCCGATGCTGCAAAGAGAAGAAAAAATGGCCGCAAAAAAACGCAAAAAACGCAAAAAGAGGATGGATGACAGTCGCGCGATCTAAGCAAAAATGGAACTTGGTCTCTTCTTTTGCGTTCTTTGCGTTTTTTCGTGGCAATCTCTCTTCGTGAATCCTCTGCTTCCACGCCGTTGGACCGAAATCTGCGCAGGCTGCGAAGATTTGGCCGGATTGCTGCGCAGAGGGACGGAAAAAGCGACTTGCGGCCTCCCTCGTCTTTTCTGCCTCCGCGTTACTCTGCGCCCTCTGCGGTGAATCTCCCACTTTGGTTGTCGGCCGAGCGTATACGCCAAATGATTTTGCCCATCTCCCTTACGCTTGTCATCGAACCCGCCCCAGAGAAAAATAAACGTAAGTCACCACCCCGGGCCACTTCCTGAAAACCGCGATCAACCTTACGTTTCTTACGTTTTTGGAATGTTCAATCAATGTTAACAGACCGCCGTGCAACCCCGGCTCTACAACCATCCTCTCGGACCGGCCGTCCAGCCCTCTCCCGGTACTCCGGCCTTCGGCTCTGAGGCTCAGGCTCGAAGAGGAGAGGGCTGGGGTGAGGGTGATTTGGAACGTCGAACGATTTTCGACAAGCCAGATTCCTCCCTCTCCCGAATTACTTCACTCTTCACCCTTCACTCTTTCTCTCAAGCCCTTCGCTTTTCCCCGCCGCGGATGCGCCGCGGCGCGACAGTTTTTTGCGCCGTGCACGGTGCATCGACCGTGTAACTCCTTGCCGTTCCATGGGATCCGCCATTACCGCTTACCGCGCCGTGCACGCCCCGTGCGTCGCGAACTTGCTCATTGACGACCCGACGAATCACGCGTGCCCCTGTTCCCCGGACGTTGCCCCACGCGGGGATCGTTTTCAGTTTTCGGTTTTCGGTTTTCAGCAAGAGCCGGATCCCCCATCCCCCCGGTCCCACTGAAAACTGAACACCGAAAACTGAAAACTCTTCTCCTCTTCTGGGCTCCCAAATCCTCGTCACCGGTGGCTTACGCGTCGGCCGACGTCCCCGCCGTCTCGACGGTCCCCAGTCGATTCAGCAGTTTCATCGAGCGGACGATCGCCATCGCGGCGGGAATCTCCTGGTCATGGCTTTCTCCCCCCTGATTGATCCACCGGCTCACCGTCGAATGATGCACTCCCGCCGCCCGCGCCGCGGCGACAACTCCCGCCCCCGCCGCCAGCGCCTGCAGCGCCCGTTTCTGTTCCTCCGGAAACCCCGGCGGAAATTCGATCGTCTGCGCCGCGTTCCCGGCCGATTCGCCGGGACTGGTCTGGTCGTGTATTTCGCTCATGGCGGGAAACCTACGAAATTGTTCGCGGGCGCTGCGACGTTTACTGTGAAGGACGCTGCGACCCGACGACCCGGTATCGCGAGGACGTTTTGGACCGACACCGACGGCAAAGTTAATGGTCGCTTCCGCGATGATGTGATACGATCCGGCCATGGTTCGAGCGATTAAAGAATGCACGGTTGTTGGCCCGGCGGGTCGCGTCGTCATCGACCACTCCGACCTGCCCGAAGGCAGTTCCGCCGAGGTCATCGTGCTGGTGGACGATCGGACTGCCGTCGATTCCCAGGTTCCTCGCTCGCCCAGCAGCTATGTCGGGGCGATGAAGGGCCAGTTCAAATCCGCCGCCGATGCCGATGCTCACGTTCGTGAACTGCGCGACGAATGGGATCGGTCATGACGCCCGTCGATTTGCTGGCGGGCCGGCACGCTTACTTTGATATCCAACGACACACGTTTCCGCCTACCAGCTCCGGCGATTGAAGTGCTGCTGTTGTCGGAACTCACGACGTGAGCCGCCGTCCGATGATCGTCGTCGAGATCCACCGTCGAGCCTCTGGAGGCGACAAGCCTGGCTACCATTTGCCAGGCGGTGCAAAACTTAGCCGAGCTTCTGTGACCACCCGAGCAACAGACAATGACAATACGCAAACTTTCGTGGTTCATAGTCGTCATGCCGACTGTTGCACTGTTGTCTCTGCCTCAGCACCTTCGTAGCGCAGAAACGCCGCAGACCGAGCCTGTCTCCCTCCCTCTTCCCGATCCGCTCATGATGTCCAACGGCACGAAGGTCACGTCGGCGGAGCAATGGCGCGCACAGCGTCGGCCGGAATTGCTCCGGCTTTTCGCGGAAACTATCTACGGCAACACACCCATTGGACGCCCCGAGCAACTCCGTTTCGTTCTACGAGAGGAAAAGAAGGACGCGCGCGGCGGGAAGGCAACGCGGCTACGCGTCGGCATCCTCTTTGAAGGACGTGATAACGGTCGGCAGATGGAACTGCTCGTTTACCTGCCCAATAGCGCCAAAGGCCCGGTTCCATTCTTTCTTGGTCTGAATTTCGACGGGAACTTTACAACAACCGACGAGACCGATCTTCCGTTGCCGGCGCACTTCGTCCAGGGGCTATTCGTCAGTGTGCCGGATCATCGCGCCGCCGAGTCGCTGCGTGGCCACAGCCGATCGATGTGGCCGTATGACACAATTCTCGACCGCGGATACGGCATCGCGACCGCTTGCTATGGCGAAGTCGAACCGGACATGCCAAACCAGTGGTGGCACGGTCCACGAGTGCTCGCGCCGCCCTCACACAGCGACGACTGGGGAGCCATCGGCGCCTGGGCGTGGTCCCTCTCTCGTGCGATGGACTATCTGGTGACCGAGCCGCGCGTTGATGGAAAGCGCGTCGCCGTCCTGGGGTTCAGCCGGCTGGGGAAGACCGCAATGTGGGCCGGCGCGCAGGATGAGCGGTTTGCCGCGGTCATCTCGCAAAACTCCGGGAAGGGCGGTGTCTCTTTGTCGAAGCGGCTGATCGGAGAGCGCGTCTCGCATCTGGCCGGCAATCTCGCGCATTGGTTCGCTCCAAACTACGCCCGCTTTATCGACCGTGAAGACGCCCTGCCGATCGACGGGCACGAATTGGCAGCCCTGATCGCGCCGCGCGGTCTGCTGATTCTGAGCGGCAGGGACGACCACTACAGCGATCCGGAGGGCGAGTTCCTCAGCGGCGTCGCCGCAACACCGGTCTATCAACTGCTGGGGAGCCAGGGGCTGGCCGCCGGCAAGTGGCCCTCCCCGCCGACTCTGATCAACAGCACGCTCGGATATTTCATCAGGCCCGGCGGCCACAATGTGACCGCCGACGACTGGCGGGCTACGCTCGATTGGTCCGATCGACATTTGAAACGTATCGAAAGATGAGCGGCCAAGCGCCGCGTTAGAAGCATCGCCAGGTTCCCGCCCGAATCCAAACCGCACAGCCCGGGCGCCTTGAATCCACGGCACGTCGCCAACGAGGCCGCGCAGTCGATCCTTCAATTTCAGCGCCATGCGGTTGGCTTCCGCGACATCATCGGTCGGCTGATTATTGCAAAGAAATATTCCGTTCTGGCGGGAGTACAAACCGCGATGTGACTTGGTGGTTGCGAAGATGCCCGCTGGCCCGACGAGGACACGATCGATACGGGGAGCCGCGAAGCAGCGAAGACGCGAGCAAGCCGCGAAGCGGGGGGCAAAGCATGGGCGCGAAGAAGGGGGGCGAGACGCCCAGGAGCATCCCCGTGGCATGGGCATCTTCTGATCGCATTGCGATACGTCGAGCGGAACCCAGTGCGGGCGAACACGCAAGCGTGGGCGATGCCACCCATCAACGATGCCGCCCTCCAGTCGATGCCCGGGCCTTTTTGATTGATGATTCCGCATGCCCGAGTCGCTTCGGGACCGTATAATGGCCTGACAGGAGAAAAGTGAAAGCCCTCTACCAAATCTGCGATTCAGAACGCCCCTTCATCTGGGTTCGCCAGGCGGAGGCGCACGAGCTGGCGCTCCATCTGTTTGGGCACCCTTACTGGAGCAGTTCGGTGCGGCCGACGCTTTTAGCGGTTCTATCGATGGAGGACAACCCGCCGCCGATGGATGGGATTGAAGAATCCGCAGACCGGGTGTATCTGCCCGCCGGGGTGTCGCCGAGGTTGCTCGTGGGACTTCAGAGCATCGTGGATGGGTGGGTCGCGAATCAGCACCAGTGATGGGAATCTGGAAGATAGGAAGAACTAAGGTGATTGCGCTAAGCAAACCCGGACACTCGACCCTCATCGGGACGCGCGGCCCGAATCGTTTTCAACCGCAGTTCACGTTTTCCCCGCGTCGCGGATAACGACAGCGAGCAATTGGAGCCACGTTTCTGACCCGCACCGCGTGCGTTTCCCGCCGCGATCTCTTCCAATCA
>Ga0302325_10009883_pt1 | contig 20768 bp, 27 predicted proteins | sample Palsa_T0_2_FD_201948 | JGI IMG/M metagenome (GOLD analysis project Ga0302325, IMG submission 201948) | Peat permafrost microbial communities from Stordalen Mire near Abisko, Sweden - Palsa_T0_2 | ecosystem: Environmental > Terrestrial > Soil > Palsa > Peat permafrost | place: Sweden: Abisko...
CTTTTTTGCGGTTAAATGGACCCGAATCAGTATCCTCGACCTCCGCAGGGCGGCCCACAACAACAGATGGCGAGTGCTCCTCCCTTCCCTTACGATCCGCAGACCATGGGCGGCCATTTCGGCGCTGCCAGTCAGGTCGCGCAGAGTGGATATATCCCTGCCACGGCCCAATTCAACTCGACGTTCCAGAATGTGACGCAGGGACTTCAAGGACAGTATCGCAATGTGTTGGCCACCTATTGGCAACAGGTCATCTACGAAATCGAGAACCAAGACCATGATTTCAAAGTCCACCAACTTCCTCTCGCTAGAATTAAGGTTTTTTCAACTGTTTTGCATGGCTGACGTGGCAGAAAGTGATGAAATCCGACGAAGATGTCAAGATGATCTCCGCCGAAGCGCCCATTCTATTCGCAAAAGGCTGTGATATTTTCATAACTGAACTCACCATGAGAGCATGGATTCACGCCGAAGAATCAAAGCGTCGCACTCTCCAACGATCCGATATCGCTCAAGCGATCTCGAAGTCCGATATGTTTGATTTCCTTATCGATATCGTTCCCCGCGAAGTCGCGCAACAACATTCCTCGATGGTCCCGCCGCCTCAACCTTTCGACTACAAACGCGGCGGTGACGAGGCCGGTCCCCCAGGAGCCAGTCCCAGCGGAAACGCCCCCGGCGCATTCCCGCTAGGATACCAAGACCATGCTCAAGGTGGTGTAAACTACCAATCTGGGCCCTTGGGGTACACTGCTACGCCCCCCGGCAGCAGTGCCGGCCAAGGCGGACAAGCTTATCCCCATCATCCCAGTCACCCCCTTTACGATGGAAATCGATACGATTCCATGTACTACTCTGGCCAACAGGTTGGTTTTCCTTGACGAGGTTGTGTTGATGGGCGGTAGGCACTTCATAATCTGTCTTATCCGCCTCATGAACATCCTCCTCAACAGGATGCGGCACACCAACAACATGAGTATAATGGACCTCCTGGACAGCCAGGGTATACGGGGGGAGATGATGTAAGTCATTATTATGGAAGTGGCGGCGCTCGATAGGGACGTGGCGGCGCTTATCGATAGGGTATTCTATAGTCTTAGTCTTGCTGTACGATAGATGAATAGAGCGTGTATATAGCCACTAGTGTTTAGTAATTAGGTATCAAATTGTTGTCCCATAAGTCCTAGATCATTAAACTAGCATAGTCTACGTCTATACCCTGCCCAACAGAATAATTAGTGTTTTAATCCGAAATATCCGCCATAGTGGTATCGATATCCTGGACCTTTCGTTCATGAAAACTCGCCAAATGCCTTTTCAAATCATACTCCCTTGTAAAACGCCACTCACAACCCTCAACAATGCAATCAATATTCCTCCCGGTATCCTCATATCCCGTCCCAACAAGCCCATCTATCAAACCAACCTCCTTAACAACTTTTCTGACTCTCGGTGGTGCCGGCTGCGTATGCGTCAAGTGATGCCGCTGCAAAACCTTCTTGAACCCAAAAGCCAGCCCACATCCCTCAAATTCACAAACGAACGGCTTCACCTTATCATGCACCGTCCTAATGTGATTTTTCAAACCGAATGCCTGCTTTAAGACTATCGCACGGGAGAGCATACCTTGGTATACCGTTTAGTACATCCTTCGACTTCACAAGCAAACTTCTTGCGCTCGTCCAAGGTGGTCCGATGCGTCGTGAGATGATGCTTCAGCACCTCTTGATTCGTGAATTCCAGATCGCAAGTAAAACATCGTGGCGGGTGTGTATCCCGTTTATGTCTCTGCATATCCAGTAGCTGAATAAATCCCTCGTCGCATTCATCGCAGAAGTATCTCGTGGTGTGTCGCTTTTGGATGTGTTGAGTTACCTTAGACTGCACATCCGCTGCAAAGGGACACCCTTCGTCGGCGTGGGGACATCGAAATGCTGGTGCATGGGTATGTTCTCCCGTAACATGCTGCCGTAGAAGATGTTTTTTCCGGAACGATGCATTGCAGGGTGGATAGCCGGTACACTGCAATCAACACGGAATTTCAGGGATAATACCTTGTAGGGAGCAGGTTCCGTATGAAGAGCCTCATGAGTTTTGAGATGTTGATTTGTAGACAAAGTAGCACCGCAGCCGGGATACGGACAAGAGATTCGTTTGGCAGGGATATGGGATTGTCTATGCGCTGCAAGATGGCTAGTTTTCATGTAATCTTTGTCGCATTGGTCGCACTTGAAGGGTCGCTACTGTCAGGCAAGTGATTCAGGATAGATACCTCTCCCGTATGCGTGTTGATGTGTTCCTGCAGACGACAGGGTTTGGTATAGGACTTGTCGCACCCGTCGAAGGTACAGGGGTAATTTTTAGCATTCGATTTCTGCCGTTTCAAGGATGGTGCGATATCGTCTGAGGGTTAGAAAAGAAAAACAGTATAGTGAATACCAGTTCCGGCGTCTCTTTTGAGCGAGACAGTTGACTCGGGTGAATCAAGAGCCTCAGCGAAGGAAGGCATGGTCGAGGAGAGAACTCGAAAAGAAATTGAAGACCGGCGCCAAATTTATCGACCAGGTCAATTCGCTTGACGGAGGACTTGAAACCACCCCACATCCCGCCCACTGCCGAGCCTGCCGATCACGACATACTCCGCAGTTGATTTCTCATCACCAAGGGCCACTCAATTCCCCGTCCACGTATCAAACACCCTGCAATTCTCCAGAACCTTTGTCCTTAGATCCAGTGATTCCCAGCCATGTCCCCAAAGTCCCATAAAATCGCGATCCTGGACGACTACCAGAACGTCGCCCTCAAATGCGCCGACTGGTCTCCCATCCAGAAACACGCCGAAATCACCGTCTTCACCGACACCCTCCACTCCGAAGACGCCCTAGCCTCACGCCTCTCCCCCTTCGATATCATCTGTACCATGCGAGAGCGCACAAAATTCCCTGCCTCCCTGCTGAAACGTCTCCCCAAGCTCAAACTCCTCACCACGACAGGAATGCGCAACTTGTCAATTGATATCCGTGCCGCGAATGCGCAGGGCGTTACCGTCGCTGGGACCACGGGAAAGGGAAATCCTACCTTGGAACATACGTGGGCTTTGATTTTGGGGGTCATGAGACATGTTGCCGAGGAGGATAGGAATACAAAACGGGGGGGAGTGTGGCAGACTTTTGTCCCGACGGGGCTTAAGGGACGCACAATGGGATTAATCGGACTAGGCAAGTTGGGAGGCGAGACTGCCAAGTATCATTCCCCTTCCCCAACTTTTGAATTCGGTTCTTTTGAATTTGGTTAACACGTGGTTTAGGATTGCTCAAGCGTTTGGCATGAATGTGCTTGCTTGGTCACCTAATTTGACTCCCGAACGAGCGCAAGCAGCAAACGTCACCCTCGCAAAATCAAAACAGGAGCTCCTGTCCCAATCGGACGTAATATCAATACACATGGTCCTGTCCTCCTCGACAAAGGGTCTCCTCAACGCAGAGGACTTGAAACACATGAAACCAACGGCCTATCTTGTGAACACCTCACGTGGCCCGCTCGTCGACGAAGCGGCCCTGATCGCTGTTCTTAAGGCGAACAAGATTGCTGGCGCGGCGTTGGATGTGTTTGATGTTGAGCCCCTTCCCGAGGGACATGAGTTGAGGAAACTGGAGAATGTGTTGTTGTCGCCCCATGTGGGGTATATCTCCGATGAGAACTATGAGGCGTTTTATGGACAGACGGCGGAGAATGTGCTTGCTTTCATTGAAGATAAACCTGGTCTCAAGGTGCTTGGTCCAGATATGGGGATGTTGGATTAACAACTGGAGAATATATTAGGGAGAGTATTTTTGGTGAGATGCCCATGTTTCAGAATAGTAAGAAAAATGCAACGTTGATATCTAAAAAGCATATACGTAACAATCAATAGTCCCTGCAACAACACATTCAACCGTATCCCATCTAGCCCATCCATCTATCCATCCCTTGCTTCCCATGCACACGAAAGGGGTATAGTATGACCCATGCAACACAACTCCAGTCGAAAAACGAAACGCAGCCAAGATCCAAGATCCAAGATCCAAGATCCAAGATCCAAGATCAACACCAACAATCATGACACGACAACGACAACAGAAAATGACATGTATATTCACAAACAAACAGCAATGAAAATGGTTCAGTCCATGTATCCACAAACAACACAACAACAAAAAAAGATATGCAATCGCAAGTATGTCCAGATGAGAAATGTCGACAGAAAAAAGAAATGATGTAGAAAATGATGTCGTATGAGATTAACATTCGGTTTTTCTCAAGGCAACGGGCGGGAAGAGTCCTAGAGGTAAATTCAGCACTTTGGGGAGCGAGCGCGACTGCAGGAGGCAAGGTGTCGCGGACGGAGAAAGTGCTAGGGAGGGATAAGGAGCGGAAGGTTACCGATCTGACGAGCACATGCGATGGAACGTAATTTCCTCCTCGCATTATTGGGTTCAGGAAATCTATCGTCAGATAATGAAGCCAATCCACAGAAGTCCCAATAAAGACGACAGAAAAATGAAGATAACACATCGAGATGAACTTCAGGAAGAGGAAATGGGGATTTTGAGGGGATCCCGACTCCTGTTCTTGACCCATGAGCGGTCCGCTAGAGTGAAAAATCTTGGGACGATAAGATGGATCTTCATCCATCACACAACTATTCCGGAATTTCTCAATAAGACATTCCTTCCCCTGAATATTGGCATACGAAATATCGCAGATTTTGTCCGAATGGAAACGATTCCTACTATCAACATACGTCCCAACGGGGTGCATCAAAACACCGCAGAAGGCCCAGCAAACGGAGGGGAGGGAGCGGGAGGGGGTACCATTTCGTTCCGACGCGGGCTTTGGCGAAAGGAATAATCGAAAGCGGGTCGATGAAATTAATAAACGCATACCCAACACTAAAATCAACCCCCTGCATCCCTCTACTTCTCCCGCAAAGGGATGTAGAAACGTACTTGCATTTATTCTGAAAATCGATGCGGAGGTATAAGAAGTCATAAGTCCCCGAATTGGTGATATCGACATACTCCATAAGCATTTGCTAATATCACTTACTGTCCAAGAAAACGGGTGACAGGGAGGGTGGGAGGGTACTTGGGTATACTTGTTGGGGACGTTTTTGACCATGATTGTGGTGCGGTGGTCGAGACCTCTTTTAATCCTCTCGAGGATGACTTTGTTTTTTTCGGGCACGTTGGTGCTTACGCTTCCGGGGATGGAGGTAAATGTATTGACACTGGATGTCGCCATTGACTCGCCCGAGACGGAGTCGTCGGGGTCGGTAGGCGGACTCTTGTTGGTGCTATTTGGGGTAGGGGAGAGGCGGTACATGTCGCCTGGACGGATTGGGACGGGACGGATCAGAGTGGCCGTACTGGTAGATGGACTCGAATGACGATGGTGGTCCATCATGTCCTTGGGATCTTCGCGGCCCCGGGGGGAGGAAGAGGATGAAGAAGTAGATGATGTGATACGCATTTGAGTGAAATAATTCTCGAGCTCGTCGTCAGACCATTTCCTTTGTTGACGGGACGGGAAAGGGGGATAAGCATCGAATGGTCCAAATCCATTGCCATATCCACGACCAACGGGCGATTGTCCCGTGTAATGCAACCCGCGGCTCTCAGCACGTCGATTGGATTCCCTATCCTCGTGAGATTTGGAAGATTCCGCTACAGTTGTAGTACTAGCGCCAGTAGATTGTTGAAACAACTCAAGTTTTGGGAAACTTGATTTTCCATTCCAGTGATCGTGAGGATCCTGCGGAACAATGTATGCCGCGGAACTCTTGAAGCCCGTCAAATGCGAGTATTGACGAGGATAAGATCTTGGCTCAATACTCATGAAACTCTTTGGGGGAACTTCCCTATGAAGCAACGGAAGCGGTTCACTCCAAACCGACAATCTCGTGCCCTTCCATTAACATCTCCATAGCAATGTCTGTTAAACAACCGGGGGGGGGGGGGGGGGGTGGGGGGATACAAACATATCCCGTCCGTGCATACTGTCAATGACTTCCACGGCCCTTCGTCGATCGTAGTATTCACATACAAAGACTCTTCCTCGGGATTTATACGAGATATCAAGGGAGTAGATTTCGCCGAAACTTTCGAGCAGGGTGCGCATGAGACGGAAATCGAGGTCTTCCTTGTCGCTAGCGATATTGAGTTTCCCCCCGGGAATGCCAAGGAATGGGATTTTGTACCCCCGTGCAGCCATCTATCGTCAGCGCAGTTCTGCCACGGCGCAAGGGTTTGGGATAATAGGAGTGGCAAGGGTGGCAAGGGCAGGGGAGAGGGGGTGTGGGGGGCACTTCGAGAAGAGCGATGATGGAGACGAATTGAGTGTCGAGACGACGGGTCGCAAAGAAGTTCTCGTTACGGACGTGACGGAGACAACGTAATGCATCGCGAAGATCATGGAAAGACACAATCGCGGAGCCATGTGATTGGATTGTTTCTGTGAAAATCCCAGTTGTATCACCGAGGCCCTGGTCGTCAGGATGTGGTTTGAAAGGAAGGGAGGGAGGACCTTGAGGAGTTCGAGAAGAGTCCACAATTGGGTCGTCTTGGGGAGATTGGTGATCATGACGGATCGAGAAGGAATGATGCCCCAGGGTCCTTGGGAGGGGAAGCACTTGTGGCTGGAGATGTCGTCCGTGGGCCAGAGGGAGGTATTGTTGATGACGGTGCTTGGAGAGGGGGCATTTGAACGATATCCTCTGGAGGAAGGATATTGACTTTGATCTGTTGGATCGGTGGTGGAGAGGTCAGGTTCGGGGATATATGTCGTTCCCTCGGCACTCAATCCATTTTGGCCAACCGACTCTCCAAAGAAGAACTTTGGATCACGACCTAGAATCAACCACCCTCCACCTAGAATAGGAATACCTTTCCTGAGAGAATGAATAGCAGTCTCGACTTGTCCACGATGTTCCTTATGCAAGACCATCTCCGGATACTCATCCGCACTCATCATCGGTCCCATCGGCGGCGAATTGAGAATAAACGAGGGAATAGCAGGAGTATTGACTCCGTCGCGATCCAAGTCATGCCACAAGGACGTGCCGTCTTGATCATCGTAGCCGGAGCCGACGGGATCACCAGAGTAGTAGTTGTGAAGGACGATTTCGTCGGTGTCCTTGATGGGGGAGGAGGATTGGTAGGTCTCGTCTGTGGAGAAGGAGGACGTGGAGTGGATGATGGGGGAGAAACTCTCGGTGGACATGGATTGGTGATGGTGGGTCATTGTGCTGGCCGAGTAGGACGACGTAGGAGAGGAATCTTGTTTGGGAAGGTGATCCGAGTGTTCTTGATGCATTTGATACGTGATGCCGTGGATAACGATGGAAGTGGATCACAGTGATCTGAGAATACAGACGATTGAACGAGAGTGAAGAGAGAAAGAGTAAGTGAGTGAGTGAGTGACAACGAGAACGATGGACGATGGACGATGAAACGACACCTGCGTGTTCCTGATGAAAGAGAGTGTCGAGGTAAGTGATGTATGTGAAGATGATCTCGGACGAGTCTGAGCCTGGAACAATGCAAGGTGCCACAGATCCACTGCTGCGATGTCCCCCATTTTTTGTGCCCGCCTTGCTGAACCATAAACGAGGTAGGTGCAGTGGCTGACGCGTGGTCGCCCGTCTGCGCGTTTTACCCAACAAAGTGACTAAGACGTGGCCGCCGCATTGGACACGCACGGGCCTTTTTCTCGCGGTTGACGCGGCAAGGTACAAGATGCAGTGACCGCCCGTCTGTTGGCTGCAAAACGGAGACACATCAGAAGTGCTTTCATGGGGCAGTTTGTTTGGGTTCGTCAACGGATCGGCAAAATCCCACAGAAAAATCACAAAGCCCGTACATCAGCTTCATCACCAGCTTTCTGAGATTTATGCCGGGATTTAAGAAATTGAGGCCGTCAACAATCTTCGACGTTTCCTTGTACCACGAATCACAGGCAGAGACCGGGTGTTATGGCCGAGCTGTCGTTTCCGGCTGTAACGGGACGAGACATCGAAAACTGCTGCTTCTCTTCCTGGTACGCAAAATACCACCGTCTCTCCCCGCGAGCACGGATCATCAAGCCCGTCCCCGAAGAATTCCTCAATTTTCTCAAATCAGACGGAATAGTCATTCCCGGAACGTACTCCACAAACCATTACATACTTCTTACATATAGCAATACGACGAGTCTGATATCGGAGATAGAAGAGATCGACGAGGACGCGGAAACGAGTGTACAGGACGAGGACGAAGGCGACCATAACGACGATCCCCTGGCTGATTTCACTGCCCTTTTGACTCGAGAAATAGCCTTGCTCAATGGGTCTGTTGTCCCTAAATTAAACTGGTCAACGCCAAAAGTATCCCCCTCTTCATAACAAGTCAACTGACTTTAGGACGCTGTGTGGATAACTCCCACGAACAGCCTGAAATGTCAAACCCCACAAGACATCTACCTCCTCCTCAAATCCTCCGACTTCATCTCCCATGATCTGCACCATGCCTACGACGATTGCATCCCCCCCTATCCCCCCATAACCTACGAACTCGTCCTAAAAGAATGGTACGACCTGGTCCCCTCGATGGAATTCCGGTGCTTCGTCCGCAATCGCCGTCTGCGCTGTATATCTCAACGTCAGAACCACTATTACCCCTTCCTCTCGCCCCTACGCTCCGAAATCCTACGACACGCAACCACACTGTTTTCCCAGATAAGGGACTTTGGGAGCGAGAATTGGGTGTTTGATATGTATATCCCGCGCACGAGGTTGCGGGGCCATTTGATTGATATCAATCCGTTTGCGCCGAGGACGGATCCGGGCTTATTTGAGTGGAGTGAGATTCTGGGGATGGCGGAGGATGCGGAGGTGGACGTTCGGTTTGTGGAGGAGAGTGAGCAGCGGATTGGGGGGTTGGAGTTTAGTGCGCAGCGGGTGCCTAGGGAGGTAGTGGATGTTAGTCAGGGGAGGGGAGTGATTGAATTTGCCGTTGAATGGGAGGAAATGTTACGGAAGGGAGTACGAGATGATATCCAAAGCGACGAAGACTAGACAGATAAGATATCTAACAATGTAATACAATAGCATTCATACAGAAAATCGTCCGTCAGATTGAGGTACATAATATCCCGAAACAATATTCCGGAAACACACCACGGAGCGACTGTTTTTTTGACAGCCGTAACTTCTCCCCGTTCAAGCATACCCCCGACCGGTCTATCGCCCTTTCAGCTTTTATCTGTCGGCGCATTTGCACCGCTCGCCTCTGTCTAAACTATCCTAAAATGCGGGCCAATAAATCAGGTCCTGCAATTGCAGGTGGTTCTGTAGGGACACGCTCAAAAGCTTCCTTGGTTGGGCTGCAATCACACCGATAGAAGGCACACGTGTGCCTTCATCAACGTGATTGTAAAACTCGACCGCATCCACTGAATTAGTTTGCTCACAACGATTCCCAAGCCATGACGTTAGAGTACCCAAGGGCTGAGTAACAATGATGCCTTTGCGATTACCACAAGATGCAGTTGGATATAGTAAGCAGTGACGATAGGGTCGATCCACCATTGAATCATAGCACCTAAGGCTGACGGTGGCACCGTTGTCAACAGTCTCGAAGTGACTGCGTTCGGCGTAGTCTTTAGTTGCATAGCCCGATAGAACGACGTTTCGAAATCCTATGTTAATTAATACTGCAATATACTGGAGAACGAAGCTCGTACCTGAAGGAGAAGGAATGATATTCTGTATGGACCCATCTGTTCTCCATCTGTGTACGATCTGAGGCAACATAGTCTCAGATATCTGATTAAGTATTAGTATAAGTAGCAAATATGGAAGGGTACCGTCAGGAGACCATCTAACACGAAATCTGCATCCTTGAGTATCTCATAATTCTCACTGATATCCAAAGTCTGCTTGTTCTTGAGGTTCAAGTCAGGACCAATGCCGCCGGCTTGAATAGCTACATCTCCTATTTCCATCAACACCGCTTCAATGGCACTGATTTTTTGCCGTTTCGCCGGACGGTCGCCATCAGAGGAATGTTTGCTGATATTCCTCGTGAGGCAATCATGCGCTTTTGGCAACCAATTTTTAACAAAGGGAACGGTCGGGAGATTTATAGACGACAACGAGCAGCAGCCACTGTTCATCAAAGCCGTTATGGTTCTCACGAGTAGAAGATCGAATGAAAGTTTTGAGTGCTTCATCATTCAAGGGACAGTCTTTGGTGACCAACAGATGTATTTCCAAATGATTTTTTGTCGCAGGTTTAAGAACAAAAGAGGTATCTGAATCCATGATATAGAATCCATCTGCGAGAAACGGTGCCGGGTCCTCAGGATCGATGACAACACGTTTTCCGAACGAAGGCGAGGCATCGGAGTTCGAACTTGGATTCAAAGTAACGCGGTGGACATAATAGTATGCCCGCTGCTGAGCATGACGTAACTCTTTACGAAGTTTCGCATGATTGTCTTTGAGATTTTGGAGTTCCCGTATAGAATCTCGGAGACAGGACGTATGACTAAGAACGTATTGGACGAAGCCGCCGTAAAGATCCTTGACCGCGAGTTTGCTAGTCACCAACTTCTCAAAGAGCCCCCGTTCATAGAACCGATGAAGCACGAGCCCCACAAAGTGTTCTGCTTGTCCCAGACAAGCTCGTAGGAGCAACCGTGAATGTGATGAGAGGTTTTCCTGTTGACGATCGATCTCTTCTAATACCGTGCAGACTCTTTCCCATCCTTGAGATAACAACCTACGTCGTGTTTTTGTTGGTAAAGCGTTGCCTTGTCCCTCCAATGTATAGCACAATGGTTCCCAGGCATGAGCTGCTAATCCTCTTTCGAGCGCCTCACTGAACTCGTGGATCTGGTCGAAGATCTGTGTGCCCGCATCGGAATTGCTTGAGTCCATTTTAGACCGAAGTCCGGGTAAAAATCACTTCTCTGGCACCGCTCACTGCTTAAACTTTTCAGGCGGCACAGAGACAAGCTGCTCTGTGATTCAAGACGACTTGGAATTGAATAGACCACTCTAGCTAGAACCAGATCTGATGAGAAAATGCTGCCGTGCGGGTCGATTTGTGTAGCGCAGGCAGGAGGCAGGATCCGGGAGCAGGCAACCTGAGGCAGGGCTCTGAGAGACAGGAGGAACTGTGAAGCACCTACGAGTCAGAAAGTACCAAGAAGAGTCTACCTTCTTGGATGCACGCTTCTACTGATGGATGACGCGTGCTGGCATCGATGGATGCGGTTTGTGTCGCTTAAAGTGCGAGTGAATGTGGCCGTTTTCAGGCAAAATTCAGGGGCAGTTGGTCCACCAATGATATTCCCGCCTCGTGGAATCGATTTTCAGGCACCGGCGAATGGTGGATCTCATTAAAGAGTTCAATCTGATAGAATTCAAAGAAGACAGTAACGGAGTGTCATGATCATGATGCATACCGACTGCGCGCCAGTAGGCACATCGGAGTTTATTTAACCATCTCCGTTCTTAAAATCCGGTGCGAAAACTTAAAAGGGACATATAAAACGCCTGGAATATTCGACAAACTACGAGCAGAAAGTACTTGAGAACGTGACTTGTTATCCCCGACGGTGGACCCCACGTTCAAAATAAGTTATTTCCTTGTTAAAGAAGCTCCAGTCCTTTTTAAACTTTGTGACACTTCTTCACAGCCTTCGAGCAGTCACGTTGATCAATCATGAAAGCAAACGCACCGAGCTTCTTGGCACTTCGAATACACGTACACAGTTTCGTGGCCATAGAAGGACACGGAAACGTTACCTGCTTTTCTAGCGGCCAAAGGCCGCCGGTGCGACATAGCTTTTTTCTACAAATAAAAGTCGGGAATCATCAAATAGCGTCCGCTGACAACAACATCATCAGGAATTTGGCTAAAGGAGTATAACCAGTATAAATACATGGGGATTTTCTGTGAAAGATAAACTACCGGAGGCATATGGAGATTATTGCGTTGACTACTGCTATGGCGGACGCAAGGGCTGGAATTCAAGCTTCGTTACGTGAGATCAGGGATTATCGCCGTCGGAATGCAGGAGAGGATATTGACGAGACATTGGAAGCATGTCATTCGATGCTGAGAATTATTCAAACCCATCTTGCGTATATCTCTCGAAGGGACACTTTGCTCGTTATTCCTGGAACCAACGCAGACAAGAATGGTCAGATCAAATGGTATGCGAATATTGATGTTCTGTAGAGCTTCGAGTGGCCGATTACTATGCCATTGCCAAGATTTTTGAAGAATTTCACCACAAACTTCGTAGTGCTCCTAATGAGATTGAGTGGCACAGTCTCTCTCAGAGTATCGAGACTTGTTCGACTTCCATTCAATCGAAATTTGTCAATACGCTCGCTGCACTTGGAGTTGAGGTATAGTTCCGTTTGTCGTTTTACTAATTATATTATTAGGTCTGGTCATGGTCTGTCACCAACATCACTTTGACGGACTCGGATAAAGATCAACTCAGCGACGATGCTCGTACAATGATCGGTTCCGCACAAAGTTCTCTCTCAGAATTGGTACGGGCACTCGAAAGTGCACGGCGACAGGTTCTGGAGAAGTCGGAGAAGATGAAGGAGTAATGCTTTGCACTGTTTGTCACGTCAGGTTGGTATTGTTGAGTCTGGGTCCTCTTGTTCGCTGACGTTCGTCATCGTGTTTGAATGGATTTGCTACCCATTTGCGTATGATGACAACCTGCAACGAATTCGGGTTCTTTCCAAGCTTGCTTAGTTTCAGTAGTTGAAGGGTGTCTTTTAATGTACTTACTGTGGAGATCTAGATCTGTAAGATCTGATCAAAACCTGATTTGGAGCTGCAATCGAGTTTGGGAGACGTCCTTCTGTTGCTCAGTCAAACAAACATGTGTGAAGCTTCAGTGTGACTCCTATATTGATACCTAAGGGTCGACATTAATTGCAGCAATACTTCTATATCAAAACCTCGAGAAGTCCCTCCCCCAAATAGCACGTCGAAACCAATCAAACGCCAGAAGCGCCCTTGTCCGGAAACTCACTTGTTGACTCCAGTAGACACTTCGCCAGAGATACATTGCCATGATTTTCCCCACCAGGACATTCCCCCAGCCTCCTGTCCCTCGATCGAATACCGCCGAGTTTCCTAGGTATGCGAGACTGCCGAAGTGGTGATACGAAAAGGGTTCGAAGACGGCGTCGTCGATGTCACCTTCGTTGATTTCGTTGAGCTCGAGTGTTCCTTGGGCTTTGGCTAGCTTGTTCAGTTTCTTGGCTAGATATGCCCTGCAATTAGAATATGCCGAGTTAGTTGGGAGAGACACCCTTGTTGATGAGCTCTTTGAGCTGTTGCGGGGAGACTCGTGAGTTTACAATCGATGACTTTGAGAAGTTCTTCCAACTCTTGGTAATCTAATGTGCCTATAATTAGTAGGGATATTTAGAGAAAGATGTGCCCGAATGATCGCAATCGCTCTCATAGAAAATCTTATCCAGTCGCTTTAAATGAGAAGCCGCCTGAGGAAACTTCCTCTTAATCTTCCCAGCAACCCTCCTCCACTCGTCAAACGTCAGCTCCGTCTTCTCCGGATCCTTGCCCACCTCACAATCCGCGGCTCTCAAGAAATCAACAATATGTCCCGCCAGATTATTCTGCACAGTAGCACAATCTCCCACAGCATACACATCCCCCATCGGCGCCCCCAAAACGCGTAAATGCGAATCCGTTTCCAAAGCATGGCGATTTTTCTGGACATGGATCAGTTGATTCTTGACGGTTTGGGTGATGGGGTTGAGAGTCACGCCGGTGGACCAGACGATAAGACCCGCTGGTAGGACGTGTTCGGTTACTTTTCCGTCTGCACCTTGGAGAGTGTAGTAAATTTTGTCTTTTTCGACTTTGGAGACTCGAGCGTTGGTGATGACGTTTATTTTATCGTTGCAGAATTTCTTTTCCGCGTATTTGCTGATTTTTTCATCGTATGTGTTCAAGATATGAGATTGAGATTGAACGATATGGACCGATACTTGATCTCTCAACAACGCTGGGAACTATCATCAATTATGACTTTGTAAAAGGGGAGGTACATAAGGGGTAAGATCCTCTTCCATCATATCAGCCAGTTCGGAAGCGAATTCAACACCAGTAGGTCCTCCTCCCGCAACCACAAAGGAGAGCAAGTTTCGGCGTTGTTCCTCTGTTGTTGTAGGTAGACAAGCAATTTCAAAGTTATCCATGATATGATTTCGTATGCCTCGCGCGTCGGCGATAGTTTTGAGGAAATGAACATGGTCAAGACCATCCACGCCATGTGTATTTGTATTTGAACCCACTGAAATAACCAATTTATCGTAGGGGAGATAGAATTTCTGGAGAACACCGTTTTGGTCGGGTTGGGATACTAGCACGAGTTTGTTGGACATGTCGATGTCTTCGGCAGACGCTTCAAAGTAATGTGCTCGTGCCCTGCACATAATCTTCCTGATAGGTTCCACAAGGGATCTAATTTAGCACGATAGAAGGTGAGATTACCTCGGTTCTAGGGTCCCGACTGTGGCGCTAGGCAACAAGGGGGTGAAGAGGAAGTAATTCTGAGGAGACACAACGACAATGTGATAGTCATCAGGATTGATATCTTTCAAGATTGTGACAGCCTAAGTATTAGATCTACTTGAACGCAGGGAGGTGTACAGCCCATCCAGTCCCGAGGATCACCAGTTTTGGCTTTCCGGAACTGATTTTGTGTCCAGGGGTATCTTCATCGTCGATTAGGACATCCGCAACAGGATAATTCTCAGGCCCGAACCTCCGTGGATTGGTCGCCAATTGTGGGACTACCAAATCCTTCGGCCGTCCCCTCGGATGATACGTTTGCGACTACTTCTTCAGCGAGTCAACGCGTCAGGGGTATACGTCATAAATAAAGAATCCCGCGATTGCGACAACAACAAAGACAGTCGAGTATGCTGTGAAACGGAAACAGATCTTCCCCCAGGATTTTGCTGTCTCGGCAGCCGTCTCAGTTGCCGTCGCGTGTTTCCTGATGCCGAAAAAGGTACGCTGGGGACTTCGATGGACAAATGGTGGTGCAATTAGGCGACCGCGTGGCAGAGGAGGGAATGATGAGAAGGGCCGCGACGGGAGAGGCATTTGTTTCAGGGGCAATTGCCTCAGACCCAATCGTAGTGCCATCTACGACTACAAGGCAACCAGTTGACGGACAATGCTTTCGCTGGTGTTTGGCAGGCAGCAAGTTATGGCGGTGGTTTGGTGGCTGATATGTTGTATCTCTGTATGACGTTGGCCGATCACCACGGCACGGCGGGTTCCGCTTCTTGAGATCAAAGAATGACCAGAAACTACTTCGGTTTTAATCTCCGCAATCCCGTGTTTACTTTTTGTTCGATGCTTAGCGAGTGTGGATATTTGATGTCTATGTCTTTGTTTGCCTCCTACAGACTCAGGAGTTCAATGCAGTTTTCAATTGATATCAGCTCGGGTAATTATAGTAAATAAATAGATAAATAGATAAATAGATAAATAGATAAATAGATAAATAGATAAATAACTAAATAATATCTTATCTTTACGAAATAAATAATGGATCACGTATTTCCAGGCGAGTAGCGACTCATCCGACTATCGACGTCAGCGGTCAACATGGCTCAGATACCTCTTCTACCGCGCGTAACGCTGCATCTTGTCACTGTCTTCACAATAATTGCATTTCTCCTTATCGTCCTGTTCCCAACTCTCAGCTACACGAAATCCGTCTACCGCCCCCTCGAAGATTCCCCAACCATCATCACAGATGCATTCGCAGACCCAACTGTTTCTCCAAGTATTTACTTGAAGCTCCAGAAACCTCGAGAGGGCTTCAGTTATGACGATACAGCTGCTGCGAGGGTGCAACAGACGACCGAAACGCCGGCTAGAATCTCGGCTTTGAAAGTCATTGGATCGAGCGCGATAGTTGTTTGGCGTGGAATTGTGATTGTTGGACAGTTCCTTTGGATTGTGGTGCGTCCGTTGCATGCAGGTTTGGTGTTCTTGTACGGTAAGTTCGTCTTCATGTTTCAGCCATTCATCATTATTGGGACGGGGATTTATACGCTTGTCATTGTTTGGCCTGTTCAATTAGTCGATTACCTGGCTAAAACTTTCTATCCGCTCTACCTCTTCCTCGCCTGCGCCTCGATCGTCGGACTTGTTGTCGGTAGTATAGCAAGCTACGCCTCTTCATTCCTCAACAGCACCCTTTTCCCTCGACCTCCGCCGAAGACCGTGGTTCCAGCCATCGAATCCCGTCCAAAGACAGCAGAATCACCCTCTGAATCAATTTATTCCAGCGGCACAGTTACGCCAGCTCCCTATCGAGTGCCGCCGCCAAGCAAGTACCCCAGCGGTGGTGTTGACGACATCCACATCCTCGACACAAACGCCTTGTTTAGTTCATTCTCTCTTCCTGTTCCTCCCTCAACGCCACCGGGGATTTTATATGCAGCTCCTACGCCGGCAGGAAGTGTATCTGGAGTTGTAGGAGACACAATTTTTGAGGAAGACGACGATTCAGATGACAAAACTCCTGTTGCATCTGTGGAAAGTTGGGCTTTTGGTGCTGGAAAACCGTTGTCAAGGCCGGAGAGCGCACATGGAAGGATAGGGGGGAGGCAGGAGGGTCCTGGAGCAGGGACGTGGCATCCAAAAGTCAAGCGGGAGGAAGTTGATGTTCAAGGGATTGATTTCGGAGACGATAGGGTCAGAAAGAGGAAGTAGGATTTGCTTGCATGGTCGACAATAACCTAGTCGGTTTGCTTGGTTTAGGCATGGCGTTGTGCTTTCTTGGGATTCACTGGATTGAGGCTCTGGTTTATTATAGATACCATTTTCAATGTGCATAGCTATTCACAAAAGACATCATGATCTATGAACAAGATCATTGAGCTTCTCATCTTCCCCTCCCTCTACCGCCTCGCCCACCGCGCGCTCGGGCACGGCCTCCACGGCCTCCTCGTCCTCTGGCTGCCCCGCGCTTAGCAGTCTCAACCTTCGCATCGTCTTGTCCTTTTCGTCTGGAACTGGTCCTCAAAGGTTTTGAAGGTCCACCATCTGTACCAGCGACACTAGCAGTGTCATGCACACTCTCTGTTTCCTCTGCGTCTTCGTCCTCTTCGTCGCCCTCTTCAGGCTCCTCCTCTTCGGGTTCCTCTTCCTCGCTTTCCTCCTTTTTGCGGGTCTGTCGGCCACCACGTCGTTTTGGAGCGGTGCTAGCAGCCGGCGTAGCCGAGGAAGAAGTTTTCCGTTGAGCAGTTGTAGTTCGAGGTCGTTTCATTCTCGTTGTTGTTGTAGGAGAAGTCAATTCTATCAAATAAACAGTTGCCTAAACTTTGGAGTACCCTCTTCGTCGGAGCCGACTTCTGTACTAGCCGCAGCGGTGCTCTCCTCTCGCCGTCTCTTCTGTCCGCGCCCTCCTCCACTGCGCCCAGACCGAACACTCATGACAGCCTCCGGAGAACTTGGTGGAGAACAATCTCCCTCAACACCTCGCCCCCGATCCTCAATTATGCCCACCACATCCTGGAACGGGAATTCGAACTCAGTGCGCTGCACACTTGGATCCTCGTCCGTCTCTTCCGTCTCTTCCTGCTCTTCTAGACCCTCCATATCGTACAATTCATTGAGTTTGTCCTTGATGTCTTGGAGGGTCAAAACGGGGTCTGTGGGGCCGGCTTTTGAGTTTACATGGTTCAGGATGGAGACTAGCCGCATGGCCTTGTGGATGCCGATGGGGCGGAAGTTGACCAGGGCATTGAACAGTGCGATTTCAAGGTCGTAGGTCCATGGAGCCTGGGGGACGGTCAACATGATGTGGACAAACGCCGCTGTTGATGCCGCGTTTCAATTTTGCAGGCGGGATTGTTTGTGATTTCCCGGAGAAAATCGGCTTCGGTCAGGTACGGATCTCGCAGATCCCAAGGCTTCATCTCACGCGATCGCGGGTAGCACCTTTTATCACAATACACTTTTATTCCTTGACTACAGGCGTGTTATTCAGCGAACGAAGCTATCTCATGGATATTATATATAATAGATAGAATTTTTGAAAGGGCCCCTTCTTAGTAGACGCCCACATCCTTCCAGGCCTTGGTGACAACATCTGCCGCACTTTGATCAAAAAGCTTCCCAGCTGCCTTGACAGTGAGATCCGCAAATGCTTTGAAGTCGGCGTCATTGGCAAGTTCGCCCCCAGTGAGGGTTTCGTACCAAATCTTTCCAGCTTTTTCCCAGGCGTAGCCACCAAGAGCAACAGCAACAAGGTAGAATGCATGATTGGGAATACCAGAGTTGATGTGAACGCCTCCTTCATCATCGTCCGTAGTAACAAAGTCGGCCATGGTAGCGGGCTGGGGGTCTTTGCCTCCGACCTTGGGGTCGTTGTATGCAGTGCCGGGGGCTTTCATGGAACGCAAGGCGACGCCGTTGATTTGGGAGGCCCAGATACCCTCGCCGATCAACCAGTTTGCTTCGGAGGATTTCTGGTTGAGATGGTATTGCTTGACCATGATGCCGAAGACGTCGGAGCAGGACTCGTTCAAAGCGCCGGATTGTCCTTGATAATCCAAGTTTGCAGTGTATTGAGTGACACCATGGGTGAGTTCATGTCCGATGACATCAACTTGTTTGGTGAAGCCGCCGGTAGCAAAGTATACGCCATCGCCGTCTCCGAACACCATTTGCCGTCCATTCCACATGGCGTTGTCGTACTTTTGAGAGTAGTGAACGCTGCCGATGAGACTGAGTCCGTTGTCATCAATCGAATTGCGGGAGAAGATCTTGGAGTAGAAGTCGAAGGTGTAGCCGAAGCTGTCGTACACCTCATTGATTGCAGCATCCGAAGCAGGTGGTTTTCCCTCTGCGCGGACAAGAGTGCCGGGTAGACGCTTGCTTTCGTTGCAGGTGTAGAGCATGCGTTTCTCCCCTGCAGGAGCAGCCGTCGCAAGGAAAGCTTCGCGTTGCAGACGAATCTGATGGGAATGTTCGAGAGTGTGTGCAGCAGCATCCCTGGACTCGGGAGTAGCTTCTGCTGACGTGGCAACCGCTCTGAGGACATGAGGCGGAATGATTCCTTGCGCAGGAGGCTCGCTAGGAGGCCCACTGGTGTGAGCACGGAGACTCAAAGCGTGGGCAGCGCGAGCGGCGCGGAGGGTGTGAGTGTGGTGGAGTGCCAACGTGGCATGTTCCTTGGCTGCCGGCTCTGCGGTGTCAGAGTTGAGAATGCCCTGGAGGATATGCGAAGGAATGATGAAGCAGACGTGTCCTCCGTGGCCGTGATCGGCATGGTGGTGTTCCTGGTGGACTGTGGCCATGTTTCTTTGCGCTTAAAGGTTGTTTGTCTGTTGGACGTTTGGAGTGAGAGTTGGAGATGCAGGTGTGAGAATTGGCTGATGCTGAGGCCGGCCTTATAAGCTCCAGACACAGCCCCAGGCTCCTGTTTCGGCCTCTGGGCTCAAGCCTCTTTCCGCTCCAAGGCAACAACACGATTAAAGCGAACCGTGCGGTCATAAGGTCGCCGCTTATTGGAAGCACATGTTAAACTGGGCTCAACCCGCATGTATCTCGCCTGAGCCGCTGCGTAACCTTATTCTGCGGTATTTCGGGGAGCCATACCCGAATTTGATTCTGCCGCCTCCGCGATAGCCTTTGTGATATGAGCGAGCGATAGTTGCCCGTGCGCGGTTTTATTTCTTCTAGAAGGTCCTTTGTATCGCCATTCATAGCATGAACGAGAGGAAAATCATCCATTGTCGCGTGGTAGGATATAGCAATGTAACCAGAGTGAGAGAAGGGGCCGCGAATTGGCTTAGGCGGGATGTCGATCAACCGGGGAACCGTAGCTAATTAATTAAGGGAAAAGTCCGAAAATACACCTCCCGACTTGCCAAATTAGCAAAATACACCTCCCATTTTCGTGATTTCCCGAAGTACACCTCCTCACCCATAGTGATCTGATCCTTGATGCATGTGGAGATAGCCTGTAACTTAGGGAAAGATATTATATTAGCAAACGAGAATCTGCCGGGGCACGCCAGAATCTGTCCGGATGAGCTGGAATCTGTCCGGATGAAGCAGATTTTGGCCGGATGAAGACATATCTCGCTGATTGCTTTTACATTAGTACGATTCTATTCTAAAAAGATGAATAAACTTCTAAATTGCAAGGCTGTTGAACGTCGCGTCCTTGTAAAGCGATGATGCTGATGCAGCCATGCAAGACACGGGGTTCCTCTGTCGTTTGTGCGAGCGAGCAACATGATTTTCAGGGCTGTGCCTTGGCAAAATGGGTGAGGAGGTGTACTTTGGGAAATCACGAAAATGGGAGGTGTATTTTGCTAATTTGGCAAGTCGGGAGGTGTATTTTCGGACTTTTCCCATTAATTAACTAATGCCCCTGATCTCACGCTTACTCCACGTTCCATCTTCGGTATATTGCTACCGCAAGGGAAATCACGGCTGCGCATATAATTCAAGCGCAGCACGAAGCATTTGGAAAAAGAAGCTCCCGGGACCATCCGTAGAAAAATCAGAGGATACGTGTCGTAAATAAGCAAGTCAGGGATCAATTATTTATACGATAAATATATGAAATGATCTCAACATGCATTGATATTTTCTTGCTTTTTGAGACCCCCTCTATCCAACAATTTTCAATCATCTTCTTTTCCG
>Ga0302325_10009884_pt1 | contig 20768 bp, 17 predicted proteins | sample Palsa_T0_2_FD_201948 | JGI IMG/M metagenome (GOLD analysis project Ga0302325, IMG submission 201948) | Peat permafrost microbial communities from Stordalen Mire near Abisko, Sweden - Palsa_T0_2 | ecosystem: Environmental > Terrestrial > Soil > Palsa > Peat permafrost | place: Sweden: Abisko...
CCGGCGACAAACTGCGCGGGGAAATACAGCCGACTCCGGACGAGTTGCGCAAATACTACGAGGCCAATAAACCCGCCTATCAGGTCCCCGAGAAGCGCGATCTGGGCATCGTGATCGTGGATCAAGCCAAGCTGGAGCAGACCATTCAGCCGACCAATGCCGATCTGCTGCGCCTCTATAACGATAACAAGGACACGTATCGTACCCCGGAGCGGGTCAACGTCCGGCATATTCTGCTTAAGACCACTGGCAAAGACCCAAAGCAGGACGCCGCCGTAAAGGCCAAAGCCGACGATCTGGTGAAGCAGCTTCGGGCCGGCGCAGATTTTGCCGAGATGGCCAAGAAAAACTCGGAAGACCCCGGTTCGAAAGACAAGGGCGGCGAGTACGATGGGGTGGTGCGCGGCCAGATGGTTGCGGAATTCGAGAAGGCTGCGTTCACGCTCAAGCCCAACGAGATCAGTGATCCGGTGAAGACCGATTACGGTTACCACATCCTACAGGTGCTCAAGCACGAGCAGGCGCAACTGAAACCGTTCGACGAGGTGAAGGCGCAACTGGCGGCGGAGTACAAGAAACAGCGGGTGAACGACATGATGCAGCAGTTATCGGATCGCGTGCAGGCTGCGCTGACCAAAGACCCGTTGCATCCCGAAAAGGTGGCGGCCGACTTGGGCGTGCAGTACGTGAAGGCCGATAATGTTGGCCCTGGGGATCCTCTTCCCGAGGTGGGCGTAAATAAAGAGTTCGAAGACGCGGCCTACGCCTTGAAGAAGGGTGAAGTCTCGCAGCCAGTCGTGGTGGCCGGCAATAAAATCGCCATGGCAGTCTGCACGGGCACCATACCGGCGCACCCTTCAGCATTCGAAGAAGTGCAAAGCAAGGTCCGCGATGCTGTGATCAACGACAAACTGAACAAACTGGTCGACCAGAAGGCTACCCAACTGGCCGATAAGGCGCGCGCGAATGGCGGAGACCTGGAAGCCGCCGCGAAGTCCCTGGGGCTGGAAGTGAAAACCTCCGACGCCGTCGACCGCGCCGGTGCCATTGAGGGGTTGGGATCTGCCAGCATGCTTCCGGATGCCTTCATCAAGCCGGTGGGCTCCATCATTGGCCCCAACCCGCTGGCCGCCGGCTCGAAGCTGGTGTATAAGGTTGTCGAGAAAATCCCCGCCGACCCAGCCGGCCTGGCCAGCCAGCGCCTTGCGATACGCGACCAGATCAAGAGCCAAAAAGGCCAAGCCCGCAACTCCCTGTTTGAAGAGGGCGTGCGCGATGCGCTCACCGCGGAAGGCAAGATCAAGATTCATCAGGACGTAATCGACCGGTTGCTCGCGAGCTACCACGGCTGACCGCAGTTAACGGCGGCTAACGTAAATGGTCCATTCCCTCTTGGATTTCCTACACTCGCTGACCGACCCGGAGCGGCTGATTCAACTCTTAAGCACGCTGCTCACAGGGTGGCTTGGTTATGCAGTGCTCTTCGGACTAGTATTCGCAGAGACTGGAATGCTGGTGGGTTTCTTCCTGCCCGGCGACTCGCTGCTGTTCACCGTGGGTGTGGTTTGCGGCGCCGGACAGCTCGATATCGCGCTGGTCATTGTGCTGCTGATCTGTGCCGCCATGCTGGGCGACACGGCCGGCTACATGCTGGGCCGCGGCAGCGGGCCGCATATCTTCAACCGGCCCGATTCGCGCATCTTCCGCCGCGAGTACCTGCTGCGCACGCACGAGTTCTACGAAAAGCACGGCGGCCGCACCATGATCTATGCGCATTTCATTCCGATAATCCGCACGTTCGCGGCCTTCGTCGCCGGCGTAGGCCGCATGAATCTGGCGCGTTTCCTGTCGTTCGATATATTCGGCGTCACCGGATGGGTCGTTATGATGACGATGGCGGGCTACGAGCTCGGCGGCGTGGGCTTCGTGCGGCGCAACTTCGAGAAGCTGATCCTGGGAATTATCGCCGTCTCGCTTTTGCCCGCGGGCCTGGAAGTGCTGAAAGCGCGCCGGCGCAGCATGCCGGCCGCGCGTCATTAGAGCCGAAGTTACTTGGTAGGATCTTACCATTATGACAGTCTGTGTCCTCATTCGAGACATGTGTAAACAGTCATCGGTTTGTTATAAGTTCCAACTTCTTCCTGCCTGATACCCGCTGGGACAACGTGTAAAATTCGCGCGTGCGCCGGCGATTTCGTTTTGCTCAACTTACCTCTGCTGCTATACTCCTCAACGGAGGTATTAATGAAGAACGCTTACAAACTGAGTCTCGCGTTGCTGGCGTGCATGGCCGTGAACGCTCAGGACACGACTACCAATAGCTATACTCAGACTAATCTGGTTTCAGACGTCGCGGGGAAGGCTGCCAATACGGATCCGAACCTCAAAAATCCGTGGGGCTTGTCGGATAACTCAGGATCGCCTTGGTGGGTGTCCGACCAAGTAACGGGTGTAACGACTTTGTACGACGGCACGGGCACTATCGTACCCCTGGTGGTAGGCATTCTGCCCGCCAGTGGCACAGGCACCGGCAGTCCCACGGGGACTGCGGTTTTTAACGGAAACTTTGTATTTGTCACTCTGGATGGAACTATTCAGCAGTGGCTGGGAGGGGCTGACACGGTCATCGAAGTAAACAACTCCAGCAAGGGCGCCGTTTACACCGGATGCACGGTGATCACGAGTGGAGGCGTGCAGAGGCTGTTTGTGGCCAATGCGGCCGGCGGCGTCGAAGCCTATGACTCCACGTTCGCCCCGGTAACTCTGGCGAAGGGAGCTTTCACGGACGGCAGCGTTCCAGCCGGCTACGCGCCTTATGGTATCCAGAGCGTCGGCGTGAAAATCTACGTCACCTTCACCCAGGCGCCCGGAGCGGGGAACGGCTATGTGGGAGTTTTCTCGGCGGCCGGCAAATTGATGCTGAGTTTGGAACATGGAAACTGGCTGAATGAGCCCTGGGGTATCGCGGAGGCGCCCGCCAGCTTCGGCGCATTTAGCGGCACACTGTTGGTGGGGAACACGGGCAGCGGTACGATCGCCGCGTTCAATCCGGCTAACGGAAAATTCCTGGGCTTCCTGGAATCGGCCGGTAAGCCGATTGTGAATGGTGGGCTCTGGGCGCTCGATTTTGGACTTGGCGGCTCGTCGGGCCCGACTACCACGCTTTATTTCACCGCGGGCATCGACAGCTTCAAGCACGGATTATTCGGTAGCATAGTTCCTACAGCTCCATAGATAGAATATGTCGCGAACCGGCGGCCGGGATGGTTCCTGCGCCGCCGGTACCTCCGTGGCACATGCGTAACTCTCTGCTACTCGGCCGGCTTCGGCCGCGGCGTCGCGTCGCCGGGGATCATGCCCATCGCCCACTTCACGGCCTCGGTCCACATCTGCTGGATGTCCGGGCGGTCCCAAACTTCCTCGCGGTGGCCTAGCGAGGAATAGAACATGCGCCCCTTTCCGTATTGGCGTACCCAGGTTACGGCGAAGTCCTGGTCGGTGCGGTGCACGCGGGGGTTCTTGAGGTCGACGGACTTGGGGTCGATGCTCATCAACACGCGCAGCTTGTCGCGCGAGTACGGCTCCTTGAACTGATAAATTTCGTCATAGATCGGGAAGTGCGCCGGGAAATGTTTTGTGGCGGGAAATGTGCGGTCCTCGACATTGATCTCGGCGTGCACCTGTCCCCAGGGATGCTCGTTGAAATAAGCGCCGATCAGGTCGCCGTAGTCCAGCCACTTGTAGAACGTGTCGGTGGCGCTGTGCGCGCCCAGGAAGCCCTTACCGTCTTCCTTGACAAAGGAAAGCAGGGCGGCCTTCTGTTCGTCGTTCAAATCCAGTTCTCCCGTCGTGTAAAACATTACGGCGTCAAAGTAGTTCAGGCTCTTGGCGTTGCCTTCCAGCTTCCGCTTGGTGAGCAGTTCCGAATCGGTGCGCAGGTAGGTGTCCCAGACGCCGCTCTGCTGGCCCAGTTTTTCGATGGTCGCCATGGCGTGCGACACCGAATCGTGCTCGAAGCCCTTCACCTCGCCAATAAAGAGCAGCTTCTTCCTGGCCGGCGTTTGGCCCTGCGCAGTGCCGCAGACGGCAAGTGTCATCGACACCGCCACCAAAGTGGATGCAAGCGATCGAAATTTCTGCATAGAATTTCCCGAAGGGCAATCATCTCACCAGTACTGTTGGCGCGCAACTGGCTGTGCTCTAACGTGCCAGGTCGGGAATGCGCAGTGAAGTGGGCAGGCTCAGGCGTGCTGGTATTTGCCTTCGCCCTGGTCCACGTGGCTCCAATCGAGCTGCGCCAGATAAAGCTGGTTGCCGTCGGGATCCTCGAACCCCACGAACTTACCGGATTTGCTCTCGTTGACCGCCCCTTGGAATTGCACGCCCTTGGCTCCCAGAGTTTTCATCGCGTTTTCTATCGAGCCGGCGAGTTCCAGCCCGATCGCCATCGATCCCTTTCGTCCGGCCGGCGTTTCCCCCGATGCAGGGTGCAGACCGATGGTCAGTCCCTTGCCCACTTCCACGGAAGCCCAATGGTCGCCGAAGCGATACGCCAACTTCAAACCCAGCACCTCCGTGTAGAAGCGCACTGCGCGATCCATGTTCGAAATGTAGACTGTGACGTTGCCGCTCGCAAACATAATTCACTCCTCGATCTCTACCTTCCAAGTATCCAACAAACAGTGCGAGGATGGAAAGAGCCATTTTGCATTCGGAAGGTACCACTTTGCAGCTCGATCCCAGCTCGCACCGGCCCTTGTATCTGCAGCTCCGCGACGCTCTGCGCCGCCGTATTGTGGATCGCAATCTGCCGCCCGGCGCGAAACTGCCCTCCACGCGCACGCTGGCGAAAGATCTGGCCATTTCGCGCAACACCGTGGTGAACGCCTACCAAGCGCTGTCCGCCGAAGGACTCGTCGCGGGCGCCGTTGGGTCGGGCACGCGCGTGGCCACGGCCGTCCGCCGGCGCAGGCTGGATGTTCTGAGCATCCTGCGGGAGTCGCACTTCCCAACCGATCCGCTGCCCGTGTGCGATCCCGACGGCAATCCTCTTTACCTGCACCGATGAGAGTAGCGGCTTAGTAACGCCGCGCCGTTTGCCCGGTCACGAGCGGCAGCACGCTTTGTCTGGTGAGCGGAGCCAGCTCAATGTGCTCGCTTAATGAGGGATCGAGCCAGAGCACCTCGTCGATTTCGGCGGCGGCCGTGATTGGACCGGCAAGCTCCACGTGGTACAGGGCGGCCTCCACCAGGCAGCCGCTCTCGTTGGCCGCCGGCGCGGTAAAGGTGCCGAGAAACACTGGGCTGCCGGGCCGCAACGCACATCTCAACTCCTCGCCGATCTCGCGTTCCAGGGCGGCAAGGTGCGATTCCGCGCGCTGGAGTTTTCCGCCGGGCTGCATGAACGCGCGCGTACCTTTCTTGCGAACCAGCAAGACCCGCCGGGCCTCGTCCTGAACCAGCGCCGCGACTATATGAATCACCGGCTGCGGCTGCCACTTGATAGCTGTCGGTGGTGTATAGCCGCGGAACGCCTCGAGGATCGCGGCAGCATCGGTGTCGAATATGAGCATGGAAGCGTGCTCCGTGCGGAGAAAGCCCTCGCCGGTCATCCGTGCGATCATGTCTCGCAATGGATCGAAATAGCCGTTCGTATTTAAGAAGGCGCATGGCTTGTGGTGGACGCCGAGCTGCGCCCAGGTCCACTGTTCGAAGATCTCCTCGAGTGTGCCGGCTCCCCCAGGCAGGGCGATGAAGCCATCGGCCATCTCGGCCATTTTGGTTTTGCGTTCATGCATGCTTGCTACGGTGTGCAGTTCGGTGAGGCTGGTATGTTGAATTTCCCGCTCCACGAGCGCCCTCGGCATGACGCCGATCACCGCTCCGCCTGCCGAAAGCACGGCGTCCGCGAGGGTCCCCATCAATCCGACGCGGCCCCCGCCGTAAACTAAGTCGATCCCTTGCGCGGCGAGGGTTCGCCCTAATTCCCGCGCCGCATTCGCGTAAACTTCATTTTTGCCGGAACTGGAACCACAGAAGACACAGGTGCGCATTACCGCCCAGTTTAGCGCCCCATCTAACGCCCCAGTTTAGCGCCCCATCTAACGGCCAAGGTCGTAGGCCGCGATGGTGTGGCGATCCCGCATGTAGAGCCGTGTGCCCACCAGCGTGGGTGGCGTCCAGGAAATGCTCTGCAGCACGGATGCCTTCGAAAGCACTTCGAACTTCTGCGGAGTCGCCCGGCACAGCGCCAGCGTGCCATCCTGGTCGGCAAGTATCAGCTTGCCATCCGCCCACAGCAGTTGCGCTTTGGCGAAACCGCGCTCCTGCCACATGATTTTCCCGGTCTTCAGCTCGACGGCGGTCATCAGGACCGGACCATTGTAGCCCCGCGATATATACACATAACCGTCGCGCTGGATAGCCGTCCCGATGTGCAGTTCCAGGTGCGGGTCGTACCAAAGCTGCTCCACTTTAGTTTTCCCCCCGGATTGGCTCAAGTGCAGCGTGCGCGCGCCCGTTCCATACGCCGAAGCCACGAACAGCAGATTGCCGGGCGCCCACACCGGAGTGCTGATGGCCAATCCATAAGGCGTAACGTGTTCGTGCGTCCAAAACAGCGCGCCATTGTCGGGATTGAAGCCGAAAACCGTCTTGGCCGCCACGACCACAACTTGAGGTTGGCCATCCACGTTGATCAGCAGCGGCGACGAGTGCGAATTCGTGAATTGCAGCGCCTTCCAAACCACTGCGCCATCGCTCTGGCGGAACGCGATCACGCCATCCCCTTCGCCGCCTGCCTGGTAGATCAGCGTGTCCTTGTAAGGCAGGGCGTGGCAGGAATATCCGAATTGGAGTTGACTGGCGTGGAACTCGTTGTACAAGTCGTGCGACCATTTCGGCTTGCCAGTTTTCTTGTCCAGGGAATGGATCTTGCCCGTTCCGCTGGCCGTGATCACTCGATCGCCGACCACTTGCGGCATGGCGTAGGGGCCCGGTCCCACTGCCTCCGAATATGCATTGGTGAATGGGTTCTCGTATTCGTATTCCCAGAGCGTCTTGCCGGTGGCGGCGTCCAGGGCCGTGATGACGTCGCGCGTATTCCGGCGAAACGTGGTATACAGCACGCCGCCCTCCTCGGCGATAGACGAGTAGCCGTCGCCCAACGCGCGGCTCCAGATCTTCTTCGGACCGTCCGCGGGCCAGGAGTCCGCAAGGCCCGAGGTGTTCACTATGAAATCGCGGTTCTTGCCGCCCCAGACGGGCCAATCCTCCACGATACCCGGCGGCTTGGCGGCGGCTTTCTTGGCGGTGGGCGTTGAAAGGCCGCCGTCTATCATAGGTGCTGTCAACAGTGCTCCCACGGACACAGTTAGGACGATGCAGGTATACCGCATGTTTGGATTGGACGCTGCGGCACAGGTTTTGTTCCGGAATCGCGGCGGTGTTGAAATCGGGAGCGCTATCCTATAAGCAGATGGTGGGAAGCGAGATCGGAAATTACCGGATCATAGAAAAGATCGGCGCGGGCGGCATGGGAGTGGTCTACAAGGCCATCGACACGCACCTGGACCGTGTGGTGGCGGTCAAAGCCCTTTCCCCCGAATTCTCCGGGAATCCCACATTGTTGGAACGCTTTCGCGGAGAAGCGCGCGCGCAGGCTCAACTGAACCACCCCAACCTGGCGACCCTGTATGCCTTTCTGGTGCAGGACGAAGTCGCCTACATGGTGATGGAATTCGTGGATGGCGAGACGTTCCATGAGCTGCTGACGCGCCGCGGTCCCATCCCTGCCGAGGAGGCTGTCCCGCTGTTCCGCCAGGCGCTGGCGGGCATCGGCCACGCGCATCGCCTGGGCATTGTGCACCGCGATATCAAGCCCAGCAACATCATGCTGAACCGCGAAGGCGTCGTCAAGGTGATGGACTTCGGGCTCGCCAAAGTCACCGGTAACCACGGCGTGACGCGCACCGGTGTGCGATTGGGAACCGCTTACTACATGTCGCCCGAGCAGATCCTCGTAAAGGCGGTGGACTTCCGTACGGATATCTACTCTTTGGGGGCCACCCTGTACGAAGTTCTCGCAGGCCAGGCACCCTTCCACTCGGACAGCGAGTTCGAGATTTTGAACGATCACGTGAATACACCGCCTCCTCCGCCGACGCGCTTGCATCCGCAGATCCCTACCGGGATTGAGCATGCCGTGCTGAAGGCGCTGGCCAAAAATCCGGACGACCGCTTTCAGAGCGTGGAGCAATTCAGCGCGGCGTTGGAGCATCCAGAGGAGTTCTATTTGGCCGCCACCATGGCGGACGCAGGTCCGGTGGCGCCGGATCGCAGGGTCAGCGCCGCTCCCGTCTCGGCGGTTCCCGCGGTTCCGACGATTCCGGCGGCTCCTGTAAAGCCGGGGTTCTGGACGGGTCCGCGTAAACTGATGGCTGGCTGCGCAGGGTTGCTGGTTCTCCTGCTCGCCTTGTGGCTGCTTTTCCGGCCAGAGCCGCAGACGCAGATCAAAGTGCAGGCGCCGCCCCGTCCAGTGGCCGCGATACCACCGCCAGTAAAGCCTTCGCCCATGGCCGATCCGTCCGCCGCCCCGCCGGTCGCTGCAATCGCGATAATCATACCGGCCGCGACGCCCATTTCCGTTCGCACCGTGGATCCGATCGATTCCAAGGCCGGCCGCATCGGTCAGGAATTCCTGGCGAAGCTGGCAGCCGCCGTGACAGTGAAAGACCGGGAAGTCTTCCGCGTGGGCGATGAGGCCCGCCTTCGGCTCGGAGAAACAGCCAGCGAAGGGCATTCCGGGAAGCCGGAAACGATCCTGGAATTGACCTCCATCGCCGCCGGCGGCCATAACTACGCCGTGAGCGCAGCGCCGTTTCTGATCAAAGGAGGCTTCTTGCGCAAGAAGCGTGTAGCGCCGGGAACGCAGATCGAATTTACATTGAGCGCGCCGGTGACGGCGCGATAGCATGGGGCAGGACTCCTGTCCTGCGGCGGGTCCACGTTCACTCATAAGATCGGCCGGCTCAGTGAGCGCGAAACGATAAAATTACTGCGCGCCTTCGATGAACTGGTCCCGCGCATTCCAGCCCGCGGTGCGGCCGAGGTGGACCGGGAGTTGAGGTCCATTCGCCGGGCCCGTGCGGGCGGGGTCCGAAGGCACGCTTGGTGATCTTCCCGATACTTTCCTGCTGATTGACGCCCTCACCGGGCCCAAGCGGTCCGCAGCCGCATTGCGTAGCGCGATACACGACGGGGAGCGCATCTTGCTTCCCTCCCTGGTGCTGTACGAGTGGCTGCGCGGGCCGAGCCTGCCGCAGGAGTTGGCGGCCCAGGCGGCCCTCTTCCCGAGCGAATCCTCTGTGCCTTTTGGATGGCAGGGGTCGGCTCTCAGCGCGAAGTTGTACCGCTTTCTTCACCGTGCCCGCGGACGCGAGGTCGACCTCGCCATCGCGGCATGCGCGATCTCTCACGAGGCGGCGCTTTGGACCCTCAATATCGCCGATTTCAAGGACATCCCCGGCCTTCGCCTCTACAACTGCGCCTGAAGGCGGCCGCCGTGATATCCTTCTGAGTATCTCGCCGTAAGGCGGATTGAGAGGAGGAGAGCCGTGCGCGCTTCGCCATCGCTTGCCTTGTTCCTGGCTGTAGTTTCGCTCCCGGCGCTCGCCGAAAACTGGCCGCAATGGCGCGGTCCTTCCATGAACGGCATCAGCACCGAGAAGGATCTCCCCCTGCATTGGAGCGCCACGGAAAACATCGCCTGGAAACTGGAAATGCCCGCCCGATCCGGCGCCACCCCGATTGTCTGGGGGAACCGCATTTTCCTCAACGTCGCGGATGGCGACGACCTGTACCTGTGGTGTGTCGACAAAACCAGGGGAACACCCATCTGGAAAAAGTTCATCGCGTCCGGCAATTACAAGATCAATAAACAGAATATGTCGTCGCCATCGCCTGTCACCGACGGCCAAGGCGTCTATGCGATGACCGGTATCGGCGCGCTGAAGGGCTTCGATTTCAAAGGCAACGAACTGTGGGCGCGCGACATTCAGAAGGACTACGGCAAGTTCGGCCTGAACTGGGGGTACGCCTCTTCACCCCTGCTCTATGAGGATGCGCTGTACGTGCAGGTTCTGCATGGGATGCGAACGCACGATCCGTCGTACGTCCTGCGCATCGACAAGCAGACAGGCAAGACCGTGTGGCGCGTGATACGGCCCACCGACGCAATACGCGAATCGCCCGATTCTTACACCACACCCGCGCTGCTGCGCTATGGCAATCGGGTGGAGATCGTGGTCACCGGCGGCGATTGCATGACGGGCCACGATCCGGCCACCGGCGCGGAACTATGGCGCGCTAACGGCTTCAATCCGAATAACGATCCCGCGCACCGCATCATCGCCTCGCCGGTGGTGTACGGCGACGTGGTCTACGCACCCACGCGGGTGAAGCCGCTGATCGCGTTTCGCGCCGGCGGACGCGGCGACGTTTCCCAGTCCCACAAGCTGTGGGAGTTCATGAATGGGCCGGACGTCCCCACGCCCGTTACCGACGGCCAGTACTTCTACTCGGTCAACGATCGCGGCATTCTTTGGTGCCTGAACGCTAAGACCGGGGAAGAGATCTGGGGCGGCAAGCGCATCAAGCCCGCTACTTATAGCGCCTCGCCCGTGCTGGCGGATGGGAAGCTCTACGTCACCAATGAAGAGGGTCTGACGACGGTGATCAAAGCCGGCCCGGAATTCGAGGTCCTGGCGGAGAACGATCTGAACGACTACACCTTGAGCTCGCCGGCTATTTCAGATAGCCACATCTTAATTCGCACGGCCAAATTTCTATATTCGATCGGCAAGTAGCCTGTGGGGCGGGCCTCCAGGCCTGCGCGGGTTCTCTAGAACCCGCTCTTCGGCGAGCGCCCCGTTGCGCGACCCTACGATGGCTTGTAGTATAGCACGATCCCGCCGCCCAGCGCCGCCAGCAGGAATCCCACATACAGCAACGGGTGCGGGGCATTCTTCGGCGGATGCATGGCCATCGAAACCAATACGTTCACCAGCGGCGCCCCTCCGAAAACCAGTGGCATCACGAAATTCGGAACCCCGCCGGCCTTGAAAGCCCAGATGATGCAGACCGCGCCCAGCGCTCCCAGGGCGCCGCCGATAATGGACCAGGTCGTGCCGCCCGCATTGAAGCCGGAGAGGCCCCCCTGCGACGAAAGCCCTGCCACCGGCACCAGAACGCCGATCAGAAAATAGGCGAATCCCACGCAGAGCAGCGCCTTTAGCGGATTGCCTAGCTGCGTCTGCCCCTTGTGCAGGGCCGGCCCATAAACTCCCCACGACAGCACCGCGCCAATTACAAAGACGATCCACATTTTGGAACGCTTCCCCTCCCTTTTCTTGGTTAGAACCGCGCTTTGTTCCATTTGATGAAATCCTCAGCCCAACTATGCCATACTACCTGAAAATTCGAAAAAATCAGAGGACACCCGAAAACATGGCCCAGCCGCTAGCTGACGCACCTCACCGCCTTACCCCAGTGCAATGGGTCATTTGTGCCATGGCCGCCATCGGCTTCGCGTTCGACACCTATGCGCTGCTGGTCCTGCCGCTGATCGTGCGGCCGGCCCTGATGGAGATCGCCAAGGTAAAGCCGGGCACGCCGGATTTCAACTACTGGGTGGGTCTGCTGTTCTACATCCCCGCGGTGGCGGGCGGCATCTTCGGCCTGCTGGGCGGCTATCTCACCGACCTTCTGGGCCGCCGCCGCGTGCTGGTCTATAGCATCATGTTGTACGCACTATCCGCGCTGGCGTCGGGATTGGTCACCTCGGTGTCCGCACTGCTCCTGCTGCGCTGTACTACGTTTATCGGCGTTTCCGTAGAGTTCGTGGCCGCCGTGGCGTGGCTGGCGGAGTTGTTCCCGGACGCCAAACAGCGCGAATCCGTGCTGGGTTATACGCAGGCGTTCTCGTCGATCGGCGGATTGCTGATCAGCGCCGCGTACTACGTGGCTGTAACGTATTCCAAATCGTTGCCGGCCATCCATGGAGGGCACGAAGCCTGGCGCTATACGCTGATCTCCGGCTTGATCCCGGCCATTCCGCTGATCCTGATCCGGCCGTTCCTGCCGGAGTCGCCCGCCTGGCAGGAGAAGAAGGTGGCGGGCACGCTGCAGCGGCCGAGCTTCGCCGAGTTGTTCCGGCCGGAGTATCGCAAGGTCACGCTGCTCACGGCTTTGATGTTCGCGTGCAGCTACGGCGCGGCCTTCGGCGCGATCCAGCATATTCCGCGCATCGTGCCGGGCTTACCGCAAGTGGTGCACCTGGCCCGCGCCGCGCAGGAACAGATCGTGAGCAAGGTACAGTTTCTGCAGGAAATGGGCGGGCTGCTGGGCCGGGTGATCCTGGCGTTCCTGGCGATCCGCATCGTCAGCCGCCGGAAGTTGCTGCGCGTTTTTCAGTTTCCGGGACTGTTTCTGGTCCCGTTCGTGTTCTTCTATCCGGCCACCCACGATCTGGGCATGACGGAGGCCGGCATTTTCCTGGCAGGGCTGCTCACCGTGGCGCAGTTCAGCTTCTGGGGGAACTATTTGCCAAGGATGTACCCCACGCACCTGCGCGGCACCGGCGAGAGCTTCGCCGCTAATATCGGCGGCCGTATGATTGGCACGTCAGCCGCATTGCTGACCACGCAACTCGCCAACGTCATGCCGGGCGCCACGCCGTTCACCAAGCTGGCTTACTCGGCGAGCGCCGTCGCGCTGTTGGTGTACGCAGTGGGATTCACGTCGAGCTTCTGGCTGCCCGAGCCGCAGCAGGATAAGCTGCCGGAGTGAGCTGGTGGCCTGTCGCGATGGGGAACAGGCTTTCAGGTAAACGCACTGGCCCTCGACATCGTACCGAATCGATGTAACGTGTGCAACCCCAAATCGACACAGCGGGCCTCCAGCCCTCGGGCGCCATCGAGCGGTCGCGCCAAACGGTCGCGTCCCCCAACTACCGCCTTTAGATCCAATTACTTGGGCTTTGATCGTCCACAATACGGTGCGCGGGCCAGCCAATAGCCCACCCCAAAGCAGTTAGAATAAAAGCTCGCGATGCTCGAACAACAATTGTCGGATCTCGAATCCGCCGCGCTGGCCCGCATCCAGGACGCCCGTTCGCCCCAGGACCTGGAACTGGTGCGCATCGAAGTGCTCGGCCGCAAAGGCTCGCTCACCCTGGTCGGCAAAGACATGGGCAAGCTCCCGCCCGAGGATCGCGCGCGCATCGGCAAGCTGCTCAATCGCGCCAAGCAGGAGCTCGAATCGGCCTCCGAATCCCGCCAGCGACAGTTCGATGCGGAAGCCCTGGAAATCCGCCTTCGCGCCGAATGGCTCGATCTCACCCTTCCCGCGCCTGGCCCGCAAATGGGCCACCTGCATCCCATCACCCAGATACAATCCGAAATCGAAGACCTCTTCGTCTCCCTCGGTTTCGCCGTGCTCGACGGCCCTGAGGTCGAAGACGAATATCACAACTTCGACGCCCTCAACATTCCCGCCGACCATCCCGCACGCGACATGCAGGACACCTTCTGGCTGTCCGACGGCAACCTGCTGCGCACTCACACTTCGCCCGTGCAGGTGCGCGGTATGGAGCGCCTGGGACCGCCCCTGCGCATGATCGCGCCCGGCCGCGCCTTCCGCAATGAGAACGTGGACGCCTCCCACGAGCACACCTTCTATCAGCTCGAAGGCATGATGATCGATCGCGATGTCTCGGTGGCCCATCTCATCTACTTCATGAAGACGCTCCTCAGCGCCATCTTCAGGCGCGAAGTCACCGTGCGCCTGCGGCCGGGCTACTTCCCTTTCGTCGAACCCGGCTTCGAGCTGGATATTCAATGCCTGATCTGCGGCGGCCCCGGCTGCCCCGTCTGCAAGCAGAGCGGATGGGTCGAGCTGCTGCCCTGCGGCCTGGTCAATCCAAACGTGCTGCGCATGAGCGGCATCGATCCCGAGGAGTGGAACGGCTTCGCCTTCGGCCTGGGCCTCACCCGCCTGGCCATGATGCGTTACGCCATCGACGATATCCGCCTGCTGCAGGGCGGCGATCTCCGTTTCCTACAGCAATTCTGATGAAGTTCTCATATAACTGGATCCGCGAATACGTCCCGGCGCTGGATACCCCGGCCCGCCAACTGGAGCGCCTCATCACCATACGCACCGCCGAGTGCGAAGGCATTGAAGAGACCGGCGGCCTGCTGGCCCGGGCGTGCACCGCGCATGTCGTATCCGTCGAACCCATCCCCGGCAGCCACAACGTGAAGGCTATCGTCGAAACCGGCGTGTACGGCCGCAAAGTGGTGGTGTGCGGCGCGCCCAATTGCCGCCCCGGCATGTTCGCCGCCTACGTGCCCATCGGCAAGAAGGCGATCGGCGGAGTCGAGAGCGACGGCATGCTGGCCAGCGGCGCGGAACTGGGCGTCAATCGCGACGATGCCGGCATCCTGGAACTCGCCGGCCCCGTCGGTGCGCCGCTCGCCAACTGCACGCCCGACAGCATCATCGAGATCGACAACAAGTCCATCACCCACCGCCCCGACTTATGGGGTCACTACGGCATGGCGCGCGAAGTGGCCGCCATTCTGCGCCAGCCCCTCCGCGATCCGGTGCAGCCGTCGCTCATCCCTGCCGGACCGGCGTCCATCCCATCGCCCATAAACGTCGACATCCAAGACCTCGACCTCTGCCCGCGATATAGCGCACTGGTGTTCGACAACGTCACCGTACAGCCCTCGCCGCTCTGGCTGCAATATCGTCTCACCGCCATCGGGCTGAACCCCATCAACAACATTGTGGACATGACCAACTTCATCATGTCCGAGCTGTCCCAGCCCATGCACGCCTTCGACCGCGATCTGCTCCGCGGCGATACCATCTTCATTCGCCGTGCGCACGAAGGCGAATACTTCCTGGCCCTGAATGAGCAGGATTACACGCTCGGTCCCTCCAACCTGGTCATCGCCGACGCCCAAGGAGCCGTCGCCCTCGCCGGCGTAATCGGTGGCATGGATAGCGCCATCGTTGCGGGCACCAGTAAGATCGTGCTCGAAAGCGCCTGCTTCAATGCCGCCGGCGTGCGCCGCACTTCCTCCGCCCTGAAGCTGCGCACCGACGCTTCCATGCGCTTCGAGAAATCGCAGGACCCGGCCAACACCGTGCGCGGCCTCGCGCGCGCCGTCGAGCTGCTCCAGGAACTGTCGCCCGGCCTCCGCCTGGTGGGTGGACTCGCGGACCAGCGCAAGCCCATCCCGCCGCCGCCGCCCATCCTGCTTCCCATGGCCTGGCTCGTGCGCAAGCTCGGCAAAGAAGTCAGCCCTGATGAAGTGCGCGACATCCTGGAACGCCTGGCATTCGGCGTCTCCCAACACACCCCGGGCACATTCTCCGTGACCGTGCCCTCCTGGCGTGCCACCAAAGATGTCTCCGTCAAGGACGACTTGGTAGAAGAAGTCGGCCGCATGATCGGTTACGATTCCATCGAGCCCAAGCCGCCCGCGATCCTGACCACCGTACCGCCCGCCAATGAAGAGCGCGCCTTCCACCGCCGCGTGCGCGCCGCCTTCGCCGATCAAGGTTTCACCGAAGTCTACAACTACTCGTTCGTAGCCGAAGCCGATGCGCGTGCCTTTGGCATGCAGCCGGCCGATCACGTCACCGTGGCCAATCCCATCGCGCCCAACCAGTCGCTGCTGCGCATGTCGCTGTTGCCCGAGTTGCGGGCCAACGTCCTCGAGAACAGCAAGCGCTTCGACACCTTCCGCATCTTCGAAATCGGGCGCGAGATCCACAAGCAGCCGCAAGGCCTGCCGCGTGAGATCCCGCATCTGGCGGCGGCCCTCTACAGTAAGGATGGCGATGGCGCCGCTGGTCTGTTCGAATTGAAACGCGCCGCCGAGTGCCTGATGCCCGGCGCTGAAACGCGTCCCACCGCCGCCAGACCCTACGAACATCCCGCGCGCGCGGCGGAGATCCACTGGCACGGCGCCCTCGTTGGCCGCCTCTTCGAACTGCACCCCTCGCTGGGAGAAGGGGGTACCGCTATGCTCGATCTGGATTTGACGCTGGTCCAGGCCGCCGCGCCCAAAGAGAAACGCTACACGCCCTTTCGCCGCTATCCTTCGAGCGCCTTCGACCTTTCGGTGGTGGCCGGTGAGCGCGAGCTCGTGGGCGATCTGCGCGGCAAGCTGGCGGCGCTGGCCGGTCCGCTGCTCCAGTCCATCGATTACCAGCGGCAGTATGCCGGTCCGCCGCTCGCCGAGGGGACTAAGAGCGTGTCGTTCCGGCTCACCGTCGGCTCGCTGGATCGCACGCTGTCGTCCGAAGAAGTGTCCGAAATCCGCGCCCGCCTGATCGACGGCATGCGCGCACAAGGCTACGATCTGCGGCTGTGAGCACCCGCCGCACCCAGCCAGGCGGATGGACGGATCGCCGCCGCCAACCGTGCCGCTGGTGCCGCGGCGAGGTCCCCAAAGGGCGCTTCACATTCTGTTCGGACGGCTGCGTGCACCAGTGGAAACTGCGCACCGACCCCGGCTACCTGCGCACACAGGTCTTCCTGCGCGACCGCGGAGTTTGCGCGCAATGCGGCATGGACACCGAAGCCCTGCGCAAGGACAAGCGCAAGCTGGACTACGCCGCCCGCCGCCAATTCGTGAAGGAATGGGGCCGCCGCCACCTGTGGGATGCCGACCACATCGTGCCCGTGGCCGAAGGCGGGGGCGAATGCGACCTTGCCAATATGCGCACACTCTGCCTGAGATGCCACCGCGAAGCCACCGCCGCACTTGTGAAGCGCCTCCGTGGCGCGACCGGGTGTGCCATTGGAGGCCATTCGCAGCAATGCTACGCTGGCGTCGTGACGGCTCCCGAGAAGTCGAATGGCTACGAAGAAATCGCGTCGATCTTCATACCCGGGCGCGGGCGGAACAGCTCATGCGTGGGGCGCGTCGGTTGTGGCTGACTGGTCCCGACGATGCCTGCCGGTGCGACAGTCCCCCCAACTTAGTCCGTATTTCTCACAGAGCTTGGCGGCCGGCCTCGCTCGCGGTTGCTATCCCCCGATCACCCCTGGTTGCATTCATACGATGGAGTGGCCGTGCGGATTGATGACGGTGGCCGAAGCTGGCGCGTCCGAGGGACTGCGGTCGCGTGTCGCGTCCGAGGAACCCGGCAAAGGGGAGGACGCCGCCAAGGTTGAATTCGTGCCGCGACGCGGCTTGATTCACCTGGAGAGCGGCGCTACGCAAGTTGGCCTGGACGTAGAGATAGAGGAAGAGGACCAGCAGCCAGCCCGCGCCGGCCATCTCCCGTGGCCGCCTTCCCTGCTCGAGCGCGTCCGCGCGGTGCGCGACTACCTGATGCAGGCTCACGCGCCTGTTCAGCCCGGAGCTGTTGCGCGCGGATTCACACGCGCCGCCCGCGTCCCTGAGATTAAGGCAATTCCGGAGTGGCGCGCGGTGGCAGCCTATTTGGAGGGCTCGGCCTGCAGTTGCGCCAGCCGGTATTCGACGGCGCTCAGGCTCGCTTGCACGCGCACGATGTTGGCGTTGGCGCTGCTATAGGGGACGATGCCCTGGTACAGTTCGAGCGCGCGGCGATAATCGTCGGCGGCCTTTTGGATCTGGTCCTTCTCCTGCGGCAGGCCGCGCACGTCGCGCGAGTCCCACCAGAGGCGGTCGCCGCGGTCGCGGTAGCCGTCGGCCAGTTGCGCCTTCTGGCGATTGCCCAGTTTGTACCCGCGCTTCTCCGCCTCTTGCAATACGGCGTAGGCTTTGTCTATGTCCCTCAGACCGTAAACATAGACGCCGGCCAGGCCCAACTCCGGGTCGGGCGAATGGGGCAGGGCCTGCTCGGCCTCCTCAAACTTCTGGATGGCTTCGTTGAGCACGGCCGCGTTGTGATGGCTGACACCGTTGATGCGGTCGATCTGTCCTTCGCAGAGGCGCAGTTCGCCGCGCACGGTTTCGTCGCCGGGATCCACCTCGAGCGCCCGGGCGAGGTAGGACTTGGCGCGCTCCCAATCCTTTTCGTACACCGGCTGCGTATCGCTATTGCGATAGGTCCCGATCACCCGCTCGGCCCCCGCCACCAGCCTCTTCTTCACCGACCGGCGCGGCGCAAAGAGTGCGAGCGCCTGGGCGTTGCCTTTCGAGACATCCGCCCAGCGGGTCCAGATGGCATCGGGATCGGTGAGCACCTCGGCGTGGATGTCCCGGTCCAGTTGCTGTCCGCTGCGCCAGAGGACCACGCCGGAGGTAACCGCATATACAATGTAGGCGAGCACCAGTCCAGCCAGCATCACCAGGACGCGGCGGGCCTGATATCCGAAGCGGCTAACGGGTTGGACGGCGCGGGGGGCCGGCGGGCTTGGCGCAGCAGGGCTTGACGCAGGGGTTCCGAACTTGATGGGCTTCGTGGTGCGGCGAGTGTCTTCGTCCAAGGCGGCAGCGGGACGGAAGGTGCGGCGGGTGGCGTTGGCGTCTTCGTCTGTGTCAGCGTGTGTGCCGGCGGCCGCTTCCGCGCGGACCGGCATGCCTGCCCGAAACGCCACCAGGTCCGAGGCCAGATCGGCGGCGGACTGATAGCGGCGCTCCGGTTCGGGATCCATGCTCTTGAGCAGGATGCGGCGCAGCGGCTCCGGGCAGGGGTCGGGCGCCGGGGGCGCCGGGATGCGCGAGCGGATCATGCGCTCCAGGCGCTCGGTAGACTCCGCCTGATAGGGCTGCGATCCGGTGACCAGCTCGTACAACAGGACGCCGAGCGACCAGAGGTCCGACATGGAATTCACGTCGCCCGAATCCAGGCGCTCGGGCGAAGCATAGGGCACGCTGCCGAACTCGTTGCGAGTCAGCTTGCGGGAAAGCGAGAGCGCCTTGGCGATGCCGAAATCGAGCACGCGCACGCGGTTTTCGCCGTCGATGCGGATGTTCTTCGGCTTGATGTCGCCATGCACGATGCCCCGGCAATCCTTGCCGTCGATAGTGACTTCAAGGGTGTGGGCATGTTCCAGCGTCTGGCAGATGGCCAGGGCGATATCGACGGCATCGTCGGCGGAGGCGGGTCCGCTGCGCATTAGATCCGACAGATCGTGCCCTTCGACATATTCCATGGCGACTACGAAGTAGCCGTCCATGTCGGCGGCGTCGAAGATGCGGACCACGCGCGAGTCGATTTCGGCGAGCTTGGCCTGCAACTGGGAGCCGCGGCGTTCGGCTTCGATGGTTTCGCGGGAATCGGCATCGGGCCCCTGCTCGATGACCTTGATCGCGACGGTGCGCTGGTATTCCGGATCCAGCGCGAGGTAGACATCCGCCATGCCGCCGCGTCCCAGCTTGCGCAGGATTTGGTATTTGCCGACCATGCGCCTTTCGGGGATGACCATCAGTGCGGCGCTCCTGCGCGATTGCGGGCGGGCGGCCGGGTGGCCGGTAGGAAAAAGTTGAACTTGGCGATGGGATCCTTATCGATCTGCTGGGTGTCCGGGGGCAGGCGCACCGGCTCGCCGCCGTTGTCCGCGAAAGTATTGCCGACGAGCACGGGATGCGCGGGCGCTTCGATGAGCACGCCGGGCCCTGGGAGCGTTGGCCTGGTAGGCGCGGAGGGATCATGCGGGCGGCGGCCATTGCGCAGGATGGCATTGTACAAAAGCAACGGCGCCGACTCGCCCGATATGCGGATGCCGGTATCGCGGCAGTCCTGGATGGAGTTGGCGCGCAACACGGCGGTGGACTTTCCGCGGATCTCCACTCCGATTGCGGCGCCCACGATTTCGGTGTCCTGCAGTTCCAGGTCGGAATCCGAAATAACTACGGCGGAGGCCAGAGGCGCTTTCTCATCCGCGCGGATGCGGAAACCGAAGACGCGGGCGCCGCGGACGCCGTCCGACACGACGGCGACGGGCGGCCCGGTCTCGACGGGTGCGGCGCGCAAGATGGGCACATCGGGCAGGCGGCCGCGCAGAGTGATACCGTTGCGGAGCCGAAGCTGTTCCGAATATTCACCGGCGGAGACTTCCACGGTGTCGCCGGGGCGGGCCTTGGCGAGCGCCTCGCTAATATTGGCGAAGCCCCCGACGCCGACGCGGAGCGTCTGCGCGGGCAGCACGGCGGGCTGCCGATCCGTCAGGCCAAAATAGCGCAGGCAGCCAAAGACCAGGGATGCGAATACCAGGCCATAGGCGAACATGGCGGCCTTGCCGGTGAACAGATTTTCGGCAGGCGGCGCGATTCCCGGCGACTCGCGAGCGGCGGCGAACTGCTCGCCCTCGACCACCAGGACGCTGACGTTGTCCTTACCGCCGGCGCGGTTGGCGGCCTCGATCAGCTCATGCACGGCGCCACCCGGATGGCCGGCATTGGCCAGCACGGTGCGCCGAATTTCGGCGGAGGGGACCTGGTCGCTCAATCCATCGCTGCACAGCAGCAACGCGCTATCGGGTTCAAACGGGATGGCGAGCAGCTCGATGAAATCGGGATCGTCGGGGGCGTGCTCCTGCGATCCGACGTCGCGATAGACTTCATTGCGGCGGGGGTGGCGCATGGCTTCCGCCTCGGAGATCTCGCGCCGGTCTTCACGCTCGCCCACCGGCGAATGATCGTGGGTGATCTTGCGGATCTCTCCCTGGCGGATCTTATACAAGCGCGAATCGCCGACGTGGCCGACGATGGCGCGGCCGTTCTCGGCCACCACAACGGTCATGACGCAAGCCATCC